>Ga0123519_10010553_pt1 | contig 13744 bp, 12 predicted proteins | sample YelNatPaOPRAMG02_FD_87396 | JGI IMG/M metagenome (GOLD analysis project Ga0123519, IMG submission 87396) | Hot spring microbial communities from Yellowstone National Park - Yellowstone National Park OP-RAMG-02 (version 2) | ecosystem: Environmental > Aquatic > Thermal springs > Hot (42-90C) ...
GACGCGCATGTCGCAGTGCCTGCTGCTACAGTGACCGATGTGGGCAGGATGGTCATTATAATGGGCACGTCCAATTGTCACATGGTGTTAGGTAAAGAGCCTAAGATTGTCGAGGGAATGTGCGGCTACGTGGAGGACGGTATTCTGCCTGGATTCTTCGGTTTCGAGGCCGGACAGAGCTGTGTAGGCGATCACTTCGCTTGGTTTGTCGAAAACTGCGTTCCGGGGTCGTATGAACGGGAAGCTGAAAGCGCCGGTGTATCAATACACAAACTCTTGGAAGAGAAAGCTTCGAAACTCAAACCAGGTCAAAGCGGATTGATCGCTCTGGACTGGTGGAATGGCAATAGAAGTATACTGGTAGATGTCGACCTTACGGGGATGATGTTGGGAATGACCCTTGCTACGAAGCCGGAGGAAATGTACAGGGCCTTAATAGAAGCCACGGCTTACGGAACGAATATAATCATAGACGCATTCGACAAGAGCGGTGTGGCTGTGAACGAGATAGTTGCCTGTGGTGGCCTCCCGGACAAAAACGAAATGCTTATGCAGATATACGCGGATGTCACAAACCGTGAATTCAAGATTGCTGAGTCCGCTCAGACTTGTGCACTGGGATCGGCTATGTGGGGCGCGGTCGCTGCCGGTAAAGCCAGAGGTGGTTACGACAATATCAACGAAGCTGCAGCTAAGATGGCCAGGGTCAAAGATCGTACATACAAGCCCAATCCAGAGGCGCACTCGATCTACGAGAAGCTCTTCGCCGAGTACCGAACGCTACACGACTACTTCGGTCGAGGAGCAAACGACGTAATGAAGCGCCTGAAGGCGATCAGAGAGGCGCTGCACTCCTAAGAAAACATGAGCAAACACGGTGGAAGTGGGTGAGCACTCCGACAAAGTCGCCCACTTCCATCAGCAGTTCCCCACTATTGCCAGCCGTACTCGTACCCGGTCTCATACATCGCAATTATGTTTTCGACCGGAGTGACAGCTTGAATATTGTGGCACGGCGCGAGTATATAACCGCCACCAGCTCCAAGTATCCGGTAGTTGTCCAGCACCTCTTGGCGAACTTCCTCAACAGTGCCAAATGGTAAGGTGTATTGGTTGTCCATAGCGCCGTGGAAGATCAGCCTGTCGCCAAAGTCGCGCTTCAGACCTTCTCTATCCATACCTGGGCATCGCCACTGTACCGGGTTCAGCACCTCTATGCCTGCATCGACTAGGTCTGGCAGTATTTCGCGTATGGCGCCGTCGTCGTGGTGAAATACATAGCTGCCGTGCTGCTTTGTGAGTTCTATCATCCTTTTCATTCGGGGCAGTAGGTATCGTCTGATGTGCTTTGGTGAATACATCAAGCCGGTTTGGGAGCCCAGGTCCTCCGCAACGTAAGTTATTACGACCTTCCCCGGAATGGTTTCGAATATGCGAAGGGTGTTTTGGTACGCTAGCTCGAATAGTTTGTCCAGAACGTAGTCTACGATATCGGGGTTCTCGACCAGATCAACAAACGCCTGTTCCTCGCTCCTAAGCTGCTTATATATTAGAAACGGTTCAGATCCGCCCCCTTGGATTGGTTCGTGTTCGTGCCCTTTGATAGCTTCGGGCAGATGGGAGTAGTCCCACCAATCCGGTGAAGGGAATTCATAAGTAGATTCAATTTCTTCCACGGATTTGCAATTGGCAAGCGGTGCGTTAACCGCTTCATTGTATATTCCGGTGCCATAGTCGACTGGACGCGTCTGGACGCCGAATACGTTCGTGTTTGGTTTGAGAGGGGGTCCCACATAGCGTCCGGTGACGACAAGTGGCCTGTCTATGTGCAGCCTGCGCATCGCCTCGTCCAAATCGCATCCCAAATGCCTACATAGCTTTTCGTTGACCTCGCCGGTTGCCCAGTAGTCCATGGGAATGCGATCCGGCTTCTCGCGTTTGAGCACTGCCAGCCAGCGCTCACGCGGGGTCATTGTCTCTTTAGGCATCTTTATCTCCTTCGCGATTACTTGATTGCGGTTCCTTAAGGTCAATCTTCAAGATCCTTTTTGCGTTGCCGCTTAACAGTGCTTGAGAGACCTCTAATGCTGTCTCGAGTGAGAAGTATCGAGAGTTTACCCGCTCTTCCAGCAGATCGACAAGCACTGTGCGGAAATTGGCAGCCAGTGCAAATGCATCCTCGGCCAGATTGGCGTCTGTGCCCCACATCAGTTTCGTATGCGGCACGCGTTCAATCCAATCATCGAGTATAGCTTTGAGCCCGCGAACTGCCATTACTCCGCAAAGGTCTAGATAGCAGTTAGGAATCTGAACCGCCAAATCCCGGCACTCGTTTGCAAACGGTCCGCCTGCGTGAAATAACACGAATTTCGTTTTGGGGTGACGGATCATCAGCTCGTTTAGGTGGCACGGATTCCCCCAATCCACCATGTGATCAAGTCCGCCTGCAGGACCAGTATGTAGCTGGAGCGGGACGTCATAATGCGCACACAGTTCACAGATTCGATTCATCACGTAGTCGCCCAGACATTTGGTAGCGCGCGGGTCGTACTCTTTAGAGGATATACTGTCCGCGAAAGCGCTCACTGCATCGCTGCGGCTTGAATCGGAAAAATCGATGCGGCGACACCATGTGCTGTTGTTCTTCACGGCGGCGGCGCCAGCGCGAATCGCTTGGTCGAAGTCTTGTTCCAGGCATTCTAGAAGCCCGTCCAAGCTTGTCAGCTTCTCGTAGCCGTGCTTTTCGACAACCTTTGCACGCCATTCGGGTCGACCGAACCACACGTATTGATCAAACCGTGCCACCGGCGTAAGAAACGATCGGTCCACATACCTGCGACTGTCCTGACAGGTCGCACATATACCAGCTCTGTCGCGAATAACCTTCACATACCAATCGGGCTCTTCATAAGCTCGGCTCAACTTTTCCGAAAGCTCCTCGAAGGTGGATCTGTCAAGTTCGTCCGAGCTGAGATCGTAGATTTCCTTGATACCGTTCAAGAAAATCCGGTAGAACGCGGTCGCCTTTACGCTGCTAAGTGCCGCGGAGAATTCATCCCAGTTTCTGAATTCTTCCAGTTGTCTGTAATCCTGTCTTGACAATGCGCCGCTGCTTGCCCAAAGCTGCCTCATATTCCCTGATGCATTGAACAATGCCAAAGCACTCATCGGCTGAGGCAGTGTGGCTGGATCCCGCAGGTGAGCGTGCGTATCCACAATTGGCAGGTCAAATACGAATTTACAAATCTCTTCGCGTATAGACATTTACTTCTCCCATATGCTTATTGGGAGTGGACAAACTCGAGCACTGCTTGACATCGCAATGACTGTTCACACTACTTGAACCTAATCGAATACAAGTCTGCGTCCTGTAGTTCGAATTTCAACCGAACGGGTTTCCCAGCAAAACGCGACAGGTCAGAACTGTTTCGCCATTTTACCGTGCGTTCAAGCTCGTCGCCGTAAATCGCGTGGCAATCCTCTAGAGTGAATCCTTCCATGGGCTTTCCAGATTCGTCCTGGACTTCAACACGAATGCTGCCGGCTGCGCTGGTGGAATAATTGATAACCAGTTCGGAGCCTTTGAACAAGAAAGGCTTGGTGACCATGGCACCGGGTTTTGCGCCGGCGTGGATCGATACAAAGCCATCTGTGCGAATGGTAGCGCGGCGAATGCGATGCGATGGGCGGTACCCGTGCTCCAGATAGTACAACGAGAGCTCTCCCGGAGCGGTTTCCAGTATGCCCCATGCCGCCATCACGTTTCTGTCCAGCCAATTCTCTTGGTCTAGCCCGGGCCGCATAAACGCTTCCAGCCATCTATGAAAAGTAATTCCGTCGCGGCTCGACATGAAAAGCCCGTCGGATATCCCATCTCCCCCGTGGTCCCTTCTGTCAGGTATATACCGCTTGGGGAATCCGAGATATATGTGCGGAGCGCGGAAATAGGGGGTTACTGCATTTGTGTAAAGATGTTCATCCGGTACGCCAGGGTATTTTAACCACTCCGGCTTCGTCCAGTTTATAAAGTCCTTTGACGTTGACCGCTTGATATCGCGATAGCCGTTTGGCAAACCGCCTCTGAACGCTCGGAAATAGCAGACATATTCTTTTCGGTTCGGATCCCAGAAAACTAGGTTCTGCGAGTCAAAGTTGCCCTCAGTTATCAACGGTTCGTTTTTCACGAGCTTCCAGTGAAATCCATCGGGCGAAACGTATCCGTACAGTCCATCATCCTTGCCGCGACCGGTCGCAGGTGCAACAGCCTTGTATCTTTCTTCGGGTTTGGCGTTCGGATTCGTATCCTTGAATGGAGTGAACGCATGTGCGCCTGGACCTGTCCAGACGATGTTGTTGTCCTTGGACCCCTTGTACTCTATGATCCCCAGGCTGGGTCGAGTCCAGGTTATGCCGTCCTTACTCAGAGCTACACATGTATTCTCTTGGCGTTCCGGCTTCCACCTGGATCCCCTGTAGTACATCCGGAAACCATCATCATCTTTGAATACAGTAACGTATGCTGACGTGTCTCCTTCCCAGGGAGCATCAAATGTTAGAGCAACTTCGCGTGGCACTGGGTGGTTCAGCCGTTGCTCTGCGCCTCCTTCGATGCGCTCGATCAGATAATCGTCAACAAATAGTTCCAACCGGGAGTCAATGTTTGGATAGATAGTTGCTTGCAGGATCGCAGCCGCTGTGATGGTAAGTGCCAATTCCAACCTCCTATTGTCCTCCTTGCAACAATGAAACTACTCATAGTCTTGCGTGAGAATGGTTTGAGACATTATACACCAGTTATCCAGATCTAGGATTCGCCAAAGAAAGCGTACAAGTGTTTGATACCGCCATAACTTGCGTCCAGTTAAAGGAGGAACCGCCATGAGCGCATCGCATAAGCCATTGGAAATTCCCGCCGGGGTGCCGCAATACTTTTTCGATGATCAGTTGATTTCTCGGCACGAAAAGGTAGTTCGTAGGTGGATGCCTGCTACGGTGTTTCCAGAGCCGGTTGTTGTGCCCGATAAGCCCTGGGAGGATCGCCAGCTGATACTTTATGGAACTGTTCTTCGAAAGGAAAACCAATGGTGGCTTTACTACGGCTCTTCCCTCCCGGATGGCGGAAAGGGTGTCCTGTTAGCAGTAAGCGATGATGGTTTCCGTTGGTACAAGCCAGAGCTGCGAGTTGTGGATTGCAACGGAAGTCGGGCAAACAACATACTCCTTAACCCAGGTCCTAACGACGGTCCTAGCATCGCCTACGATCCAGATGATCCCCAATACCCATACAAAATGGTGATGTTCCAAAAAGGTGAACGTCCCGAGGAAAGATGGGGAGATACATGGGGTTTGCACGGATTTGTCAGCAGTGACGGTATTCATTGGCATCCTACAGATCCGCCAGTTGTCTTGAAAGCAGGCGATCGCACAAACATCATGTTCGGTAAAGTCGGAGGGCGTTTCCTCTGCTACACCCGCCACAAGGACATGTTCAGTCACGTGGGCTGCCGAGCGGTTTACATCAGCGAAAGCGAGGATTTCTTACACTGGACCGAGCCAGAGCTGGTACTTTCGCCTGATTTAGAGGACGAGCCGGATGTTGAGTACTACGGTATGAGCGTTTTTGAGCGGAATGGTTGGTTTTTCGGCCTGCTCGAATATTGGCGAAGCGCCGTCGATACTATCGAGGTTAACTTGGTGTACAGTCGGGATGGCAAAAACTGGAAACATCCCTCTCCCAGATCCGCGTTCATAGCTCCTAGCTATCATTGGAATAGAACTTGGTCGACTTGTGCAAGTAACGGACCGATCGTTATCAACGAACAGATGGTGTTCTATTTCGGAGGTCGTTGGGCTGCGCATCATTATGACTCGGCGCAGCAGCTCGGTGTGATCGGATACGCGTCCTTGCCGCTAGACCGGTTTTGTGCGATTGAGGGAGCGGCGCGCGGTACCATGACTACTGTTCCCATCGTCTGGCCCGGAGGCGAGTTGGTGCTGAACGCGGATACCAGAGAGTCCTTTACTTCTCATCCGGCTGTATACGATGGCGAAATCTGTGTTGAAGTATTGGGACCAGATTTCCTGCCACTTGCAGAATTTCCTGAAAAAACCGTCTTTCGAGGAAACACTCACTCGCGCGGCGGTATACACGATGGCACCGTAAGATGGCAAGACGGAAAATCGCTGGCTTCTCTAACTGGAAAGGTAATAGCTTTTCGGTTCACGCTCAAGCATGCTCGCCTATTTACGTTTACCGCGACCGGGTAGCGCGCGATGTGTAGCCGAGCAAAATCTCAACCAACACATTCGACCAATACGACGCGTCTATTTCGCTGTCCGGTAGTTCGAGCGTGACCAAAGGGATCCTGCGTTCCCTGCCGAAATACGTGCCCATAGATCCTGGGCAGGGGTATCCAATGTCCCCGACGACCGGTAACCCAGTCACTGTCGATATTCTTCGGGCGAGTCGCAGGGAAGGTCCGTTGTAGTTGACACAGCCCATAGGCTCGTGCAGAGAAATCATCAATCGCGGCCGATAAAGTCTCACGGCTTCCAATATTGCCTTCGTTTCGGGTTCGGATGCGGGCGCTGGACCGCCATAGAACTTGTGAGCCGGGTCTTTTTGCCCCGTGTCGTAGTCTTTAGTGGGGAAATTGCGGTTCAGGTCTACGCCGTTTGCGTTTTTTCGAGTAGAGCTTGCGTAGCCATCAGGGTTCGCGACAGGCATTACAATCGCTTGCAGACGCGAAAAAGCTGAATCTGAAAGTTCAGCCAGGCAGTCTATAAGTAGATGTGCTACTTGCACTCCTCGCGCCTCGTCCCCATGAACACCAGCAAATACCATTGCCGCGCAAGGTCCGCTGCCAAATTCATAGAGTTCAATCGGTCGGCCCAACACCGAAAGATGTGGGTTCTGAACGCATCTCATCCGGAATACCTTCCTCATCTAGCCAATACTGCTGGCGATACATCTGCGCGTATAAGCCATTAGCCTCTACTAGCTCGCGGTGGTCGCCAGTTTCGACAATGGTTCCTCCTTCAAGCACCAATATCGTGTCAGCTCCTCGTACCGTGCTCAGTCTATGGGCAATAATGAATGTGGTTCTGCCAACCATGAGCCGATCGAGCGCTTGGTGGATCAAGAATTCAGACTCTGAGTCCACGGATGATGTAGCTTCATCCAGGATTAGTATGCGGGGGTTTGCGAGTATGGCTCGTGCTATTGCGAGCCGCTGCTTTTGTCCGCCGGAAAGCTTTACGCCGCGCTCGCCTACTTGGGTATCGTAGCCGTTTTCGAGATTGATTATGAACTCGTGCGCATTTGCCGCCTTTGCTGCCTCTATGATCTCGTCGTCTGTTGCATCGGGTCTGCCGAAAAGCAGGTTCTCTTTTACCGTCCCGCTGAAGAGAAAAGTATCCTGCAAAACTATGGCGATGTGCTTTCGCAGATCGCTCTGACGCACCCTGCGTACGTCTATTCCATCAATTAGAACTCGACCCTCAGTTGCATCATAAAACCGCGGTATGAGATTGATAAAGCTTGATTTGCCGGCGCCGCTTCTGCCTACGATGGCAACGCGTTGCCCCGGTAGTGCTTTGACATTTATGTCGTGCAGCACCTCTTCGCCCGATGGATATCGGAACGACACATGTTCGAACTCTACTTCCCCGCGAATGCGATCTAAAGGGACTGGATCCGGTGGGTCTTGGACGTCCGGGACTGTGTCTAATACCTCGAAAATGCGCTCAGCGGAAGCCAACGCGCGCTGTATGGAGTCGAAGGTCCGAATAAAATCGCCTATGGGCATGTAAAAGTGGCTAACGTACATCAAGAACGCTGTCAACTTCCCCACGGTGAACTGTCCCTTTGAGATCATGACAGCCCCAACCCCGAGCACCATTATCGTGCCCATAGTGCTAACTGTGTGTATGAAAGGATGAAATAACGCCGACATTTTGGCTGCGAGTATACTTTGGGATTGCAGTCGGCGGCTTGCCTCCTCCACCGCCTTAAACTCTTCCGGTTCTCGATTGAAAGCCTTGATAACGACGATGCCGGATAGGTTCTCCATCAGCTTTGCGCTGAGCTGACCCATAAGATCGCGAATAGAGCGATAGACAACTCGCACGCGCCGTGTGAAGAAGAACAAGCTTACGCCAATTATAGGGACAGGAATCAGAACCAGTAGCGTGAGAAACCGGTTATAGCTGAGCATATAGTATAGCGCGAATCCTGTCCCAAATAGCTGCCGTGCCAGCGAATTCGAGGTGCCGACGATTAAACCCTCAAGCTGGTAAACATCGCCGGTCATACGAGAAATTAGGTCTCCTACGCGCTTGTCCTGGTAATAGCTTAGGGAAAGTTTTTGGAAGTGTTCGTATAGCGCCATGCGCAAGGTGTGCAAAACACGCTGTCCGCCTACGCTCATCCAATACCCACTGAGTGAGGCGATCGCTTGCCCAAAGACGACAATAAACACGTATATCCCAATCACCTTCGGCAATACTTCGTAACGATTAGCCGCGATGACCTTGTCGATAGTGTATTGAACAATGCGAGGGGGCTGCTGTCCTAAAAAGACCCCGGCGATTGTAGCGAATAAGCCGAAGAGCAAAATGGGCCATAGCGGAATTGCCCACTGAACCGTTCTCTTAAGAGCTTTACGGAAGTTTTGTGGCCTGCGCGGACCGACCCCTGCCCAATGTCCTCTCATTTTATCAGATCACACTTCCCTATTCAGGCTCGCCCTGCTCAAGCATATCAGCCAAGTGCCGCAAGACTGCTATGCCTTTCAATACATCTGATCTCTCGGCATCCGAGAGCTGAGCAAGCTTTTGCGCTAGTTTCCCTAAAGCTGACTCCTTTGTCGCTTTTAGTACATCGTGCCCTTTTTCGGTGAGCGTAAGCACTAGCCTCCTGCGGTCTTCGGGCGCGTCCAACCTGCTGATCAGACCCTCTCTTACCAATCCGTCTACGAGTCTAGAGGTTGAAGCGGTTGTTAGCCCGAGGTGCTGAGCAACCAGCGATAGCGACGCGCCGGGATGATGTGCGAGTATGCCCAACGTGCGAAACTGCTGCATCGAAATCTCGCCAGGTCTAGCTCTGCGCATCTCGCGGCGGACAGCACGGTGGACAGCAGATACGGCTTCCATTACTTCTTCGGCTGCCTGATCGAACGAGCCGTGAGCGATACTTGGTTCATGCAATGATTGCATATAGCAAGTATATCATCCAACGTCGTGCAGCGTCAAGAAGCGAACCATATCAGAGAAGAACTGGTTGGTCCATACGGTCCGGGGGTGCAGCTGTTGTTCGGGTCAAGAAACAGAGCTTCGCATGGCTCGAATGTCTACACCACTAACATAGAAATCAGGTAAAAATACTAGTTGTTGCGCCTGTTTTTGCGTGCTATGTTACAAGTGAGAATGGGAAGAGCGTTGGCATATAGTGCAAAAACAGTGGCTTATATAGGGAAGGAGGTGCAATTATGAGAAAGGCGATCTTCCTCGCCAGCGTGCTTGCCGCTCTGCTTGCTATGGGCGCGTCCGCAGATATGCTGACCACTGTGATATGGAATCAGCGTTGGTCCGAAGACTTCGAAGCATACTGGGCGGCCAATCCAAATCCGCTCACGGGACGCGTACTAGGTAGAACAGACAACAGTTCCAGCGCTACTTGGGCACAGTGGCAATTGCCTCAATACAAGGGCTATCAGGAGCCGGAAGAGCCTACGAACATGCGCGTGAGGGCGACTGCTTGCTCGGCAACCTATCTGGTGCGCGCTGCTTGGACGGCCTGTGAGGGTGTTGACGACAACGAAGTTTACCAGCTCGTTACGTTCCAAATGAAAGCTCAGGACAATATTGCCAGCGACTACAGCCTGGGCGTCATCTGCTCTAACGACGACACCCTCTATGAAGGTACGAATGCGGTTCCAATGTGGGATATTTCGAACCTCGCTGTTCGGCCGCACGTTAGAAGAAGCTGGGACTTCTATGATGATGCTGGTCCTGAGTGGATCGGACCTGAAGTGGCTATAGAAGCAGGGACCTGGCACACACTCGCCTTCGCGTGGAATCTGGCTACGGGTGAAGCAGAGTGGTACGTCGATGGTGCTCTAATTGCCTCGCTGCCGGATGACCCAGCGTTGAAGGAGTACTATATCGGCAGAGACGGAGACAACTTCGAGTTTTGGCAGAAGTATGTCGCAACAAATGCGGCGAACAACGTGATCTTCGACAACCTGGCTAGCTACGGTGGCACGGTCATTCCTGAGCCCGGCACTTTCGCTTCGCTGGGTGCATTGTGCATCGGGGCTCTGGGAGTGCTCAAGCGTCGAAAAAGCTAAGAAATAGCTGGCAAAAATACAAACTGCAATCGGGCGACTTGGTGAATGCAAATCCAAGTCGCTCTTTTTATGCGCAAGTATACCAGCCATCGGATTCTTTGACATCTGAACCGCGTATTTCCAGGGCTTCTTGCAGATTTCAGGAGTCATTTTTCATTATGTAGCGCGAGCTTTCTTCGCAGCACGTCCTTGGCTTTGATTAGCGCCTTGCCTCTATGCGATATTGCGTTCTTCTCCTCGGGGGAAAGTTCCGCAACGTGCTTGCCGAGATCAGGCAAGTACAAAATAGGGTCATAGCCGAATCCGTTGGAGCCCTTCGGTTCTCGTGCAATAAACCCTTCCAGAGTATCCTCGCAGGTTTCAACCTGTCCGTCTGGAGAGGCTATCGCAATTACGCAGCGAAAGCGCGCTGAGCGCCTGTTGTCGGGCACATCTTTCATCAGTTCTAAGACTTTGGCAATCCGCTCTGGATCAGAAGGGGCAAACCTACTTGAGAATATTCCAGGCGCGCCGTTTAGCGCATCAACCTCGAGACCAGAATCATCCGAAAGGGTCAGCTCGCCTGAAAACCTCGCGTAGCAAACCGCCTTCTGTACCGCGTTCTCTAGAAAAGTCGACCCGCTCTCCTCAACCTCCGGAGCGTCTGGATAATCAGCCAAGGTGACGATTTTCACCGGCAGATCCGAAAGCACTGCCGCAATTTCACGAGCTTTGCCAAGGTTGCGAGTGGCTATGAGGAGCTTTTTCAACTGAAAACCTCCAGCCGTGGGGTAAATAGAATCTCAGAGCTCGAAGCGTGTCTAGTGCCGCACAGCATCAGAGCACGTCGGCGAACTCTTGCCGGAGCATGTCCGTAAGCGACTTAATCCCTTTTTGAGCTAGCGAGAGAAGACTATTGAACCGAGCCAGGGTGAAAGGCGCGCCTTCAGCGGTCGCCTGGATCTCAACCAATCTTCCGCCAGCGGTCATTACCACGTTCATATCCACAGACGCGCTTGAGTCTTCCTTGTAGTTGAGGTCCAGAAGCTCCTGACCCGAGACAACTCCCACGCTTATAGCGGCAATCAGGTCTGCGAAAGGCATGGTCTTTACCCAGCCTTCCTTCTTCATGTACGCGCAAGCGTCTATAAAAGCAGCAAATGCGCCGGTAATGGAAGCCGTTCTCGTGCCACCATCTGCCTGTATCACGTCACAATCAAGCCAAATAGTCCTCTCGCCTAAAGCAGCTAGGTCAGCCACAGAGCGCACCGCGCGCCCAACGAGCCGCTGTATTTCCTGACTGCGTCCGTTTATTTGTCCTTTGACTATGTCCCGTTGGCTTCGAGTCTCGCAAGATCGCGGTAGCATACCGTATTCCGCAGTCACCCATCCCTGTCCAGAGCCTTTGAGAAACTGTGGCACCTTGTCCTCTATGGACGCGGTGCAGATGACCTTGGTGTCTCCCATCTCGATCAGGCAACTGCCCTCAGCATACTTCATAAAATGCCTTGTTATTTTGACCGGTCTCAACTCGTCCGGTGCACGACCATCGAGTCGTATCATATCCCTGACTCCAATTTACTAACTGCGTAGTGTATGGTCCGTGTGCAGTAATCCAGCATTTTCTATCACAGGATCCACGTTCTCAATGTTAGTTATCGGCATGCCGAGGAATCTACTTCCCAGTTCTTCTAGGCTAGTAGTTTCGCCACTTGCGAAGAAACGGTGCGAATTCCCACTTGATTCACCAACCATCCCCCGGCTAGTAAGTTCCTCCGCGAGCACTTGCGCGGTCTCAGCGGCGGGATCTACAACGATTGTGCCTGGTCCAGCCGCGGACTCTATCGCTCTGCGCAAAAACGGATAGTGAGTGCACCCTAGCACAAGAGTCTTGCAGCCTGCTCGTATCAACGGCGTCACATAATCTCTCGCCGCAGCTTCGGCTTCCTCGCTCTCGGCTAATCCCGCTTCCACTAACGGAACAAAACGCGGACAAGCCTGCTGGACTACGCGTATATTGCTATCTATTTCGCCTATTGCGCGAACATAGGCTCCGCTTTTAACGGTCCCTGTAGTAGCTAAAACACCAATGGCTCTTCCTCTGCTAGCTCTCACTGCTGCGCGTGCTCCCGGTTCAATAACCCCTATAATCGGTATCTCGCTCCATCGCGCTCTTGCTGAGTCGAGAGCCACGGCGCTAGACATATTGCAAGCCATAACTATAGCTTTCGCGCCCTGCTCAACAAGAAACTGAGTTATCGCAAGGGCAAAGGATCGAATCTCATCTAGTCGGCGCTCCCCATAGGGCACCCGCGCAGTGTCTGCGAAGTAGAGTATGTGCTCTTGAGGTAGAGCGCGCAGAATTTCCCTGACTACGCTCAGCCCACCTATACCAGAATCGAAAACTCCTATACCTGTTTTCAATGACTTGCCGCCTGCGGCTGCAAAAGCGTAGAATCCGCGGATATCGGCTCACTCAGATCAAAGTGACCGCCCAGCGTTTCAGCCGCTTCTCCTTCCACTAGGATTTGTGCTCGCTTGACCTTCCCTCCACCATTAGTAACGAGTGTATGTGCGATGGCGTTTAACGTCAACGATTCCTGATCCGATCCACCGGTGAAGTTTTCCAGAAACTCCTTGGAGAAATCAACAATCGCAACGTCGTTTTTAATTTTAACCGGATTGCGAAGCTTTGTTCCCTCTGGAATCAGTCCCTTAGCTTCCCCGTTCTTCTGACCGGCAGCCAATAGCGCAGACAAAGCAGCATCAAGCTTGCTGGCCGTCGACTGGACAGTGACAGTCTTCGCAACCAAGTATACCCCCTGAGCGGTTTTCTTGGGCAGGTAAATGACCACGCGCTTGTGTTCTGCTAATGTAACTACCGGTGATGAACTGATCTCAGCTTTGCCCTTCGGTTGTTCCACAGGTCGCCTGGAAAAGAAGTAATAAGCGCCTACTGCTACTACTGCGAATACCGCGACGCCCAACAAAACTAGCGTTCCGACCTTGCGTGTCTTGCGTGATCGCTTTGCCATTTGTTGCTAGCTCCAGTTTTTCTATTCTAAAGGCGTTCCTTCGATGTATGCCTTGAGAGCTTTTACTATTCCTTCTGCAAGCTTTGCGCGGTAATCAGCACTGACTAGCTTGCTTCGATCTGAGGGATGATTTACGTATCCACACTCGATCAGCACGCCGGGTATGCCCGAACCAGAAAGCCGGCGCAGTACGCCGAGTCCAGACGCATATAGCGATCTATCGCTTCGCGCGCGGCGGTCCGGCATTTTAGCCTGGGAACATATAGCTTCGTGAATTGCATACGCAAGCGCTTTGGGACTGGGCTCGTCCATGTGATAATAAGTTTCGATTCCACTTGCGCTGCCGGGGGAGCTGTTTGAGTTGCAGTGAATGCTTACGAA
>Ga0123519_10010554_pt1 | contig 13744 bp, 10 predicted proteins | sample YelNatPaOPRAMG02_FD_87396 | JGI IMG/M metagenome (GOLD analysis project Ga0123519, IMG submission 87396) | Hot spring microbial communities from Yellowstone National Park - Yellowstone National Park OP-RAMG-02 (version 2) | ecosystem: Environmental > Aquatic > Thermal springs > Hot (42-90C) ...
CGTAGAATGCTGATGGATCCGGAGAGCTTAGCTCTTTTTTTCTTGCTTAACAGCTGAAAATGCCTTTTCGGGGAATCCTGGTCTGATGCATAAATCCGACTCCATGAAAGAAGCTTGCGGATTAGGCGCCAAGCGCGTCCCAGGATCGTATGCTGGCACTCAGTGCGTACGCGAATGCGAGAATGCTCCGGGTCCAGCAGCGCCATAACCGCCACCTGAGAACGTCTGACCGAATGCGGACGCTTCGTCCGCATCATGAGATAGTGAGACATCGTGCGGACACGGCTCCTGGAATGGGCGTCGAGCAAGAGACGCTGTACGTGTCGCCACTGTTGCCGAGCGGTTGTTGTATTGTAGGCTTCGGCGATGTTTAAACAAGCGATACATTGCCGGTTTAGAATCTAAGACAGCGACAGAGGCTCGAACTGGACGACACCGCGCAGCTGAGCCTGGATTATGCAACGGGAGCGTTCCATGCTGCATAGCGGAAACGCAGGCAATTGCGGGGTAAAAGAAACTATACTCATGTCTGCGGTAGTTGCTGCAAAAGTAGCGACTCTCGCAACGAAAGTTTACCGGCGACAGAGCGCTCTGGTGACTGATCAGAGCGTCTCAAATTCGGCATCTGTTTCGCCTGCGTGGATATGTACAGACGCGCACTGGGCGCAAACCGCATGTGTAGACGTGATGACTCCGTACCGGCAACCGAGTGCTCTGTCTCTAGTCCGGGGCGTAGACGTGCGTTTGCGTGTGTGCATGGGCGTGTTTGTGAGGGCGTCCATGCCGGCTGAGTTGCCCTCGCTGCACGCAACACGAGTCAGAAGCTGCAAAGCTGTGGATTTCCTGACCCGAACAGAAGGATTCACGAACGCCCACCTGGAGGACGCCGCCACCACTTGGGCAACCGCTGCTTCAACTGCTGCTCAGCGTCGTTGCGAGCTCTATCCGCCTTCGAGAAAGCATCCGGCTCGCGATCTCCGGTACCTGCATCTTCCGAACGAATCTGCTTGCCGGCGTTGGCTGCCGTGCCGTCTGCGGTCGCCGCGGCAGCCTCCGGTGGCGTGGTATGTGGTGACGAAATGACACCAGCATACTCGCGACGCAGCGCTTCTGCCTGTGCAACCTCCTTCGCAAATGCAGCCTCCAGCGGGGACTTCTCCAAGCGAGAACGAAATTCTGGGCGCAAGCCCAGAGTACCATACGTATTCGATGTTGACGGAACCAGGACTAGCACAGAAGCTGGGCAGAGTTGCACTTGGTGCAGCGTTGTTGGCCCGGCATGCAGCACCCGTTTCGGTGGCGTTTGATAGAGCTTGAATGCGTCCAAGGCCCCGTTCGTGCTCGTTACAAAGCGCCGCACGAAAGCGTACAGGTCGTCTAGGCTTTCGTTGCACCAGAAACGACCCTCAATGACCGTCTGATCGGGAAGCCGGACACGTACCACACACTGCTCCGGCTGCGTTGCGCCTGCTCGTGAAGCAGTTGTATGCCTGCGGGTTCGGAGAACGGTTGCTTCTTCCTGTTGTCGCTGCTGTGCATGAAGGATCCGTCGCAGTTCCCCCGGTGTTAGATCGTAAAAAGTATCGGGTAGGTCGAGGAGCTGCGCATCAAAGCGGATCGTCGTCGGCAGGTAGAAACGGACATACCGCTCGGGCACCTGACCTGCAGGTGCTCCTGCATTTCCGTTCGTCTCTAAAACAGGGGCGTCAGATGCAGTGCGACCTGGAATCAGCAGCTCCGAGGTTGACTCCGCTCCCTGTATAGGTATCTGGGTTGTACCTGATTCCATGTTCACCGACGAGGCCGAGTTTCGTGCATCCGCTGACTCAGCTACGACTCCATCGACTTTCGGGACAGAGGTGTCCACTTCGTGCATCTCGACAAGAGCGTAAGTGGACGGCCTCGCGCCTCGACTTGAAGGCGACGGTGTCCGTGGGCTCGTGCTCGCGTCGGCTCGCGTGTCTCTTTGCCGATCACCATTGACAGTCGAGGGATCACTGGGGCCAGTAACCGGCACGCGCTCTCCCTGCGGAGATGATGCTGCTGGCTCCTCGATCGTTTGGGAGACAGTGTCGAGCACGCGTGCTGGGGCATCCACGAAAGCGGACTTCGCTCCTGGATTTCCCAAAACCAGGTGCGTACTTTGCTGCTCGACATGCTGCAGATGCAAATCGGCAGTTGCCTGTGATTCTCGCGTCGCCGCCTGACCGCTGCTCACCTTGTTCACAGATGCGATATCAGAACCGCCTGTTGCATCCGCGTGATCGTGCCTGTTGGAAGCGACCGGCGATCGAGCCGCCCCTGCCGACGCTTCCACCTCCTCCCAGCCACCGGAGTCGTCATCCGTGGTGAGGCACTGTATTCGAATCAGGAGACGCGTGCCCGGACTTAGGCCCAGATCTCGTAAGCGGAGGCTTCGAAAATGGCTGACTCCATAGTGCGCAGTCTCCAGGTACCGTGCGACTAGCAAGTAGGGGCGGCACCACCACAGACGCTCCGGATTCGCCCGCTCGAGCACGCTCCAGAGCGTATCCTCCAATACTGCAGGTGCGATGTAGCGCTCTGGGGGGTCGCTCTCGTACTGCACAGCCACAGTCAGCGAATGCGCAGGTGTGACGCCCTGAGCGAGGTCTGCTGTCTGTCCAGGTTTTCCAGTAACGCTCGTCTTCGCCGTTTCACTGACACTGCGCTCGTCAACAACTATCCGGGCCTGAGCCGATAAACCCGACAGCCGAAAAGGTAACGACAAGTCTAGCCAGCGTTTCCCATGCCGAAGTCCCCAGTTTGCCGGTAAAGATGCGAGCCGAGGCTCGGCAGCGTCGCCAACAGCGCTCCCGCACCTTGTCTGCACCTGTTCCCAGGCTTGTCGCAGAACTTCCGATAGCAGGCTGTTCGGTGTAACCTGGACCCGCGCTTTCACGCCACCCCGGCTTACTTCGCTAAAATCCACAATCAAGAACACCATCGCTGACTCTGTGAAGAGCGAACCACGGTAACCAAAGAGACCAGCTGCCGGAGGTGCAGGCAACGTTCTGCACAGTCGCTGCAGCGGGTACGCAGTGCGTCCGCCAGGGGTGCATCCGTCAACCGACTGTCTTCCTTGTACTAACAGATACATTGATGTTCTAATTTATATCATGGGCGTTCATGGCTGTGTTGGATCCGTTCATGCCATGTCCATTCCCTTCCATCATGTCAAGAAATATACAGATTGAAACCGTTCAGGCGCATCGATCTCGTGCAGGGATGGCGTCTCTGATGATGCGCCGCACCGTACATCACCTCGCGCTTCACATACAACCATAGTACAGAATTGGATCGTGGTGTTTTGAACGTGAAGCAGTATCGCCCCCTTTCATAATGAACCTTCTTTCGGATGATGCACTATTATGGAGCTGGATTGCTCTCGCCGTACTTGTGTTTCCAGTGCTTTTCCTCGTATCAGCACCATACGGGCGGCACTTGCGTACCGGCTGGGGCCCTACGCTGCGCAGCGACCTGGGCTGGATCATACAAGAGAGCCCCTCGTTCCTGATTATGGCCGTGTACCTGACTCGTTGGCTTCGTCAGCGTACCGACAAACTCTTGAAGCTCGGGTTTGATGAACGGGAGTGGATGACTGTTACGTTGGCGTTCTGTTGGCTTGTTCACTATGCGAACCGCGCATTTGTGTTCCCTCTGCGGATGCGTGGAGGCTCGAAGCCTACCACCTTCACTGTTGTTTCGACAGCTATCCTGTTCTGCGTCATTAACACCTATTTAAATGCGAAAGCACTGTTCGTTTACGAATTGGTCATTCGCTCGCGTCGGTCCTTGGACTGGGCATTCTGCAGCGGCTTATTGCTTTGGGTGTGTGGCTTGATTGGCAACTGGCATAGCGACGCGATCACGAGAGCGTTGCGGCGAAACCCTGAAGAGATCAAAGAGAAACGTTACGCTATTCCATATGGTGGTCTGTATCGCTACGTCAGCGCGCCGAACTACTTCTCTGAGTTTGTGGAATGGACGGGTTTTGCGATCGCCGCACAGACGTGGGCAGCGTTCTCATTCGCGCTTTGGACGTTTTCGAACTTATACCCCAGGGCACGGAGCAACCATCAGTGGTATTTGGAGAACTTTGCCGAGTACAAGTCACTGAACCGAAACGCGTTCTTCCCGAACCCATTGAAATCTGCAGCTGTCCGGGCGAGGGCGCCGCAGCGACGGGGTGCGTCTTCACACCAGCAAAAAAGTCGCTAGTGATGCATTGTGTTTGCATCCGGAGACGCATATGCTAAAAGTTATTGATTGTATATGTTGCATGGATGATTCGGACCTGCAGAAGCAGAGCAAACGCGCAGCATGACGATGGCTTCGCGTACGGAGCGTTCCCGTACCGCCCCCGGTATAACGGTTGACGACACGTTGTCATGCAGGGCGTTTCCCGACACCGATCATGCTGAGAAGGTAGGCCTTGCATCGCTCTCTGGATGCGCTCTGTTGTATTGAAGCACCTGCCATCGGGAAGACTGTCACTGGGCAAGCCTAGCGCCCGGAGTAACCAAAGTGCTGCATTTTACCGTCTAATCCCGAAGAACGCACTAGTCATTCATGAGCCATGTACTAAACACAGAACTGATTTAAAGTTAGGGTCTAGTCTTGCAAGTTGCACCACTACAGGTATCGAACACAGATACCAGGGGATCTATCATCACAAAAAGCCTCCAATCCTAGCAGTGAAACAACCTGGATCGGCGTCACTGCGCTGCTCCTAGTTGAGCGTGTACCGTTCACGCGCTAACTTGTAGAGCGGCGCCCAGACAAAACGATTCGTGAGCAGCACCAAACTAGACATGACCAGGGTCCCCGCTAACAGCAACGGTAAATCACCACGAGCCGCTGCGTTCGATATGAGCGCCCCCAGACCTTTGGTCGATAAAATCTGGCCCTGGAACTGGACGTACTCACTAACGATGCTCGCATTCCACGCGCCGCCAACAGCCGTAACAATACCAGTGATGAGGTATGGGAAGATACCGGGCAGGATGAGAAAACGCCATCGTCTCCACTGGCGAGCAAGCCACGAGTCTGTGGCCTTGTTGTAAACCGCGTCAACTTCCCAGAGCTCCGCGGGAATCGCTGCAGCACCTGCAATTACGTTGAACAGAATGTACCACATCGTGCCGAACATCATCAAGAGGATCGAGCCAATCTGCAAGCCAAGCCCGCCGAAATTCGCTAACCCCAGGAGCAGAAACGGGAATACTGCCGTCGCTGGCACGGAAGCAGCGATCTGGACTAGCGGCTGGAGGACGCGAGCCAGTGCCGGTGAGCACCCGACAGCAACCCCCAGTGGAACTGTCCATAATAACGAGAGCGCTAAAGCCGTCAGCACACGACCAAAGGTCAGTCCAGCACAGCTCAGAATGGTGATCCACGAGCGCCACGAAATCGTCTGCAGAATCCGTAGCGCGTGGTGGGCAACGCGAAACGCCAGAAACGCCAACCAGGCGATGCCCAGCACACTGCTCCATGTAAGCAAACGAACCATAAAGCCCCAGAGCCGCAGCAACAGATGCGGCTGATGCACGTGCTTCCAGGCTAGTGCCAGCGTCTGGGAAGTTGTTTCCGTTGCACGCTCCCAGATCACGTCTGCATCAATGAATTTCTGCCAGAGAGGCAGAAAGAATCGCCGGTGAACGGCACGCATCAATGGAGAGCGCTGGAAATATGCAAACACGATGCTTCGTGGTGCGTCCAGTTCGCGTTGTTGGATGACAACCTGCTCGGCTCCGGGAGCAGACTCACCTTCGATGCTGTGCATGATCGCGAGTCCGGGCGCGCTGCTTGTGGCACTCGCGGTTGCATCCGGTATCTGGACAAGCTCCAGAACACGGAACTGCCGACGTGGTGCACCAGCCCACGCGAGTGAAGACGCGTCATTCTCATCATCATCGTCGTCGTCGTCGTAGTTATCGTTCTCACGGTCGTCGTCTTCATCCGCGAAATTGGCGTCCGACTCCAGTGACGAACGCAGCCCAGACGACGACGACGAAGGCGAGCGCGATGCCTTCCTCTGCAGCGAACTGATCGCCCCGATGCCGGAACTGGCGTTCGTCGAGAACTTGAAGCGCTCACTCCAGACGATCAGCGGACGCCAGATCAACATATCGATGCAGATAATAAGCGACACTACAGTGAACAGACCCCAGAAGATCGCGCGCATATTGCCTCGATCCGCAGCCTCAGCAAGGAAACTTCCCAAGCCCGGCAGACGATATTCTCTGCCGGGCCCCAGTGAGAAGCTCTCGATGCTTATCAGAAAGAACCACCCGCTGGATACGGAGATAATGGAGTTCCAGACGAGGGAGCACACGCCCGAAGGCGCTTCCAGCAACCAAAAACGCCGCCACGCTGAGAGTCGCAGTATTCTGGCTGCCTCCATCAGGTCCGGCGGTATGGATATTAGGGACTGGTAAAAGCCAAGAAGCATATTCCACGCCATCGAGGTGAAGAGCAACAGCATCGCTGCCAGCTCGACCCCAATGCGTTGCCCTGGAAACATGGCGATCAGGCCCAGCACTGCTGCTGGGACAAAAGCGAGAATAGGGACGGATTGCAAAACGTCAATAATGAGAAGCAGCACTTGCGCAGCAAACGAGGCCCTGTACGCAATGTACGCGTAGATTAACGAGAATACCAGTGAGAATCCGTAGGCCAGTACCAGTCTCATGAGCGACTGGAAACCGTACGCCGGTAGCACGCGCGGGTCGCACGATATTCGTACCGCACTTGGATCATAGCGCTGCGTTATGGCATAACTCGTGGTTCCCGCCATGGCATACGCCAGCAGTACGAGCAGGAGCAGCACGAGGCCATCGCGGTAGGTCGAACGACGGGCCAGCATCTGCGTAAACGCAGCAAAACGCCGCCCCGGGTGTCTTCGTGCACCGGCTTTTCGCTGACTTGCCTCTTGGATGCCTTGCTGAACGTCATTTGCGGTACGCAGAGGAGTTGTACGCTCCGAAGCGGAAGCGCGGTCGCCTTGCTCCATGCACAAGGACCATGGTGCACGTGCTTGTCGCCGTAGCAGACAAGGTCGGTGAAACTCACTTGCTCTTCCCAAAAACTGGGAGTCATGCAGCGTGCGCTGGCCTCTCTGCGGTGTATGAAGCGCCCTAGAAAAGGCTTGCGGTGCATGGTGGCATCGACGCCGCTGGAGAAAGAAGCGTTTCGCTTCCGCGGTGGCGCCCCGAACGTTCAAGCTCGTCTGGAGGCGCTCTCTGCGGTCCGGACGGTGCCTCAGGAGGCCAACAATTGGTCCAGAAGCCAGCGGGAGGAAAGCGCCGGCACGTCCGTGCTGGCTAGCAGGACATATCGACGGTGCCCAGCACGTTAGACCGAGGTTTGGGGACTGCGTTTCATCCACCGCCGATGAATCGCCTAAGTTTGCCAGATAAACTTTGCTGATCCAGGTCCGTTGAAAACCCCTCTTACGATACGCGGGCTCCCGAGCCCGACCCATGCGCTGTGACTGGAAGTGGAACGCTGGCCGCTGCGCCCAGCAGCTGGCGCCGCTCGCTCCGGACAGCGTTCACTGTGCAGAACTTCGTCTCAGGGGTGCAACTCTAATCTAACGTTATCCTCAGTGCTAGTGTCCAGAGCCTATAGCCTTCGTTGCTGCTTCCTTTCGTGGCGCGGCTTAAGTGCTGCGACGTCACCACAACCTGAACACAGCGCATGTGCAACGTTGTTTCGCAGGTGCGGTAACGCTCCATCGTCTGTTGCTGGTGGTGCGCTTGCTGTGCGGCGACCTGGATGGCAGGGTACACCCATAGCAGCCACTTTTATCGAGATAGGCGGGATTCTTATATCTGCAGCAAGCACGGTGGCGCTATGCTCATGCTGAATGGCTGAACGCAGCGAGCCTGGAGCATGCGCTGCTCTCCAGAGCAGTAGCTTAGCACGATGGTTTTCCTTGTTTAGGAGATCAGCAACTTGTTGATACCGGTTTTACCGAATTCTGTTGCAGATGTTCGCAAGGATATCTGCGCTGGTCGCTCGACCTCGACGATGGAAGTATACAAGGTAGCGATGCTGATGCTTTCTGATGTTGGCGTACGGATGGCAACTAGCCGCTTATCACTCAGCTATGTCAGCGGCAGCTCGTTCATGTACGTCTTGGGCTTGCTGCTGTGGACGCGAGGTCGCTGACCATTCAAGCAATGCAGAGGAGAACGAGCTTGAAAGAGCTGCTGAGGAACATCGTCCGTCGATATCCAAATTGGAGCTGTTCGACGTCTTTAGCAGGGGAACTCACGTTCCGTTGCTGAACGTCTTCTTGGTGCATGCCTAGTGCCAGCGAGCGATCCGTTGCCTTCTGGTATGCAAACATCCTACTGAATTACCTGTTCCACGAAAGACAAAGCCTGTAAAGTATCTAGGCGGGTGCGCCGATCGAAGATCGTACGAAAACCATGGCTGAAGCATGTCCCGTGAACGATGCACATGTTGTTATGTTTCATCGAGGATGCATGAGCGACTCATCAAAGGCATTGTCTCGACAAACTGCGGCCGCTTCCATGATCACCATAAGTGCCCATGAATCCTGGTACTTTTGATCATATTTTTTCGTTCGCGTTCTGTAGAGGCCTGCGGGGCGTTGTGAGCTCTGCAACCGGTTGCCGCAAAGCCTAATCGTGATAGCCAGACTCTCTTCAACGTCGCATGACGAGAGACATTTTCTAGAGTACAGCTTCGGGGACTGTCGCAGTATGTCTGCATATCAAGGGCACACGTTGCTACAAAGGATAAGCCGGACTTGTCAGAAGATGGACAACAGAGCCTCGTCTCCAGAGGTGGTTGGGTTGAAGAGAGCTTTCCGCCTGATACATTGGATGCACCGACCCGATCCGTTTGTCTACGAGGTGACGCCTTCGCGGGTCTGGTGAAGACGTCCTTTCGCCGAGCAGCGCTCCCAACCTGCATTTTACCCAGAATATCAGTCGATAGGTCGCGAACGTATTCCATAACGGACGACCTGTCTGCGATTGGCGTAACATGGGTGTCTCTGTGCAGGGACGAAGCAGTCGTTTCTGAGAGCCAGCAGCAGGCGTGCACCGGGTGAGATTGATACACCTCAGCGACCATGAACGCTGACGAAGCGGCTGTCGAAACGAGCGTCTCCAGTAGCCGGCAGCTGGTAGCGTCTGGGCGTATGATGAGGAAAGATGGATGCTCTCCCGGCTGCCGACAATACTGCGCAATCGGAGATACCTGCTTTGTGTAAACGATTCTGCACCCTGCGAAAAAGAAAAACTAGCCAGAAAGCAGATCAATTGTCGTTACTAGCATCGAAAGCATGCCGAGACACGCCTCGCGGATCAAGATGTCTGTTGGGGTTTGAGTCTACTCCCGAGCCGGAATGGCATAGAGAGGGTCCTCTAACTCGCGCATACACGATAAAGTTTGCAACCCGTTTTACTGTGATCAGCACCAGCCTCCGCCGCCTTGTTCTCCGACTGCTTCATTTTTGCTCCATATTCTCGACGTCTTTCGATGTGACTGTCTCTCTTGTACCTCTAGCTCCGTTGTCAGCAGTCGAAGGATGTCGATGGCATCGTCAAGGTGCCGATTTCGAAGCTTCCAAATGTTGGCGACGCATGTCATCCACAGGCGAAAATAGCTCTCCACTATTCCACTGCCTGTTTCATCTTCGTTGTAGACAACCTCGTCAGATTCTTCACAGGGGCGGCTCTTGCCTGCGATCAGATGCGTCGGTAGGTGCACCACAACTCTTTCTCCAGGAGCTGCCCTGTGGCTCGTGAACGCTTGCTTCATAGCTTGGTACATGCTCTTGAGGCCTCCATAGGGCTCTTCTAGATGCTCTACACCGTCTATGCAACCAGTGCCGTATCGTACGAAAACGGCATTGTTCTGGGCGACCCCTTCGGCGAGTGCGCTGGCTACCGGCCATATGAGCGCTCGACACTCCATTCGATGAATGGTTTGCATGAATCGTTGTCCATGATAAAACAAACACTGAAAGAAGAATCCAAGCTGAAGAGGAATACGACCAAAGTCCATTCGCCAGTGCTCGCTTCGTCACATGCCGCTTTACAAGCTGCTCCAATCGATCGATGGTTTCCATGCACTGTTGTCCATGATAAAACAAACACTGAAAGAAGAATCCAAGCTGGAAGGGAATACGACAATCTCCATCCGCCTGTGTTCGCTTCGTTACACGCTGCGACGCGCACTTCACTGTAACCTATCGCTCCAATGACGCAAGCCCGAGTTCAAGACCCTTTTTCATGCAAACAGTAAAGATCGGAGCCTCCACGATTGCATCCCATAAAAGATATCACACTAGCGTCGAAAATCGTTTCATTCAAGGCCACAAAGAGAGGAAGATTTATCTTCCGAACGGAATCGATCATTTCACGCGACACCTTCAGTGAATATCCGGACCAAGCTGATGAGCAAATCGCCAAGAAACCACATCGATGACTATTCGACCTTGTCCATCAACAACTGCACCGTGTGCTGCGCACACGACTTGCCTTGGATCGGCAAGATCCGAAACCTGAAATATGCATGACTAGCGCTCGCCGTCCGTGCACATGGAGAAGCGTGCAGCCTCGTACGCATCACCTGCATCACCATCATCATCATATCCAGTATGACACGATCCCTAGCTCGAGCTTGTCGCGAATCGTCTTCACGCCGCTGTCTTTCCGAATGTCAGCGACAAAGCATCGAAGAGAAATCACTCCAAAACACAAACAAACAAACACGATCATGCATCCTAAAACGTCTATAGCATCCACAAGCCCCATTTCTCTGAACCTGTACAATCGAGACAGTACAACGAACACTCGCCCACAAATATCTGAACATATAGGGACAATACGAACAGCACAGCATCCCATATTCACTGGACACCGGCGAAACGCACACACACCCCCGTTCGGATGATCGCGCGCAGCAGCGCATCGCAATGGCCAGCGGGTGCGCGTTGCGTGCGCGCGCGGTGCTGTCCTGGCAAAACAGTGCGTTTTTGTCTGCCAAAGCCTAGGCTTGCAGCCTGGGGGACGCTTTCCGCGTTACAAGCGTAATGACTTCGTTTGTGGACAAAGGAATTGAGTTCGCGAATAAAGCGACTCAAACTGATCGAGAGGCGCGGAGAACACGGGACCATGAGACGTTTGAGGCGGCGTATCACTACTATCTTCGTGCTATCGAGTACCTGATGACCGCGATTCGCTGGGAAAAGTCCGAGAGAACCCGGGTGCTCTTACAGACTCGTGTGCGTGAGTACATATCACGTGCTGAATCTATTAAGGAGCTGCTGAAGCGTGGCGCCTATGAACAGGCCTCGGGGAGCGACGACGGTGCGGACGGGTTGCCCTTCGAGAGCGAGTCGCACACAAACGGAGGTGCGACGGCGGCGGCTACCCTGAGCCCGCACACCGGCTCGGGTGAGTCGAACGGGGCAGCAGCAGCAGCAGCAGCTCGAGAGCGACGCCGCGGTAGAGGGCCTGCTGATGGAAGCGGCGGTTCAGGCGCTGGTGCTGAGAAAGCGGGTACCGCCGCCTCGGCTCCAACCAAAGACGAGACCGAGCGCCTGCGCCAGCAACTGGCGTCCGTGATCGTTCGCGAACGCCCCCAGGTTCGCTGGAATGATGTAGCTGGTCTAGACGGCGCGAAAGAGGCACTGAAGGAAGCGGTTGTGCTCCCGATGCGCTTACCGTTGCTTTTTACCGGTAAGAGAGAACCGTGGCGTGGTATTCTGCTGTACGGCCCACCGGGCACCGGTAAGTCGTACCTTGCAAAGGCTGTTGCCACAGAAAGTGCGGCATCGTTTTTCAGCGTGTCGTCTGCAGATCTGGTCAGCAAATGGCAGGGTGAATCAGAAAAGCTCATTCGACAACTCTTTCGAATGGCGCGCGAGTCTGCACCCTCTATTATCTTTATTGATGAAGTGGATGCGCTCTGTTCGAGCAGATCCGAATCTGACTCTGATTCAACTCGAAGAATCAAAACAGAATTCTTGGTGCAGATGCAAGAAGGCCTTTCAACTGGTGATGAGACTCGTAAGGAGGGAAAGCACGTCTTGGTACTGGGCGCCACCAATTTGCCATGGCAGCTGGATCCGGCTATTCGACGGCGGTTCGAGCGCCGGATATACATTCCACTTCCAGATGAACGCTCGCGCCGGAGAATGTTCGAAATTCACATCGGAGATACACCACATAGTCTCAGCGCTTGCGATTTCGAGCGCCTTGCCCATGTAACTGAAGGCTACAGCGGTGCGGATATCGAAATCGTTGTCCGTGATGCAATCATGCAGCCGATTCGGCGCCTGCAAATGGCGACGCATTTCCGACAAGTATCGCCGCGTCCACACCATCGAACCCTGCAGAGAGACGGCGGTGCCGAAGATACATCCTCGAACAACAATGCGGCGCGCGGTGTTCGGTTCACGAACACTGCATCTGCAGAGCTACTCTGGACGCCGTGCTCTCCGGCGGCACCAGGAGCAGTGGAAATGAACCTGTACGACGTCCCAGCCGACAAGCTGCTCGTACCCGATGTCCGTTACAGTGATTTCGAAGAAGTACTGCTCCATACCAAGCCGACTGTCAGCAAAGCAGATTTAGGAGCATACGAGCGCTTTACGCGTGATTTCGGCCAAGAGTGCGTTTGAAGTAGACCGTCTGGAGCAGCGCCCGCTGGAGTACTGGACGGCCAGCGTCCAGCCTGGCACGGTGCCGATTGCGCTGCATCGATAGAGGCCACGTTCGGTAACCGCTCGTACACGGAAGCATCCGCGGTTGGTAATGGAACGAATGCTCCCCGGATACTACGTTCTTATTCAACTCCAATGAGGAGTCGTTCGATACACGCGTGCTGGTATCTGCTGTTCTGCTGGTTTTGCAACGTGCAACCTACGGGGCACATATGAGCATGCAGCGTTCACTGCCGTTGACCGTATCGATGTCGGAGCCTACCTACTTGCGAATCGTGGTGCCTGTAAAACCTCGAGTTCATGGCCATTTAGCATGTATGCTGGCTGCCACGCCGACTATTAGACCATGTCGATGGGTTGTCTGGTGATTGCCCGTCCCCGAGGCGAGGCAGCTGCATGGACGGAGGTGCTGACGTTTCGTTACGCTCCGGAGCACCAAGAATACGCAGGCTGGCGACGACGAAAACCTCAGTATATTCTTTCAGTTCTAGAGCGCCTTACTGGAGACGTCTCGTTCCACAGGAAAGCATAGACGCCTCAAATGATTCCAGGGGAAACTGGATGTCGCGCTCCTCATTCGCTTCCCGCGGCACGCAGCGCTGAACACCAGAGCAAACCGAGCATTGGACAGCTCACTTCTCGTGAAACGCTGCTCGTCGAACACTCCTGCCAGGACGTGTCGCTAACCGGCTGGCAGTCTTCAAAGTGTCGCTCGGGTGTTCGAACGGTGACAGCGGGCACTCGCGAAACCGCTGCAGCACCGTAGCCGCGTCCAAACGTCGCAGCTGGTCACTTGTGCGGTCGCTGTTTCCGGGCGTGCGAGGTTGACCTTGGTCGCTACCAGCGATCTAGTCGTATTCGCGGTATTTGTTTGCGATGAACGACGAGGGATCTGGATCAACGTCATTCGTAGCGAAACAGCGCTTCAGGGGCTAGCCCCGACCCGGTACCGTGTAGGACTGACGCGGTACGTTCGCTTTACGCTGCGCACCCGGTGTTCGACTCACCATACAC
>Ga0123519_10010563_pt1 | contig 13737 bp, 10 predicted proteins | sample YelNatPaOPRAMG02_FD_87396 | JGI IMG/M metagenome (GOLD analysis project Ga0123519, IMG submission 87396) | Hot spring microbial communities from Yellowstone National Park - Yellowstone National Park OP-RAMG-02 (version 2) | ecosystem: Environmental > Aquatic > Thermal springs > Hot (42-90C) ...
ATATATGTAGAAAAAATAGGTTATAGAGAAACTGTCTACAGGTAATTCTATCGATATCAAAGCAGACTTGCCTTGAATTTTGAGTTTGGTATAAGGAAACTTATGTATTATTATCTTTTGATGAAAACCAATTTATATTGAGCATTCCTTTCTTCCGAATTGATGAAGTCTATCAAGGATGCTCATCTTTCGTTACAGAACTTTCATTGTAGCAGGCAGCTTATCAATTCCATTTCTGACTTTCTTGGCTTCACAGTCTCGCGGTAGACAGAGGCTGGAGATGCCACAGAGTTGAAGAGTTCCCTCAGAAGCCCGATCTTCCCAATCCTTGATAAGTATATGAGGGGCGCCGAAGTTAGAAGTTGAACAGATCGCACATTGGAATGCTACCCTCATTTACTACTATCGAAAGCATGGACCTGACGAATTCCAGCCTATCGTCTTCGTGTTGATCCAGATCAAGAAAGGAAGACACGCATGGGAGGCATCTCTGTACCAGTGGCCAGCTCGATATGGTTATCCGACAGCCAGATTTGCAAGCTTTTGGGTTCATCCATCTGATGTATATAAGGCCGAAAACGACAGAAGTAATGCCGATCTCCTGCCATACAGGCATGACCCACTCAAGAAAAAATAGAAGCAAACAGCGAAGAAAAGAGGGTATTCATCCCCTCAAGCGTATCGAACGAGGAATTGAACGAACAAGCCATCTGGCATGGCTCGAGTCACACAGCAATGGCTCTTTCTCATCTTGTTGTATTTTCGAACAAATCATGGCTTGCGCGCCTAAATGCGATACGTCATACGTTTTTTGTCGATGTAATCAGGTCTATGCGACTTAGAACCCTTCCTTAGATGTTCTGTCTGTGCCTTTATTCGAAATACGGCATTTGGCACTGGGCTGAACAATCTAGACCTATGCTAGATTTTACGTTTATAGAAGTATTTCACTAGGTGCATTCTATTCAAGTAGATTCAAAAATGATAGAAGAGAAGGTGTATGTTTTCCACCTAACTTTTCCCAAACAAGTGGCGAGCTGTTGCAAGGAAAGTCTTTTACGCACGGCAAGAGAGGCTTAAGTTCGCTCATGGGGACTGTCATCCTTACAGCTGCAACAATCGCTATAGTAATACCTGCATCACTCTGGACGGGGAGCCTTGCTACAATCTTTACCCGCTATGAGAATATCGAAATCAAGAACGCCTACGTCGTGAACAGCGGAGGCTACTACGTAGTAAATATAGAATACGTTAATACTGGTTCATCACCAACTAGCATAGACTCCGTATTACTCAATGGTGTGCCTTATTCGAGCTATACTCCACATATCACCTTAGCCAAAAACTTAGGTACACTTCCATTGATCTGTAAGACAGGTGCATCAAAATCAGGGAAAATAATTATCCCGCCAAGTGCAGCTGATCCAAGTGGAAATATACTCACAGATGGCGTTACATTAGTAGTAACGTTACACACAACTGGAGGCAAAGATTACTCTACCTTAGTCGTCCTCGGAGTGGTGAGCGTTGATTCAATGACACAAAAAGGTTCCGATGACCAAGGCTCTAAACAGATGAAGATTATTAATGGATCAATTACTGGTCCTCAATATGAACTCGGCATTTATAGCGTAGATTGGGACTGGCAGACCATACCAGATGAGGCAATGTGGGTCATCGCTGCTAGGGTGGACTGGCCGAAGCCGCGACCTGATATCAAGGTGATATTGGACTGGTGGTCACTACACCCGCCTTGGGAGGGGCCCGATGGTGTCAACTATATTCGGACCGCCGCTGATTTGAACTATCTGGAGGCTCAGCTTAAGAGCGTGAATACGAACTACTACTGGGGCATTATTTTCATCGAAGAAGAGCACTATAGAATCCATATAAATTTCAACGATGACGTGAATACCACTTGGTTCGGCGAGAGGATGCTGGGCTATCCACTCTACCTCGCTGAGGTGCCTTCCGCGACCAGGGACCAGTGGCTCGATGAGATGTTCCTCCGCATGGTTCGGGGTTTCTACAACTACTTCCACCCCATGACAAACGTGGGCATAGGGGTCCCTGATAGCGCCATTACTCCGACTTGGCGTGCCATCCAATATTACTATGGGAATCCCGCTTTCGCCTTCATCCAAGAGAATTATGACTTCATACTGGCCTACGCATACACACTCAATCTCGATGACTATAAGGCCAATTCCGCTATCTACTATGCGCAGCTCGACCAATACTTCCCGAATCAGAAGAAGTTCTGGATTCTCACGCGAATATGGAGCGACTGGCCACCAGAAAAGCAGGCAGCATGGCAGGAGGAGGCCATAGCCTTAGAGATAAAGAGCTCCCTAGACCGCCAAATGGTTGTAATGGAGGCCATCCAAGGCTCTCCCCCATTCACTCCCCAGTGGCAGTTAATATTGAAGGGGAGGCAACTCTACGAATCGGGAGCCCCATACTACGAGGAGTATGTAGAGGGAGAGAACCTACTCACGGGACAAATAGGGAGAACTTATGGTTGGGTAAATATTGAGTTGGGTGAGAAGAAGCTTTCACCTCACTTCTAGATTTAGATTATATTGTCCGCGGCCGATGTGTATCTATTTTCCTAACATCCAGAAAGGCCTTTAATAGCTTGCCGTTAAGTTTGGCACACTCTTTTATTTTATCTATTTTAGTTCTTAAATTCATCCTTATATTCTCTCTCTGCAACCAAATCTCATTTACTCTTGATATAAATGAGTTAGTGTCTAAGTTTTCTACGTGACAAATAGCATATTTTTGATCTAGCATTTCGATTATATCCAGTCGATAGTCTGAGGAGTAAGATATAACGATTGAGGGCACGAACATTGACATGGCAGCAATGACCGAATGGATGCGCTCTCCAATGAATAAATCACACTGACCAATAATGCCCTTTAATTCTCCGGGTCCGTATTCATCTAAAATTAATTTTACTCTGTCCTTATTTTCGCACAGCTGAAATATATCTGCATTTATAATTCTATCATCATTTTTTTTACCGTAACCTATACAATGTGGCAATATAATTACGATGGCTCCAAGCTTGCTTGTTAAATAATCGATGATTTGTGAAAGCATGATAATGTGTTTGCGATAACTATTCCTTGAATACTCTAGGTCTTGATACAACTTATTGGCTATTTCACGAGTTACTGTCATCCCGATAAGAGGGCCAGTGGATTTTACAATTCCTTCTCTTCTCATTATAACTTCTACTCGTTTAAGCGATGCTGGTTTCACTAAGAAGGATGGGTCGGCGGTTAGAAATACTTTATAACCTTGAAGTCCTGTGCCCTTGAAATATTGATACGATATTCTATCCCGTACAGTTATTAGGTCCATCATATTCAATGAGGTTCGGGTTACTTTTTCTAAAAGCCAGCGGATGGAGTGCGAATGTGCAAATACTTTGTATCGGTTATAATATTGGGGGATACTCCCTGCGTAAAGAACGATGGGTTTACCCAACATTTTAGCGAAAAGAGGCATGAAAATATGGTATAAAAAAATTGGAACACCTAAGGTGCCCCCCATTATTCCAAATGTGCCATCGTGACCAATAATGATTACGTCAGATTCTGCATATTCCCTCCAAATTTCGGATTTGAATAATACAAAAGACTTTGATCCTAGAATTTTATAGAGGGTTATAAACAGCAAGTGTTGATATATAAAGAGGAGAAATACTTTGATAATGAAAAATAAAGAAGAGAGAGATAAATAGTTTGATGTGGAAAGGTGATAATAATCCAGCTTGTGGTTTAGAAGTAAGATTTTTTTAATGTCAAATATCTTGATGTTTGTTTTATAACGTGTTTTATCAATGTGCGGAAGATCAGAAAGCATAGCCACCTGCACCTCTCCTAATGTCTTGAAAGACTCTAGCATACCCTCCATGATAGCCATCTCCCCTTTGTTTAGGCTGGGTACGTTTTCAGCTATGAAAATCCTTATCATTATCCCTCAGCTTATCTTTGCCTGGATACTTAGAGCATGTTTCAAAATCCTTATTCAAGCCTTCTGCATCTAAGTAAGTGCCCATGGCTAAGCCTTAGAAGTTTCTGACCGACGATCTCTGGAGGATAACAGAGCCCATGCTTCCGAAGCAGAAGTCTCTGGCAGACCAAAGGTGCCTAACAGGACAGCGATGCTCGGAATACTCTACATGCTATTGAACGGCTACCCCTGGAACGCTGTTCTGAAGAAGTACGGCTCAGGTCCAACATGCTGGAGGAGGCTCAGGCAATGGCAGCGCAGGAGTGTGGAAGAATGTCTAGAAGGCCATGCTCGTTAGGGCCGAGCCCAGCATGAAGCTGGCGATGATAGACAGCTCCTCTTTGCAGGCTCTAAAAGGGGGCGTTGCACAGGTCCAGCCCGACGGACAAGGCAAAGGATGGCGCGAATAGGCCCGTTATAGCGACACAAGGGGGCTTTCCTCGCAGTTACAATCACGAGGGCGAACAAGCATTGACTCAACAGTAGCTCTAAGGCTGGTCGATGCCATACCGCCAATAAGGCCAAGGAAGCGATCGAGTAAGCTCAAGGGTGACAAGACGTACGACTCGGAGGAGATAAGAAAGGAACTTAAACGCAGGGACATAATGTCCCTTCTGAATAGGAGGCGTAAATCCAAGAAGTACGGGAAGCTCTGGCCTGTAGAGAGAACTCAGGCATAGATCAATCAGTATCGGAGGCTAAAGGTGAAGTATGAGAGATTGCAGTGCACTTACCAGGCGTTCCTGAACTTGGCATGCGCGCTCATCTGTTACAAGCAAACAAATAGAAGTAGGAAGGGAAGATAGGTTTTGAAATATGCTCTTAATACATTTCTTTAGACGCGATGCAGAGAAGAGTATAAAACGCCTGTGTGGTTAGGGTCTTAATTTGGACCAAACAGAACGGCTTGTACTTAGAAGCGAGCAATAGATGTCTAAAAGCCCCCATAAATTACGTTTGGAAGCAAGAAAGCGTTGCAAATAAATTGAAGCGCAGCTTAAATAAGAAAAGATTGTTGGTTGTGAGAAGATTTTATTATAATAAAGTGGCACCTTTTTACCAATTAGCCTTGCTATAGTAAGGCGCGCTCTTAGGTCTTCGTTTCTCCATGAGTCTATTTGCGCTTTTCTTACCTTGTCACAGTCTATAGTGCTTAGCTCTGCCTTTCCTTTACGGACCATCTGTTGTATAATATTTTCACCTTGCCTGGTTCTGGTAACGATGATCGATGACCCTACATTATCATCTCTTAGCACTTCAGGTAGCAATGGATCACCAAACGAGATATCCGCTAGCTCTGAACTCCAATCACTACATAATGTGCAACGCCAATACATGAAAGAAATAAATCCATAATTATAGTAATCGCGGTAATCTATAAGCTTTTTTTGCTTATTTTTTAATTTAACTGTCATACTCCCCGGGTATCCTTCACCTCGGTAATCGAGTTTTTCCACTTCCTCTTTCTTAATCCCTATCTTTCTTAAAAGAAAATCGGTCCCTAAGAAGCTAGGGGTACATGCACAGAAAAGTCCTAAATGTAAAATTATCCTTTCGTTTAGTTTTTTATTGAGCATTTCTGCTTTTCGTATACCATGAAGATGACATGGGAGCCCAACTATGGCATATTTCCCTTCATTCTCCAAAATCTGCCTTATAGCTATGTTAGCTGGCACAGGACAATATTTAGATTTAGCTGCAGATATCACTTCCTCTCTATTTCTCGCGATAAATGGCTGAGGTTCCAGTGGCTTTTCTTCATTCATCTTAGTTACTAAGGCACCATCAATTATTCCCTCTTCCATAGCAAATATAAGAAGAGCAGTTACCATACCGCCTGAGGCTGAATTATACCTTATCTTATAATCAGTAGTATGGCCGATATACCAATTGAGGTAATTTCCCAATGAAGTATTCTTCGGTTCTTGACCAAATATGGTTTGGTTCAACTTTTTGAAATTCACCGAATTCCCAGGACAGACATTAAAGCAAATCCCACAATAATTGCATTTCTCTTCATTTATCAGTGGAAAATAAACGCCTTTAGATGAATTCAAGGTTAATTCAATTGCTGAATTAGGGCAAAGGCTTACGCAAGTTCCGCATCCCATACAAAGATTGACTTTATTTACTTCCTTTACTGTTTCACATTTCCTCATTTAATGTCTATAAATTCTCCAAACTTCAAATTCTGCATTTGAATATATCTTGATGGCAGTTGTATCAGATCCAAGCTTAACGAAATCCTCTTCAGAATAGTAATGGACCTTTGGAGCCGGACACAACTTAAAGAGCATCACCGCTGCCTTATCTAGCGAGAAGATAACGAGATATCTATCTTGAAAGTTGAGAGATTCAGAGATCTGATCATGTTCATCATAACCGAAGTGAGAAGGAAGACGTACAGGATCTACTGTCGCTATTCTGATAGTTCTAGAATCTACACCAAAATTATAATCTTCAAATCGGTATATAAGCTCAGGGATGTTTGTCACCACGACTATATATGGGTTCTTTATCTTTTCAAACCACGTAGTACCAGTTATGTCCATTCGAGTGACTTGCAGATTGATATCCCATATCCTTGGAGATCCAAAAACGCTTCCAAGAGACAATGTTATCATGACCATTATGATTACGCCTATGGCTATTGTATACATTATCCTTTGTCGAGATGCCTTCGTCCTAGAGGCGTCTATCTTTGGCCCCTTATTTATGAAATCGTATACCACGAGCGCACTGATGACAGTACCCATAAGTAGGGCGAACCTACTCACCCTAACCGGATTATATTCAATAAAGTAACCAAACAACTCTACACCCCCAATGAAAAGAGCAAAGAGATATAAGATGGCGTACATAAACTTCACATCCATAACATTGCGCTTTGATAGGCTTTTTCTAAGCTGGGAGATGCAAGCTATACTTGAAATGAGTAATAAGATGAAGATCGCACCATATCTGTTGATGAATATCTCAATAGTCTGAATTGGGGTAAGTCTGGCTTCTATTAGTGAGTCAGTTAGATACCGATATAGAGGTACGCCGCTCTGATAAATCAGCCAGTCATATACAACTTTAAAGCTTCGCTGGATATATGCGAAAGAAAAATACCACGTAGAAAAAGCTATAGACATGATGAGGATCACGCCGAATATATTTTTACCGAGAGGTTGTTCGATTTTTAGTACTTTATGACTAGAAAGGCGAGAATACAGAACATATAAAAATCCAGATATAATGAAGACGCTTATCATAAAGAGTGTGTTAACTGGGTGATAGAAGGTGATGGAAAATGCCAGCAGATACAGGAGGATGCTATTTTTACGCTGGTCGCACAAAAGCATCTCCCTTTTTGTGTAGAAGTACAATAAATATTGCGTCATAAATAGGGACATCGTTCCGGGATGGATAGTCACGTGAAGATTGCTGTATATCAAGGGCGTGGCAAAAGCAACCATTAAAAGAGCGCATCCATGATTTTTACTGGTGCTTTTACCTATAAGATAGATATTAATGATGTATGTGTTGGTGAAAATTATAAAATATAAGGGGACGATATTTTCTAATGATAACCCTGCTACTTGGATCAAGCTGACGCCTAGTATGTGCACCATAGGGTAGAAATTATTCTTTCCTAATTGCCCCGTGGTCAGAATGTCTTTTATATACCCTAGGTGGCTGAGCGTATCATACATCCCATACAAGGCATAGCCTCTGAATGTGGGAAGGAGTAGAAAAATGGTATTGGTGATGAGAACTATAGCAAGCCCTACTACCCACCACTTGAATCCTTTTCCAAAAAATGCTTGATGCAACATAATTATAACACCGAAGGCAATAGTAGCTATTAGGAAATACCAGAAAGGGGCGGGGTAAGCGTCGTAAATGGATAGCTCATATCCTACGGCATTGGGAGTAATAGCAATAAAGAACATAGCCATGGCAATAAAAAGAAAGGCTTCCACTGTTAGAATCTGGCAACATAACTTCTGATAAAGACTACTTAGCAACGTCTGATCGAAGTAAACTCTCAAAACGATTGACGATCTTTCCCCAATCGAATCTTTCTATCAATTTCCTGCTTTCGATGCCCATTTTAAGCCTTTTTTCTTTATCTGTTAAAGCTTTTATAGCGTTTACCAAAGGCAAAATAGATGCAGGAGGACATAGGAAACCATTTACGCCGTCCTTCACCAAATCGCTAGTTCCACCGACATCGGTCGCTACTATTGGTTTCTGCATGGCCATGGCCTCCATAATCGATATAGATAGGCCTTCAGTAAGTGAAGGAGAGACGTACACATCAACAGCAGCCAGATAATGAGGTAATTTTGATCTCTCGATCCAACCAGTAACTTTACATCTTAAACCGATACTCTTTGCTTCCTCCTCCAGCCTATGCCTTAGGGTGCCATCGCCAATTAAGAGCAAACCTACCTTATGCCTTTCCTTGATCTGTGCTAACGCTTGTATTAAGAATGATATGCCTTTAAGACTGACTAAGCGTCCGCAGTAACCGATCACTAAAACATCATCAGAGAAGCCAATCATCTCCTTATAATCAATTGAATCGTTGGCCTCCAAGGTAAAGTCCTTCAAGTCAATCCCAGACGGGATGACACATATCTTGTCCCTCAAGGCCCCGATATATAGGGCCCTATCCATAAGTTTACTACTTAGAATGACGATATGCGTCGATAATGAAGTAATCATACGTGAGAATATTAAATCGTACAGTTTCAGAATGATATCGGCCCACCAAATGCCAATAGTTCGTACAGAACCTTGGATTATTAGTATAAACGGTTTCTTTAGGAGTGCGGAAATAAATGCCGCTGACAGTGTTGTTGTCCCCATCTCCATTACACCTAATACATAGTCGATTTTGTACGTTTTGATCCACTTGTAGATTGTGTATAGCGGGAATGATATTCCATAGTCTATCTTATTTATATAGATTAACGGATTAATTCTGAATATATTGACACCATCTACAATTTCATGTTTAGGGTCACTTTTAAATATAGTTGCAAGAGCCCATATATCGTGCCCTTTTTGATGTAATCTTGCCAATAATTGAAGGTGGTCTACATTAGAGCCTCTTACCCCCATGAGATATGGAACTACACTAAGAATCTTCATTATGTGGTCCTTACCTCCATCTATTTTCTTGGTTGTTGTCAAGGTCTCGAAATATATAATGCATAACTATCCTATTTGACATTAAGTCTATTAACACTCCTTCTTCAGTAGGAATTTGAGCATATCGGGCTTGAATCTCTTTTGTCCTGAAGTATGTTGCTATGCTCCTCTTCAGCTCCGGGAAGGACGGGTAGCACCTTGATGCCAGCAGGTCCTTTTCCGCCTGTCGCCGGCACTCCTCCATGACGTTTAACTCAGGCGATGAAGTGGAGAACCACCAACTTTTGATGTGTTCATAATTAAGGCCCGAATAGGCCGGGAAGAGGTAAATTAACTTATTTCTGCCAGGATAGTATAAACATTCTTGATTGTTAAAAACAGTCTACTGTCTTCTAATAGACAACTTCAATAAAGATAATAACAAACTTAATCCATGAGACAGTGGATTCTTAGTTGAACTGGCAACATTATAGCTACATTTAATCGGTACTTCTAAAATCCTTAAACCATTTTTATGTGCTTGTAGAAGAATTTCACAACTAGCACCCATACCACTCTCTTTTGGATCAATTGTATTTATGGCTTGTCTTATATATGCTCTAAATCCACTCTGACAATCTAGAACTTCAAGCCCCAATACCCACATTATCAAATTTAGGATCTTTATACCAATCTTTCTATAAATGGGTATTTCAACTTGATTTTTGAAAATGAAACGTGAACCAATCACAACATCAGCTTCTCCAGAAAGTATTGGCGCGAGTACAATTGGAATTTCATCGGGATCATGTTGTCCGTCCGCATCCAGAATCACCATCCCGTCAGCTTGGATTTTCCTCGCTGTTTCAAAACATGTTTTAAGGGCTGCACCATAGCCCTTATTTCTTTCATGCCTTTTAACAAGCGCACCAGCTAAACTAGCAACTTTACTGGTTTCATCTGAGGAGCCATCATCTACTACTATGACCTTGTCAACGTACCTTAATGCCTTTAGAACTATGCCACCGATTGTAGCCTCTTCATTAAAAGCAGGAAGAGCCGCAACGATTATTAACTGACTATCCAAAATCAATTTTCCTTGTTTTTCCTAATCCTATATATCACAGGTACATTGTTAAGCTATATCCTATTATTGGTATGTAGAATTTTTCTTCATCCAATCAACATATTTCAGCAACCCTATGTCAAAAGGAATATTTGGCTTCCAGTCTAAAAGGGCCTTGGCTTTTTCAATACTGACATAATTTCCTCTGAAGTCGCCCGGCCTTTCGGGTCTGTGTTCGATGTTGATCTTACCGAAGATCTGTTCCAAGTTCCGAACGAGTTGATTTATGGTTATAAATTCTGATCCAGCAATATTTATAATCTGGTTTCTCGCTTTTGACGATAAAGCAGCAACATTTCCTTGCGCCAAATCCTCTATATAGATAAAGTTTCTCCCTTGCCTTCCGTTACCAAATATTGCTACCTGTTCTTTTCGTATTGCTTTAGATACGAATGTGGCAATGGCCATGTTCGGCCTCATCCTTGGTCCATATGGTATCCCATATCGTAAAATAGTATACGATAATCCATAATGTTTTTGCCATGCGACCAGCAAGTGCTCCTGTCCGATCTTGGTTTTAGTATAGATGTGATCTGGCATTGGAATAGGAGTATTCTCGTCAACCATTCCCTCATTGCTTCCATAAACCCAGATAGTAGATGCTAGTATTACTCTTTCCGATTCCCTCGCTGTTGCGGCTTTAAGCACATTTAATGTTCCAACTTCGTTGATTTGAAAGCAAAGCTCTGGATGCGATAAGGCTACGTTGACGTCCGCTATAGCTGCTAGGTGGTATATGACTTCAGCGTCCCTACATGCTTCCAAAACCTCGTTTGCGTTTAAGATGTCTCCTTGGCGCCATTCTACGTCTTCACGAAGTGGCTTATGTTGATCAAATACTGCTACTTTATATCCTTTCTCGATTAGCTTGTCAACCACATGGCTACCTATGAATCCCGAACCACCTGTTACGAGAATCATTCATACCACTTCCTAAATTTCAGAAAGAACTTTCTTGAGCTTCTCGATCACGAAATCAACATCATCCAAGGTCATCTGGGAATACATTGGCAAGCATATCATCCTACTACATGCGTCTTCAGCTTTTGGAAAGTCTCCTTCTTTAGTTCCCAGCAACCTTCTATATATAGGCTGTAGATGCAATGGCGGCCAGTAAACCTCCCCTCCACATCTTACTCCTTCTTGACGAAGTTTCCCTTTGATCCTTTCTCGATCAATGTCGGGTTCTACGAAAATCGTATATTTATAGTAATTATTGATGATGTTTGACGGCGTCTCCAATGGTCTTACTCCATTTATATTTTTTACTTTTCCATCATAATATCTAGCTATCTTGTTCCTTCTCTCGATGATCTCAGGTAGTCTCTCCAGTTGGATTCTTCCTATAACTGCATTTATTTCAGGTAATCTCCAATTATTTCCAAGCTCAACTATTATATTGCTATTGAAATTCTGTTTGCCCTGATCTCGTAAAATCCGAGCCATCTCATCTATGTGGTTATCGTTGGTCGTTATCATCCCCCCTTCACCCGAAGTCATTACTTTGGTCGGGTAAAAACTGAAGCATCCTACATCGCCCAAGGAGCCAGCCGGTTGTCCATTTATCATAGATCCTTGAGCATGGGCTGCATCCTCGATTAGGAATAATTTGTAATCTCTACATATCTCTCTTACAGCCTTCATATCCGGACAGACTAAACCTCCTATATGGACGACAATCACACCTTTGGTTTTTTGTGTCACATGCTTTTGGATATTCTCAGCATCCATACATAGGGTTTGAGGATCGATATCAGTGAGTATTGGCTTTCCTCCAGTTAAAAACACTGTTGCTGCTGTTGCGGTGAAGGTATTTGTTGGAACTAACACTTCATCCCCCGCTTCCATCCTCATTGTCCTTAAGGCAATTTCAAGCGCACTCGTTCCAGAATTCACGGCTATTGCATGTCGTACCATACAAAGTTTTGCGTATTCGACCTCAAAATACTTTGTATTATTTCCAAGCGTTAGCATTCCAGACTGTAGTACTTTATCTATCTCCGCAATTATTCGCTGTATATCTTCATGTGGAAAATAAAGCTTTACAGGAGGGATAACTTTTTCACTCAAGGTTATAAACTCCTTTAAATATAGTAAATAGATTTCTCAAGCATAATAGGTTCTGAATTTACTCAAGATCCGCCATAATGCCTTCCATCAACTTACCACTATCGCTGAGGGATTGAGTAAGTACCTCTCCGCCTCGATTCTGTGCTCCATCCTGCCTATGTCCCTCCAGAACACGTCTTCTGGAATTAAAAAGCCAATTACCCTTTTTCCATCCTCGATCATCAACCTTATCGTGTCGGTCAGCCAGTACTCACCCGAAGGAGATACCCCCATTTTCTTCAGGTAGTCGAAGACCGACTTATTAAACACGATAGGCCCAGAATTCACGGGATACCTGCCATTGATTATTGTGCGGTTAGCATCCACCTCTGAGGCCTTTTCCAAGATATTCGTCACCTCATTACCTCGTAGTTGAAGAATACCATAGTCTTTGTAATCCTTCATCAAGTATATCCCCATTGTGACATCTGCTTTCTCATCTTCGTGCAATTTCACTATGTCATCAAAGAAGTCAGTGGGATGGAAGAAGGAGTCGCCGTAAAGTACCATGAATCTGTCTCGAACCCAATTCGAGGCTGCTTCAACTGCCTTTGCCGTCCCACTTCCATAGCTCATATCCTGATATAGATAAGCCACGTTAACTCCAAAGCTTGAGCCATCCCTCAGGTACTCGAAGATCTGGCTCTTACCCTCGCTCAATACTACGCATATCTGCCTTACGCCGCAGGAGCTGAGGGCCTTGACGCAATATTCAATTACAGGGCGGGATCCAATAAGAGACATCTCCTTGTTGACAGCATTTGAGTAGGGGCGCATTCGAGTTCCCTTACCCGCTGCCAGGATTACGCCTTCCATTTCATCAATCCTGACGATATGTTAAATGCTCATCATCTAGCACGGGAAAGGCTCCGGGGAACAAAGCCCAATCCACAGGACGTAGCTCGGATCGTTGAACCAAGCTCTTACTTGCGGTGCCCACTCGAAGAGCCCTATGGTCAAGAACCTCTCATAGAGCTTCATAGCTCTCTGGTATGCTCCCATCATCAGCCTTCCTCCAGCTGTCTCTCTGAGCTTACCTATGATTTTTTGCAGCTCCAGGATCAGCCTCGAATTCACTATCTTCCCCCTCATTCTGGCCAGGGAGAGCGATGCTATATACAGAGCCTTCTCGATCTTGCTGAGCTTTTTCCAGTTTCCATTCCTGAAGCCTTTCTTCCAGAAGGAAGATAGGGAGTGGTAACTCAGAGCGTTCGTGGGATTATCCTCCGCGCCTTGCTTTAACATCTTTTCAAAGAAGGGAGATATATGCGTGTCGAGGGCAATTTATAGAAATCTATTGTTTGTTATCTAGAAAAAGAAGGCATTGCATAAATACAGAACCATGTATTGAG
>Ga0123519_10010566_pt1 | contig 13732 bp, 13 predicted proteins | sample YelNatPaOPRAMG02_FD_87396 | JGI IMG/M metagenome (GOLD analysis project Ga0123519, IMG submission 87396) | Hot spring microbial communities from Yellowstone National Park - Yellowstone National Park OP-RAMG-02 (version 2) | ecosystem: Environmental > Aquatic > Thermal springs > Hot (42-90C) ...
CCGATGTTGCAATCAATCCTGCTCAAGGGCCCCGGGGAGGGCGCCGGAGAGGGCTTGCAGCCTGTCTGCCAAAAGGTAGGCGGCACTTTAAGAAGGTTGAATACTACGAATGAACGACATCGAAAAGGAGTCATTGCGAGGAGCGAAGCGACGTGGCAATCCCATGAGACTGCTTCACTTCGTTCGCAATGACAAAGAGTGAATGCCGACCTATTTAAGTCTTTCATGATAAGTTCCGCTACCTCTGGTGGACTTCGCTCTTGGTGGAGGTTGCGTTAACCGCTCACGGGTCAACAAAACCCGCTTCACAAGGCCTCTCGGTCGTCCTCTTCGGGGCTCCGTTACGGAACGGACGGGAAAAAGAGCGGGTCTTCGGTTCGAAAGGTTTCCTCCTCGTCGAGACGAAGGACCCGAAACCGCAGGGCCCTGCCCTCGACCTCCACTTCACAGAAGTGAAAGAACCGGATCTCGGGCCCCGAGTAAAGGTCAATCCATCTTTGCCTCCTCGGATCCGTGATCAACCGGTGCCTAGGCCCCCCACCTCCACCTGTCACGACAAAAGATTTCCCTCCCCTCTCGAATCGTTCATAGCTATGGCTGTGGCCACTGAAAAAAAGAAGGGTCTTTCGGAATCGTAAGAAGGGTTCGGCAAAGTCCTTTTGCGATTCTTTGTTGGGTCCAACGACGCGACTGTTTGTAAACGGGGGCTCATGGCAGAATGCGAGGATGAAGTGGATCTTCGGATCGTTCTCAAACCTTTCCAATTCCCTTCGATACCAGCCCTGCTGCCGATGCCTCTCCAAGGCGTCCAATTTGGAAAAATTAGAGTCGAGGAGGACGAAACCCACCCCATTCCAGGCAAAGCTGTACCACCTTCTTCTCTCAAGATGCGGAAAACGGGCAAAGAAGAGTGCGAGGGCCTTCTCATCCTTCCCGTAGAATTCGTGATTCCCCAGGATTGGGAAATAAGGGATCTTCCTCTCACGGAGCCCTTGGTGAAGTTGATCGAATTCCTGCCAATGTTTCTCCGAACTTCCACGGGTAGTGAGATCACCCACATGGATGACAAAAGCAGGTTCGCGCCGGGTGATCTCCTCGACGATTCGTTTTCGTTCCCGGTCGTTTCGCTCACGCCAGAATTCCCAGCCACTGGTCGACTGGGTATCGCCCACCACGATAAAGGTCTTTCGGGTCGGGTCGACTTCTCCAAAGCCCGCATAAATGGGCGCTCCATAGGCCGTAGCCCGGAAGCCCCGCAAGAGACCTCGCTCCATGTGGGAAGAGGCGATGAGAAATAGCGCCCCTGCCACAACGATCCCCAAAAGCCTCTGAGATCTTCTGATACGTCCTCCTTCCAAAGGGAAACTCTTCTGGTCCGAACCCATATGTTTCTCGGGTCCTTCGGCGTTTGGGGTGCTCGTTTTTTCTTCAAACGATGAAAGCTGTAAACCATTATACAGAAGGGCCGTCCCCTTTTGCAACAGTTTGGGTTCGGGATGAGCAACGGTTTGACCCCTCCTTCTTTTTATGGTATCAATCCTTACATGCTCAAACCTATTCTCGCCGATTTACATGTCCACACCGTTCTCTCCCCTTGCGCTGAGGCGGAGATGATCCCTCCCCTCATCGTGGAAAGAGCCCAACGCCTGGGTCTGGGTATGATCGCCATCACCGACCATAACGCCTGTTTCAACGTTGAAGCGGTCATGAAGGCGGCCGCGGAGCGGGGCCTACACGTCTTCGCCGGAATGGAGCTCCAGACCCTCGAAGAGGTCCACCTTCTTTGCCTCTTCGATACCTTGGCTCAATGCTTATCGTGGCAGGAAGAGGTCTTTGGTAGGCTTCCGCCCCTTTTCAATCAAGAGGAGTTCTTCGGAGCCCAGTTCGTTGTCGACGCCACAGGAGAATGGATCCGTACGGAAGAGCGTCTCCTTGCCACTTCCGCCGGGATTCCCCTCGAAGAGGCTGTTTCCAAGGTCCATCGACTCGGAGGATTGGCTGTTCCGGCCCACGTGGATCGGCCTTCCTTCAGCATCCTTTTCAACCTCGGTTTCCTGCCGGAGTCCCTCGAAGCGGATGCCCTGGAAGTGACCCATCGATTCCTGCCCCTCGAAGGGTTTTCGAAATGGCCCGAGATGAAGCGCTACAGCCTGATCATGGATGGAGACGCCCACCGCCTCTCGGAGATGAGGAACCGTACCCTCTTTCAGATCCAAGGGCCGGCAATGGAAGAGATCTCCCTCGCCTTCCGAGGCGAGGGAGGTCGCAGGGTTATCGTGGAGTGGGAAGAAAATCCTTACTACTGAATCGTCTCGCCGGGTTTGACCACGAGAACTTTGATCTGGGGCGCCTCCTGTTTCATGAGCTCCATGAACTTTTGTGGTGTGCCGGTGAGCACGGGAAACGTTTCGTAATGCATGGGGATAACAAATTTGGGTTCGAGAAGCTTTGAGGCGTAGGTCGCTTCCTTTGGATCCATCGTAAAATGGCTGCCGATAGGAAGCATGGCAAGCTCGGGCTGGTAGAGTTCACCGATGATCTCCATATCACTGAAGACGGCTGTGTCCCCGGCATGGTAGACGGTGAAGCCGTTTTCGAAGCGGATGACAAATCCTGCAGGATCTCCCGTGTAGATCACCTGGTCCCCTTCGGTCACGCTCGAGCTATGGAGGGCATGAACCATGGTGATGGAAAGGCCGTTTGTGCTAAGGGTTCCCCCCTTATTCATGCCGACCACATTCTTCACCCCTTTTTTGGTGAGATACCTGGCCAACTCGGCAATCGCGATGACCTTGGCATTCGTCTTACCGGCGATCTCCACTGTATCGCCCAGATGGTCCCCATGCCCATGGGTCACGAGGATCAGGTCGGCTTTCTCCACGTTTTTCATCTCCGCCGGAGTCTTTGGATTATTTTTCAGGAAAGGATCGATGTAGACGACCACCCCACCCGGCGAGACGAGCCTGAAGGCCGCATGGCCGAGATAGGTGATTTTCACCCCCTTGCCGAGGACATCGGCCTGAACGCTAACGGAGAAAAGGAAGAGAAGAAAAAGGGTCAGCATGGGAACGTGTAGCTTGGGTTTCGAAAGTCTCATCGTTCACACCTCCGTTTTTGGGATTTGGACAGGATTATACCATACTTCCTCCCTTGCCACCAAATTGCACCGCTTGACAGGGAAGACAAAGGCCGTGTAAGTTAAACGTGGTTGTGCCATATGGGTGAACCTCAAAAAAAGATCGGGGGCGAAGGCTTATGAAAGCCATCTTCACCATGTGGAGGAATACACGGATGATCATCCTTGCCGCCGTGTGTGGAGCGATCTACGGCGCGGCGCTGATCGCCTTCAAAACGGCGATCCCCTTTATCCCAGGGATCACGGAGCTACGGGTGGCCAACATCTTTCCCATGGGTTTTGGTCTCCTTTTCGGCCCAGCCGGGGCCTGGGGGACGGCCTTCGGAAACTTGATCGGCGATCTCTTCGGTGGAACGTTGGGTCCGGGTTCTGTTGCAGGCTTCGTCGGAAACTTTCTCCTCGGATACCTTCCCTATGCCATGTGGAATCGCCTCATCCCCAGCGCTCAGATCAAAGCCGGCTGGAGGAAAGAGAGCTGGCAGAGCTGGGCAAACTATCTTGCCATCGCTTTCATATCGAGCGCCGCCTGTGCTGTGGTGATCAGCACCTTCATCGACACCCTGGGCATCGTTCCCTATCCTGTGCTCTCCAAGATCATCACCCTCAACAACACCCTCGCAAGCTGGATCGGTTCAATCCTCTTGGTCTCCATTTTCCGAGTGACGAAAGACCAACTTGGCCTCTTCTGGCTCGATCTCATGGAAGAATCGGAGATCGGAAAGCCCCTGGCTCCGATACCTGGCGCATGGCTCGTCACCATGGGCTCACTGGTTGGATTGGTGGCGGCAGCCATCCCAGGCCTTCCCCTTACGGTGACCACCTGGGCTTGTACGCTCGTGATCCTCTTTGGAAGCTTCCTCCTCTGATTCGTTTCCATGGTGAGAGGCTAAACCGATGGAGCCCATCATTTCCTTCGACCGGCTTAGCTTTACATATCGCGGAGGCGAAAGGCCTGCCCTTCGCCAGATCTGCGGACAGATCGATCGGGGAGCCGTGGTTGCCGTGATGGGCCACGCCGGCGCTGGGAAGTCGACGCTTTGCTACACCTTGAATGGGCTCGTCCCCCGGTTTTTTCGCGGCGCTTACGAGGGATCGGTCCTGGTGAAAGGAGAAGAGGTCGCCCGGCGTAAGGTGGCCGAGATGGCCCGTCACGTGGGCCTGGTTCTTCAAGATTTCGAAGCCCAGCTTTTTTCGACGAATGTGGAACTCGAAATGGCTTTCGGTCCCGAGAACCTCTGCCTTGCCCGCCCTGAAATCGATCGCCGGATTCGCCAATATCTTTCTTGGGTCGGTCTTGAAAAACTTCGTCATCGGGAACCCGCAAGCCTCTCCGGAGGGCAAAAACAGCGTCTTGCCATCGGCGCCATTCTCGCGATGGAACCCGAGGTGGTCGTGATGGACGAACCGACCACGGATCTCGATCCGAAAGGCCGCCAGGAAATACTCGAGATCGCGAAGCGCTTGGGCCAGAGCGGAAAGACCCTTCTCATCGTCGATACGGAGCCCGAGACAGCCGAGCAAGCGGATGAGCTCTGGCTGATCAAGGAAGGGAGGATCCTTTCCAAAGGCAAGCCCCGGCAGCTTCTTACAGATGTCACCTTGTTGAAGGCCTGTGGCGTATCCATCCCTCCCCTGGTCGAGCTCTTCTCCCTCATGGGGTGGCCTGGGAATCCTCTTTCGCCCGAAGAAGCCCTTTCATGGATCGATAAACATGGCCTCATCCCACGGCCCTTTCCAAAACGGCCTCGAGAAAAGCCGAGGCCCCCAGGCCCTCCAATCCTTGAGGTTGAAGGGCTTCGCTATGTCTACCCCTTTCACCAGACGGAGGCCCTTCGGGGTGTTCATCTTTCCATCCACGAAGGCGAATGCGTCGCCCTCCTGGGCCAAAATGGCTCGGGGAAAACAACCTTGGCCAAACACTTCAACGGACTGCTCAAACCCACCTCCGGCAGCGTTCTTCTTCGAGGAAAGCCGACAAGCGATTACGGCCATCGAGAGATGGCCCGTCACGTGGGATTCGTTTTTCAGAATCCCGATCATCAGATCTTTGCCAACACGGTCTATGACGAAGTCGCCTTCGGCCTCAGGATGCTGGGCGAGGACACCAAAACCACGGCTCGCTATGTGGAGGAGGCCCTCGCCACTGTTGGGCTCGCAGGTTACGAAGGGAGCTCCCCTTTTGCCCTCTCGAAGGGGGAGCGACAACGGGTGGCCGTAGCCTCCGTGTTGGCCGCCAGACCCGAAATCCTCGTTCTCGATGAGCCGACAACAGGCCTTGACCAGGCCCAACAACGAAGCATGATGGCCATGCTCAAGGCGCTCCACCGCCAAGGACACACGATCATCGTCATCACCCACTCCATGAGGATGGCAGAAGAGCTTGCCGATCGCACCGTCGTCTTGAAGGACGGGACCGTTCTCCTCGACGGTCAAACTCGTGCGGTTTTTGCAGAGGAGGAGCGCCTGGCGGAGGCGTCGCTCCGTCCCTCTTCGATTGTTCGTCTGAGCAATCGATTGGGCACAGAAGCCCTTACGGTTGAGCAGATGGTGGAGGAGCTTAAGGCATGAACCTTTTCCTCTATCTCGAAGGACGAACCTGGCTTCACCGTTTGGATCCGAGAACCAAACTCATGGGGACGCTGATCCTCTTCGTCCTTTGTCTTTGCTTCAATCACCCCCTCTACCTCCTGCTCATCGCCCTGGCCATAGGGGCCCTCGCCCTCTCGGCGAAGGCCTTTTTGAATTTTTGGAGGTTGAGGTGGCTTCTTCTCCTCCTTATGGCCTTCAGCACCCTGCTTTGGCCTTTTTTCGTACGAGGATCCACGGCGATCTTGGCCTGGGGCCCTCTCCATCTGAGCCAGGAATCGATCGCCTACGGCGTGGCCATGGGCCTCCGCTTGGCTTCCTTTGTGAGCATCGGTCTCGTCCTTCTTTCGACCACGCGAAACGAGGAGTTGACCCATGGGTTGATCCGGATGGGGCTCCCCCATCCTGTGGCCTTCGCCTTTGCCACGGCCTTAAGGCTCATCCCCACCTTCGCGGGGGCCGGAGCGACCATCGTTCAAGCACAGATGGCAAGGGGGTTGGATCTGGAGGAGGGAAACCTTCTGCGGCGAATTGGGAAGTTCATCCCTCAAGCGGTTCCCCTGTTTCTCTATGCCATTCGCCACACCAACTTTCTGGCGATGGCCCTCGAATCGAGGGGGTTCAGTCCCGGCGCGGCCCGAACGTTCTACCATGAGCTTCGGATGAGGTGGATCGATTATGGAACGATCGTCTTCCTGCTCGTCCTTCTTGGAGGCGCCCTCTATCTCCGTCTCGGGCAGGGTTGGGGGGTCATCCTCCCAGGCCGTCTCTGATCCTACCAGCTTCCGCCGCCACCTCCCCCAGAACCTCCGCCTGAAAATCCTCCACCTCCACCGCTCCCGCCACCGCCCATGCCGCTTCCTCTTGGAGCGGAAAAGAGGGCCGAGGAGAGGTTCGATGAAACGGATTGAAGGGAATGGCTAAACCCGGAGGGACTGAACATGGGGTAGGGGGTGGACGAGACATACCAATGGGGCGGGCTCTGATAAATGCCTTCAAAAGCCCTGGCCCAGCTTTCTGTCACGTCCAGTGCCATGGCATAGGGAAGGTACTTCGAAAAGAGCTCTTTGTCACCCATCCGCTCCAGCCTGTCCTTCTCAGCCCGATTGAGGAACTCTTGAAATCCCAGAACGTGCCAGTGAGCAAGGGCCCCTTCTTTGGTCTTCGCTGGCATCACCCTGCCAATGACAAAGATCGGCACAGCGGAAAGAAGGCTCGAAACGATCCCCTTCCCCACCAAACCCGTCAGAAGAACAAGGAAAAGGCTTCCCAAAATGATCACAACGATACCCGTGCTCACGTATCTGTTCCTGACGCTTTCGGGACTGGAGCTGAAATAACCCTTTCGGACGAGCTCGCCATAAAGGGCCTTCTTCAAAGCAGGCAGCCGGGTATAGAACCGATTTTTGAGCTCCGATACACGGCTGATCGTCCGCTCATCGGGGAAAAGCCCCCTCATCAATTCGACCTCAAAAGGGCTGAGGTTCGAATCGGGTGGTTTGAGCCTTCTCAGGCTATAGTCTGCCCGATCAAAGATCAGGCCCTCTTGTTTCGTCTCCTCGATCTGCAGATAACCCTTCACCGCTAAGCCAACGATGGAGGCCGTCATATCTCTCGGATCGAACTTCTCGTCCAGAAGCGTCCCCACCTCCGCCGCGCTGAGGGGCTTTGTCTCGTACTTGGGAGGTTCGTACTGGACGGTGAGGGATTCTCTGACCCGAGGATCCCTTCCTCTTCGATACCACCAGGTGACCATTCCGACAAGAGAAAAGAGGGGCAGAAGAAAGACCCAATTCTCCCCAAAATCAATGGCCCAAAGGAACCTTCTCCAGGAGGAAGGTTCCCGCACAAGCCCTTTGTCCCATCCAAAGGCGATGGTCAGCCCCTCACCCGTACGGAGGTTTCTCTTCGCAACGAACCTGGCCCGGTTCCCGGAGGGTTCAACCAAACATTCCGACTCGCTGGAACCATAGACCCCTGTGTAGCAGGCCCCAAGAGAGGAACGGTTCTCTCCTCGAACCGCCAAGCTCACCTCTGCCGAGGCCTCCTTGATCGGTGCCTTCCAGAAATTTCCTGTGACGTTCCAATAGAGCTCATCGTGATCCTTCAGAAAAAGGAGCACGTTCTCGACTTCGTAAGTGATCACGTAAGTCCGGCGGCCATCGACGAACCGGCTCGGATCTCCGATTCGGATGTGGAGGACGGGACCTGCCTTCGAAACCTGATACTTCCACGTTCCGCCCGACCCGTTCGTAACAGCGAGGACACGAATCGGCGTCCGGATCACCCTGCCCAGCTCATCCTGATATTTGAACGGGATCTCGCGGTAGATCCCATGGCGTCGTCGGTCGAATTTCACCTCGATCGTCTCCGTGACCCTGATTTTGGCGTCCTCCCTCACGACGATGTCGGAGTGAAACCGTTCGATGGTGAAATACTGTGCGAGGGCACAGGGGACAAAGAGAAGAGAACCGAGAGACAGACTGATGAAAACCAAGGCGGTGACCTGCCAGGCGGTTTCCTTCTTCCTGATCGCGGATTTTCTCATGTTGGAACTACCCATCTCCTTCTCTTGGGGTGCCCGTTAGAAGCTGACCTTGACGGCTCTTCGTTCCTCAGGGGTCTCCAGTTGGAAGAAATCGCCCTGTTTGAAGCCGAAGATCGAGGCGATGAGATTGGAAGGGAAGGTCTCGATTTGGGTGTTGAAATCCCGAACCACCGCGTTGTAATAGCGCCGGGCGGCTTCGATCTGGTTCTCAAGCTCTTGGAGCTGGGACTGGAGCTGAAGAAAGTTGGTGTTGGCCTTGAGCTCGGGATAAGCCTCTGCCACCGCGAAAAGACTCTTGAGGGTATCCCGTAGCATGTTCTCCGCCTTCGCCATCTCGGCGGGTGTGGTAGCCTGCATGGCCATCGATCGTGCTTTGGTGACGTTTTCAAAGACCGATTTCTCGTGGCTCGCATATCCCTTCACCGTCTCAACGAGGTTCGGCACCAGGTCGTAACGCTTCTTGCACTGGACGTCGATGTCCGACCAGGAGGCTTTCATCGTATTCCTGAGCCGGACGAGCCGGTTGTAAATGGAGATCGCTCCGAGAACGAGAAGGCCCAAAACGATGAGAACGATCAAACCCCACATCTCACTCCTCCTTCCTTCAATCGCTTCTTTTCTTCCTTAAAAGGCTATCGAGAGGCCGCACACGGATCCCCTCGGGCGGTGCCCATGCGAAGGTATCGGGGGGGAATTCCTTGTCCACCGAGACGTCTTTGAGCTTGATCTCAATCTCGATCTCTTTTTCAACGACGACGATCCGAATGCGGCTTGGCGTGTTCCGTTGTTCATCCCGCAGGGAGGAAATCTCGATCTCCCCGGCTTTTTCAATCCAATCTTGGAATCGGGAAAGCTCTCCCACGTAGGCCCTCTTTTGAAAGGGAACAAGGATGAACAAATCCCCTTCCCGATAAAGGCTGTCGAAGAGGGCCATCCCAAAGGGATGAAAACCCAGGATTCGGAGCCGGTCGGGCCTCTGGTAGAAAACGACCCCATTGAGGACGTAATAATTTTTCTCTCCCTGCTCTACCATATCGATCCGGATGGAGGCCCGTGCCTGGAGCGATTCGAAAGGGGAGAAGGTTTGAAGAAGTCTCTCCATGGGATTGAGAAAAGGGGGCTTCTCGGGCGGAGGGAGGGGAGGGGGAACTTTTTTTGGGCATCCCATGAGAAAAAGCCCTGTCAAGACGAAACCGAGAGCGAGAACGCTCGCCTTTTTCATTTTGGCCATGGGGATCCTTTCTTCGCGAATCGATCCATTTCACTATAACCGACACGCCCTCCGCCTTCAAGGAAAATCGACCCAAATCCCGATTGGGTGACCGAAAGCCTTTTCCCATCCGGTCATTGCGAGCATAAGCAAGGGGGGTGGCCATCTCTAAAAAGGGTGATTGAAAAAGAGGCGAGGGTGCTTCGGCTCCCTCCTAATGAATATTCCCATATCGGATTTTGGGCCTAAGGGATTGGTTGCGCAAGAGGCAGAACCTTGTTACCATTACGGAGGGGGCGCGGCTATGTACGAAGCACCGCGTCAGGGGAAGAGATGAACGTTCTTTTTTTTAAGATCGCTACCCTTCTTTACTTGCTGGCAACGCTCGGCTATCTGGTCTACATCATCAATCTGAAGATCGCCTTTTCCCGTTGGGCAACGATTCTTGTCATCGGAGGCTTTGGGACTCACACCCTGGCCTTTTTCCTCCGCTATGTGGAAGCGGGCTATCCTCCGGTGACCAATCTCTACGAATCCTTGAGCTTCTTTGCATGGATGATCGTAGGGGTCCTTCTCGTCAGCCAGCTCCGGTACCATGTCAAAGTTCTTGGAGCCTTTTTGACTCCGATCGCCCTCATCTTGATGCTTTTCGCCCTGGCCCTTCCCAAAGAGATCCTACCCCTTGCACCGGTTCTACGAAGCTTCTGGCATCCCTTCCACGTCTTTTTCGCCTTTTTGGGCAACGCCAGTTTCAGCCTCGCCTTCTGCTGTGGCATCCTCTATCTCGTTCAGGAGCATCGGCTTAAGACGAAGAAGGTGGGAGCCCTCACTCAAAGACTTCCCTCATTGAAAACCCTGGACGATCTCAACTATCAGTCCCTCACCGTCGGCTTCCCCCTCCTAACCCTGGGAATCATTACAGGGGCCATTTGGGCGGAATACGCTTGGGGTCGTTACTGGGATTGGGATCCGAAGGAAACCTGGTCCTTGATCACCTGGTTCCTCTATGCAGCCTTGCTCCACCAGCGGCTTACCGTCGGTTGGAGAGGGAGGAAAGCAGCCATCATGGCCATTGTGGGCTTTGGGGCCATCCTCTTCACCTTTTTGGGCGTCAACCTTGTGCTTCCGGGGCTTCATACATACTCCACGTGGCGACAATAGAAAACCCGTTGAGCAGCGATCAAAATGGAACTGATTGTTATCGGACTGAACCACAAAACGGCACCTATCCACATTCGAGAACGGCTCGCCTTCTCTGAGGAGAAGATCGGAGAGGCCCTGCTGCAAGTTCAAGCCCTTCCTTCCATCAGGGAGAACATGATCCTTTCCACGTGCAATCGGGTGGAGGTCTATGCGACGGTTCGGGCCACGGAGGAGGCCTTCCGTGACCTCAAGGATTTTTTCAGTCGATTTCATCACCTCCCATTGGCCGAGTTCGACAAGGCTCTCTACTCCCATACAGGCGAGGAGGCGGTGCGGCATATCTTTCGGGTGGCCTCCAGTCTCGATTCGATGGTGGTGGGAGAACCCCAAATCCTGGGCCAGATCAAGGAAGCCTATGAGATCGCGACCCAGTGGAAGACCTCAGGGCTGATTCTCCACCGCTTGCTCCACAAGGCCTTCCATGTGGCCAAGCGGGTGAGAAGCGAGACCAAGATCGCTTCGAGCGCCGTCTCCGTGAGCTCCGTCGCCGTAGACCTGGCTAAAAAGATCTTTGAAACGCTCCAGAAGAGGACCGTCCTCGTGATCGGAGCAGGCGAAATGGCAGAGCTGGCAGCCCAACACCTCGTCTCCGGGGGGATCGAAAGGGTCCTCGTGACGAACCGAACCTATGAAAGAGCCCTCCTTCTGGCCCAGAGATTCAATGGCGAAGCCATCCCCTTTGACCAGATGACCCTTGGCCTGAGACAGACCGATATCGTGGTGAGCGCCACCAACTCCCCGGGATATCTCCTTCTTCGCGATCAGGTGGCGAAAGTGATGAAGGAGCGGAAGCAACAGCCTCTCTTTCTGATCGACATCGCTGATCCACGGGACATCGATCCTAGCGTCGACGATCTTGAAAACGTCTATCTCTACAATATCGACCACCTTCAGCGTATCGCCAACGAGAATATGAAGGATCGGCAAAAAGAAGCTGCCAAAGCAGAGGCCCTGGTTTCCGAGGAGGTCGCCAAATTTGTAACCTGGTATCGTTCCCTCGACGTGACGCCTACGATCGTCGCCTTGAGGAAAAAGTTCGAAGCGATCCGACAAAAGGAACTGAAGAAGACCCTTGCCCTTCATCCCGAGCTCTCCGAGAAAGAGAAGGCCTCGTTGGAGGCGATGACCACCGCCATCATCAACAAAATCCTTCACGAACCGATCACGCTTCTTAAGAAGGCGAACGGAGACCAGGCAAGCGATTTTTATCTTGACGCTCTGCAGACCCTTTTCCGCCTCACCGAGACGAAACCTGACGAATCGGAGAAAGAAATTTTCAAGGAGACGTCCCAATCCAATGGCTCCCTCTAACGCCCCCCTTTCAGGGAAAAGGATCCTCATCACCCGTGCTCGCGAGCAGTCGGCCGAATTTTCCACCCTCCTTCAATCCCTCGGTGCAGAGGTCATCGAGTTTCCCACGATCCAAATCGTCCCTCCTCACGATTGGGGCCCTCTGGATCGGGCCATTGCGCAGATGGAGCTCTACGACTGGTTGATCTTTACGAGCGCCAACGGCGTGCTCTTCTTCTGGCAACGGCTTCTCGAGGGAGGAAGAACCTGCCTTCCCCCTTCGATCAAGGTCTGTGCCATTGGGCCGGCAACGGCCAAACAGTTGCGGGAAAGAGGGATCGAGGTCAATTATGTCCCGGAGGCCTATGTGGCCGAGGCCATCCTCGAGGGGTTCAAAGACCGCGACCTCGATGGGAAACGAATTCTTCTTGCCCGGGCCGAGGTGGCCAGAGATGTCCTGCCCAGGGGGTTGAGGCAAATGGGCGCAGAGGTCGATGTCGTCGAGGCTTACCGGACCGTAAAACCGAAGGGAGGGGCTCGAAGGCTTAGGGAGCTCCTTGCAAAAGGGGAAGTGGACGTTGTGACCTTCACGTCTTCCTCCACGGTTTCCCATTTCGTCGCCCTCTTGAAAAGAGAGGAGCTCGAACGTCTCCTTGACGGGGTGATCATCGCTTGTATCGGGCCCATCACGAGTGAAACGGCCAAGAGGTGGGGCATGGAGGTCCAGATCGAGCCGAGAGAATATACGATCCCGGGCCTTGCGAAGGCCATCGCCGACTATTTCTCACAGCGGTCCGAAGGGGCAAAACCGAGTTCAAAGCGCTAAGGTCTCGATGCCTTGCAGTGGCCTGTGGGTGATAAAACGATGAGGGAGTTTGATCGCGAAGTGGAAAAACTGAGGAAGAACCCCATCGAGGTCGTCCTCTTCGATCTGGGTAACGTCATTCTTCCCTTCACCCACTTTCAGATCGCCGAGAAGCTCGCTCGATTCGCCCGAAAAGTGTCCTATCAGGACCCATCGCTCGTTTTCTGGGAGATTTTCGATCTTAAAAAGGGGCTGATTAACCCTTACGAAAGAGGGGAAATCTCATCGAGTCAGTTTTTCGAAGGGTTGAAAGAACGCTTTGATCTCTCCCTCTCCTTCGACGATTTCGTTCCCATTTGGAACGAGATCTTCACAGAAAACGAGGAGGTCTCCGAGGTCATCCGCTCTCTGAAAGGGAAGACGCGGCTTGGCCTTCTTTCCAACACCAACCCTCTCCATTTCGAATATGCCCTGGAGCGCTTTCCCGTCGTCCGCCTCTTCGACCGCTGGATCCTATCTCACGAAGTGGGAGCCAAGAAACCTGCTCTCGAGATCTTTCAGAACGCTCTTCGTTGGGCAAACGCTCCGCCCGAACGGATCCTCTTCATCGACGACACGGCAGGCCACGTCGAGGTCGCCGTTGCTTTGGGTCTGAGGGGAATCCACTTTCGTTCTCCTCAACAGTTCCGAAAAGAATGGGCTGAGTTGTGGGGACCATGAGTCGGTTGCGCCCTGGCTCAATTTTAGGTATAAGTGGAATCGAGTAGCGAATGAATGCTACACAGGGTTCCGTACGTTCTGGTTGTTATTCCATCCGGGACTCGGCTCAGATGACAGTTCAACATAGGCATTTCGATCAAATGGGCCGAAGAAGTTACATAAGGCTCCCCAAAATAGGGACAAACCCAAGAGGCGTTGAGATGACGAGAGAGGCTTTAAGCCATCTCGTCGAAG
>Ga0123519_10010567_pt1 | contig 13729 bp, 12 predicted proteins | sample YelNatPaOPRAMG02_FD_87396 | JGI IMG/M metagenome (GOLD analysis project Ga0123519, IMG submission 87396) | Hot spring microbial communities from Yellowstone National Park - Yellowstone National Park OP-RAMG-02 (version 2) | ecosystem: Environmental > Aquatic > Thermal springs > Hot (42-90C) ...
TAAACCGTTGTTTTTAGCTCACTTGAAACAAATTTCAGGATTTGGCTTGCATAGAGGATTCTTTGCTAAAAAGTATCCAAAGAATTCATTAAAGCTAACTTACTTTCTTCCTTCTCTCTTAGTTTTATTTTTAGTTCTTGGTGGAGTGGTTTCGTATTTTTCTTCAACATTTAGAACAATATACTTTAGCTTGGTTTTAGCTTACTTACTGTTAACTTTTGTTAATGCGGCTCTTTCGAAAGACGTTAAGCTATTTTTTCCGGTGTGGATTGGAACAATCTTAACTCATTTAACTTATGGCGTATACTTTCTTGTAGGATTAGCAAAAAGTGAGCTTGAAAGATAAATGAGAATTTCAATTTCGTATCCTCCAATAGAGAGCGAAAAGGGAGTACCACTTTTATCGCAAAATAGGCAGTTTCAATACTTCTCTGAACCAACTTATATATATCCAATTGTTCCAGCTTACGTTGCAACTTTATTGAAAAAGGAAGGCTACGAGGTAATTTGGGATGATGCTATAGCTGAAGCGAAAACTTATGCTCAATGGTTAAAAGAAGTTGAAAAGAATTCTCCAGACATTATGATGATCGAAACAAAGACTCCAGTTGTAAAAAGACATTGGAAGATCATAGAGGACGTTAAGAGAGTTAGTCCTAAAACAAAAGTTGTGCTCGTTGGAGACCATGTTACCGCTTTACCAGAAGAGTCTATGGAGAACAGCAAAGTTGACTACATAATCGAGGGGGGCGATTACGACTTTTTGTTGCTGAACTTGGTTAAATACTTAGATGGGAAACAGAATCTCTTAGAACCTGGAATATGGTATAGAGAAAATGGAAAGGTAAAGAGCACTGGAAAATTTATACTTAATCATGACCTCAACTCTCTTCCATTTATAGATAGAGACTTAACGAAATGGGAACTTTATGCTTACAAGAATGGAAACTACAAGAGAACTCCTGGAACGTACACGATGGTAGGAAGAGATTGCTGGTGGAGAAAGAATGGAGGCTGTAGCTTCTGTGCTTGGACCACCTTGTATCCAATTTTTAGGGTAAGGAAACCAGAATCGTTGGTTGATGAGATAGAAAGCTTAGTAGAAAAGTATAATATCAAAGAAGTTTTTGATGATACTGGAACCTTTCCTGTTGGAGAATGGCTGACAAGGTTTGCTAACTTGATGATAGAAAGAAAGTTGAATGAAAAGATATATTTCAGCTGCAACATGCGCTTTGGAGCATTAAACGAAAAGGATTACCAGCTTCTTAAAAAGGCAGGATTTAGAATGCTTTTGTATGGCTTAGAGTCGGCAAGCCAGAAAACTTTGGACATGATAAACAAGGGAGTTACGGTAGAGAGAATCGTAAAGGAAATCCAGTGGGCATCTAACGCAGGATTGGAGCCTCATATAACGATAATGGTAGGCTATCCATGGGAGACGAGAGAGGATGCATGGAATACTTTTAAACTAGCGAAGTACTTCTTCGAAAAGGGATGGGCAAAAACTCTACAAGTAACTGTAGTAATACCTTATCCAGGAACAAAGTTGTTTGAGCAGGCTAAAAAGGAAGGATGGCTTAAGACAATGGACTGGAATGATTACGATATGAAAAAGCCGGTAATGAAAACTCCCCTACCAGAGGAAGACGTTGAACTCATGGCTAGAAAGATATATCAACTGTTCTTCACCCCTAGGTACGTAGCAAACAGAGTTCTTACGATAAGAAGCTTAGAAGATATTCAATTCATTTTGAGAGGGGTAAAGAAAGTAATAGGTCACGTAAAAGACTTTTCAGTATAAAATGGGTCAACGTAATTTTAGTGCTATCGTTTAAGAGAAATGTCTACTCAGGAAATCAGCTTAATTCGAAAAGTTGCTGTTAAGCTTGGTCTGAAAAAGATAGCTCCTGCCTCCTTGTTTACAGTCAACAAGTGATCAGGATTATCTTAAGGAAAGCTTGAGATAATAGTTATTGGTTGTGGCTTGGCTGATCATAAAGTCTATATTCTGAGGAATTTGGCAGGCTTTTGGGTCAAAAGCGCACGCTACAATGATTATAATTCAGGGTCCTAGTTTCAGTTTTGTTCTATAAAACAAAGGAAGATATAACCAATAGACCATTAGTATCTGTTGTGATACCAACATTTAACGCTGAAAGAACCTTAGAGAAATGCTTATTATCTCTTATTAATCAAACATATAGAAACTTAGAAATAATCATTGTAGATAAGTTTAGCTCGGATCATACGGTTGATATTGCTAAAATGTATGGGGCAAAGGTTTATTTCCACCCTGGGCCTGAACGAACTTCTCAAGTTAATTATGGGGTAAAGATGGCTTCTGGAGAAATTATCTATTATATCGGCGCCGACTTCGTTTTGGATAAAAATTTGATTGAAAAGGCTGTTAGGAAAATGTTAGAAGATAATTCTGATGGAGTAAAAATTCCAAATCTAGCTGTTGGATACACATTTTGGGGAAAGTGTAGAGCGTTAGAAAAATTGATGAACATTGGTGAAGATATTATTGAAGTACCAAGATTTATGAAGAAAAATGTTTTCTTAAAGCTCAGAGGATATGATGAAAAGTTAATTGGTGGAGAAGAATGGGATTTAGGAATTCGGTTTGAAAAATATGGGTATTCTGCCACGAGGATTACAGAAGTAGCAGAATGGCATATTGATGAACCACAAGATTTGAAAAAAATTATACTTCGTGCTCTTTACTATGGTTCCTCCGTCTATGGGTATATAAGAAAAAATCCTCTTAGAGCTACAGTCCAGTATTTACCTATCAGGATTTTTTGGCTTAGAAAATGGAGAAAGTATGTAAAGTCTCCATTGTTTCTCTTTGGCTTAATCTTCATGAAAAATCTGGAATACTTTAGTGGCCTTATAGGAAAGATCCTACTCTTTAAAAAATATTATAAAGAAGTAAACATACGAAATCAAAAGCATAAATGATAGAGAAAACTATATAGCGAAAATGTTTATTATTTCAATTCTTATGTTAAGTGATGCTTTTAGCGAAGTAAAAGAAACGGCGCACGTATGGCAAGAAAGCAAACCCCAAATCTACTCTTGTTTAAGTTTCCAAATGTTGATTTGTTTATCCATCTCTTGATGAAACTCTTTTTTTCAGACCCTTGCAATAGTAGGTGACGTATTCATATAGTCAACTGTTGCGAAAAGCTAAGAAATTTGAAAAATGCCAATATTAGAGTATTACTACATCGAGGCTTTAGTGAGAAAGCCATGAGTAGTAGATTAAAACTAATAGCATTTCTCAACTCACACAGTGCACGCGCAGGGATGAGTGGTGGGGATATTCGTTTTATTGAGATAGCTAAAAGATTAATGAGAAAAAATGTGGAAGTATGGGTTGTAACCTCAAAACTGGGAAAAGAAATGTGTGAGAAATATGGATTAAAGGCTAAATATGTGATAACTACTACTGAGGATGAAATTAAAAGTGTTACTTGTACTTATCTTAAGAGAATAATTAGGGCATTATTCTTAAAATTCGAATTGAGAAAGGGCGATATTTTGTACTCTACTTCAGATTTTCTCCCGGATGTTCTTCCTGCCTTTATTTTAAAGTTAAGGAATAAAGATGTAGGATGGATCCAAGTTATTCATCATCTCTATGGAAATCCACTAAGAAGAAGAGGTAAGAATTTTTTAGTCAATTTGATTGGTTTTTTGTCGCAACGAGTTAGTTTCGCTATGATAAAAAGGGAAGCAGATTTAATTATTGCTGTTAATCCTTTGGTAAAATGGCAGTTAGTTAGGTTAGGGTTTAATGCGTCGAAGATTAGAGTAAATTACAATGGTGTTGATTTGATGAAAATGGAAAGTATAAAACCATCCGATAAGAAATATGACTGTGTATTTTTGGGAAGATTGAACGTCTCGAAGGGAATTTTTGACCTGATAAAAATTTGGAAAGTTATCGTTAAAAAGAATCCTAGTATTACACTTGCAATAATAGGGGGCGGGGACAAGTCACTTGAATATGCGTTAAGAAATAGAGTCGAAGAAGAAAAGCTGGAAAACAATATTAATGTTCTTGGCTTCCTAGATGATGAGCAGGCGTTTGGGATATTAAAGTCATGCAAAGTATTCGTTTTTCCAAGCTATGAAGAGGGGTTTGGAATTGCCGCTTTAGAGGCGATGGCTTGCGAGCTTTCAGTAGTCGCCTGGGATTTACCAGTTTATCGTGAAGTTTTCCCGAAGGGAATGATTAGAGTTCCTCTAGGCGATGCCAAGAAATTTGCAGATGAAATATTGAGATTACTAAATGATCCAGAATTGTATGAAAAAATGAGGGATGATGCAATTGAAACCGCATCAAAATATGATTGGAATAAGATTGCTGAGAAAGAATTAGAGTTGATTGAAAGGTTCATATACTAATTTAAGGTGCCTATCATGAACGAGGAATTAATTAAAATATTAGCTTACCCTTATGATAAGTCTAATTTTTAGAATTAAAAATGTTATCATCTTGTCCTAATTGCTTAAGATAAGAAATCTTGGGAGAGTTTGGATAGTGCACGTGGAGCTGAGGCTTCAACGAAAATGTTAAGTGAAAAATTGTAGATACATAATTGGTACGCCTTAGAGAATCTCTAATTAAGAAATGAACGAATGAATCGGAAACTACAGAAGTGTACTAAAGTTATGCGTACTTCGATGCTTATTTCAATATATGGAGGTATATCAATTATTAGTGTCCGTAATGTACTATTTGATAGAGGATATGTTGGATTTCTTCATGATTGGGTACTACCAATTTTTCCAGAGCAAGGGCGTGAGTATCTAAGGCAAATATTCTCTTCTTGGGGTACCTCGAACTTAGGGATTGAACAAGATTTTGGTATGTGGATTCTAAGGCGTTCCTTACTGGGTCTTCTTTATATGTTAGGTTTCTGGGAAGGAGACGTCGTCAAAATCTTTCTCCTTTTTGTAATTACTTTAAGCGGATTGTCCATGTACTATTTATGCCGCAAGGTTAAACTTAGTTTTTTATCCTCTACGGTTGCTGGAGTCTTCTATAGTACCACGCCTATACTTTTTACTCGTATAGTAGCTGGCCATTTAGATCATCTGTTAAGTTATGCTTTCTCACCCATAGCCATAGCATTCTTTATCAAAGCTTTAGAAAGTAAAAGAAGTTCGGCCAGAGATTTTATGACGGCTGGCTTATTTTATACTTTAGCATCTATTCAAATCCAATATTTTGTTTTGTTGTTTTTAGTTTTCTTGGCATATTCAATTTTTTCAATAGTCAGCAAGCAACAAAGTTTTACTAAGTGCGCAACTGCATTATTAGGAGTAATAATTATACCTTTGCTAGCCTATCTTCCTGGATACATATTAACTTGGAATATATGGTACATGAGTGCGTGTACGCGAATCATCCTCACTAAGAGTCCATCTCTTATAGAAGCGTTACAGCTAAATGGATACGTTGTCCCCTATTTTGAAGAAAGTATTAAAGAGTACCCATTCAGCAATATATGGCAGATATTTAGTTCTTTAATTCCTTTGCTGGCCTTCTCCACGATCCTCCTTAAATCGAAGGATAAGAGAACAGTTTTCTGGTCAGTTTTTGGGATCTTTTCACTCTTTTTTGCTAAGGGGACTAATCCACCATTTGGTGAAATCTTTCTGTGGTCATTTAAAAATTTATGGGTAGTGAGAATGTTTAGTGAGGTTTATCATCTCATGGTTCCCGTTGCTTGGTCATATTCTATACTCCTAGGCATTTTCCTTGACTCTTGGGCTCTCAAATTCAAGATGCATTTGAAGTTAAAGGTTCAAAACTCAAAATGTGTGTTTGATACAGCTAAGTTGTCACATTCTTTTAGCAAACGATTAGTTATAGCCTTAGTCGTACTAATCCTAATATGCTTATATTCTTTTCCATTCTACACGGGAGATTTTGGAGGAAATATAAAGAGTTACACATTAGACAAGAGATATCAACAAGTCTTGGGTATGCTCTCTGAGGACCCTGAGGATTATAGAATCTTATGGTTGCCATTGAGTCAACCAATGTCCTATAATGGAACAGGTTGTGGAATTGATCCAATAATAGATTTTAGTCCTAAACCATCTATTGGAAATTACTTGCCGTTGAACTCTCCGTCTATAAAATATATTCTGTTTTTAATTTCAACGCTTCATGAGAATAGAACAAACAATCTTGGAGCACTTCTTGGCTTAGCCAACATTAAGTACGTGATCTATCGCAGCGATTTCGAGTCAAAAATGTATAAGTACGTACCATTGGATGGCATGTGCGCGCTTTACCAAAATGAAAATCAAATTTTTAAAAATCTATTATTACAACAGAAAGATTTCATTCTCAAAAACTCCACTGGACCTATGCTAGTGTTTGAGAACAAGCATTACCTTCCACATTTGTATGCGACAAACAACGTATCAGTGATAGCTGGCGATTTAAGAGCTTTCGAAGTATTAAGCTATTTGGATTTGAGTGGCACTTCAAAACAGGAAGCTTTTTTCTTTGCAAACCAGCTATCTGCTAATGATTTCCAAAAATTATTAAAGGAATGTAATTCAGTAATAATTCAAGATAATGATTTTCCAGATCTTTTTTTGGCCCTATTCCCAGATGAATATAAGTTAGATGTAGTTTCTGCTGATCCTGCCATGAGTTGCTCGTCGCTTATTAGTTGGCCATATAACTTGTACTATTCCCCAGCCCTAGAAAATTGGGTAATCGTCCAAGATACTTTGTCAGTACCCTTTCAAATTCCTAAAGTTGGCGCTTATGATCTTTGGATGAAAGTTTATTCTAGTCCAAGAAGCTCTTCGTTAAGTATCAAAGTTGACGATTCGACCGTAGGTTCTATTACAGTCGAAGCCTCAAATGAAGTTAGGTTTAGATGGGTCCGCATAAGCTTAGGTCAACTGGATTCTGGGGAACATAAAATCGCTGTTACCGCTAACGGTGGAGAAGAGGTAATTGCAAGACTTGTTATAGTGCCGAATGCAATGTATGCGAAAGCATGGGAAGCGCTTGATCAATTACTCACCGGTAAGGAAATAATTTTACTATCAAGCGCGCGTACTACAGTAAAGCTAGAACAACGATTGCCCTTTAAAAAGGAATTCTATACCCCAAGAAATGGTGACTATGAAATATATTTGCATTTATCAAACGAAGTGGGATATTCATCTATAAAAGCCATAATTGCGAATTATACATTTCAAATAAATTTGCCAGAAAAAAAGGAGTTTTCTTGGGTTAAACTTGGAACAGCAAATCTTAACTTAGGTACTTATACGTTACAAGTAGAAGCAGGCGAAGGTATCGTTTTCTTAGATTCAGTTTTAATGAAATCCACCGATAGAGGACCCAGAATCGAGGATTCTTCAATTAAAATTCTTACTTGTCAAAAGCTTAGTGAAACTAACTTAAAGTTAAGCATAGCCACGGAAAGACCCTTCTTTCTAGTCTTTAGTGAAGCGTTCAATCCGTCGTGGCTTGTTTATATAAATGGAACACCGATTACCCCCATAATTGTGAATTCTTACGCTAATGCATATTACATAAATGCTACTGGTTACTTATCAGTTAATATTATATTTGTAAAGCAGCAACAATTCGCAATTACAGGATCATTAACTTTTCTTACAATATCAATGAGTGCAGGTTTAATTGTTCTTGTTCCTATCTATCATAAACTTAATAAAAAGCACCAGACCTGATTTGAAGACGAATAGACGTAGGATAAGAATTTTTTATGAACAAGAAGGACTTAATCGAGACATGCAATTGGAATGCTTCAATAGCGTGCGCAACTACTTGCATCGTATTCGAAAATATTGGACTGAAAAAATGCTTAACGATCTGCCGCCGAAGGGTTCTTTACTTGATCTTGGTTGTTCAGAAGGTATTTTTACTTTCGAACAATCTTCAAAACGTGATATAGTAATTGGAGTTGACATTGCTTTAAGCAAGTTAAAGAAAGCGAAGTCATATGTTAGCGTGGCTAAAAATGTTGAATTTATTGCAGCCGATGCTGAAAATCTTCCTTTTGTAGATCGGGCGTTTGACGTGGTTTTATGCTTAGAGTTACTTGAACATCTGCCAGACTACCTCAAAGGTTTAGATGAAATTAGTAGAGTGTGTAAAAAGACTTTAGTTATTTCAGTTCCTGGTAGTGTAACATTACCTACGAAGATAGTACTTAAAGTATTTGGTAAGCTAGGAGAACGATTTGGCATCTCATTATATGGTAGTGGACATCTGCATATAATTGGGATTGAAAAGCTTGTTAAAGAGCTTAGAAAGAGCTTTCTAATACATAAAATTGTAAATTCTGCTGCCATTGGAGCGTTCCCCTGGGGCCAACTTGGTAACATTAATTGGGCTATAATTCAGAGGATGCCTAGTAGAATCTCGTCTACTATTGTTAAAATCGTTGAAAGTATAGATAAGAAAGTTGACGAGAACAGTAAGTTTAGCCCGTTAGCAGCCCATTGGATTCTAATAGCAGTCAATCGTAAAGTTTAAAAAACGATTTTTTAATAATAGTAGATCCATGCAGGCTTTATTGAAATATCGGCTGGAAAATGGCTTAAAAAAGTTTCCTTTGGACATGAAAAAATCTATTAAACGAAGATTTTTTGACTTCTATTTCATGAAAGGATCCGTGCGCGGAGAGATCATTAAGAATTATGTTTCTGTCCTACCTTTAGAAAAAAGAGAAATTTTAATCTCTTTATCTTTTGATGATGGGTATCTTTCACATTATGAGTGCGCAAAACTTCTTCACAGTATTGATGTGAGAGCTACTTATTTTGTCGTTACCCATTTAAACAAATTAAAAGATAAGGCCCTTATATCTACCAACTTGGAAAAGCTGCAAGAAATGGCACAGATGGGGCACGAAATCGGTTCGCATGGATGCACTCATTTAAACCTTCTTAAGATGTCTACTGATCGGGTTATTAATGAATTGAAATATTCCAAGAGGTTTCTGGAGGACAATTTGGCCCAAGAAGTGTTAGGCTTTGCGTACCCGTATGGCTATTACAATTCAAGAATAATTGATTATGTAAAAAAATTTTACTTTTATGGCAGGGGTGCAGGTGCATACTTTTTTGAGGATTCTACGAATACCAACCCAAATAGATATGCAATTGGTAGTTTGTCCTTAAAAAATGCTTGGTGGCTATCAAAGGTTCTTGTTTTAAATTCACGATTGTGTCTCTTGTTTGTTTTTCATTGCCCAGAAAGTAAAGAGGTAAAGGTCTTATTTGATATTATTAAGGATATAAAGAGGTCATTTCCGTTTAGGTTTGTCCCTGTTAGTTATATAGCTGAAATGCAAGAGGAGGGATGATCGAAAATGAGGGTGTGCGTTTTAGGTCTTGGACAAGTAGGTTTTCCGACAGCTAAATATATTAAAGAGAAAGGCATTGAAGTCTGTGGTTATGACATAAACACCAGTGTTGTTGAAAGAGTAAAAACAAATGTTAATGCAATCGCTAATTGGCAGGATGTGCCAGTAGTTGATGTATTTGTTATATGTGTTTCTACATTTCTTAATAACAATACCCCTGATCTTTCGCCAATATTTGATGCGTGCGAGAAGATAGCAGAGAAGATCAAAGATAGAGAATTCCATGACAAACTTCCTCTCGTCTCGATAGAAAGTACAGTGATACCTGGCACTTGTAGAAAAGTCTATGATAAAATTTTTTACAAAAAAGTAAGGTTGGTTCATGTACCTCATAGATATTGGAGTGGTGATCCCATAAAATATGGAGTGAAACAAAAGAGGGTCCTTGGTGCTATCGATGACAAAAGTCTTAAGCTAGGTCTCAGATTTTACAAAGATATGCTTGGAATCCCCGTGCATCCCGTCTCATCTATTGAAGTGGCCGAGCTTTCTAAAATTAGTGAAAATGCATACCGTTATGTACAGATAGCTTTTGCAGAAGAATTAAGAATGATATGTGAACAATTAGGTTTGAATTTTGATGAGCTGAGGAGTGCATGTAACACGAAATGGAACATTGAAATACTTGAAGCGCGGGAAGGCATAGGTGGACATTGTTTGCCTAAGGACACAGCTTATCTAGCATCATTAAGCAAATACAATGTGCTTTTAAATAGTGCAATGGAGGTAGATAGACTTTACAGGCAATGGCTTTCAAGTAGCAACAATGTTAAAAATTTAAGTTATAAAAAATATTAAAAGCTAATTTTGTGACTAACGTATGTTAGTATCCATAGTAGTCCCATTCCATAATGGAGGGAAAGCGATTAGAAATTTAATATATTCTCTGTTGAACTTATCTTTTGAAAATGAGTATGAAATTATTTTTGTAGACGATTCTTCAACAGACAACTCATCAGAAATAGTTGCTAATTTAACTAAAAAAGTATCAGTTAAGTGCAAATATATTCGTCTAGAAAATAGAAGAGGTAGTTTTTATGCTAGAAATCGTGGAATAGAACTAGCAGAGGGTAAAATTGTAGCTTTTATAGATGCAGATATGATACCTGATAGGAACTGGCTAAAATATTTAGTAGAGCCATTGTTGGATAACAATGTAGAAGGTGTATGTGGAAAAACTATTCCTGCAAAAGAGGATATAATAATAGAAGCAGTTAAGGTGGCACCTTCCGGTGAAGAGCTAGCTTACGGTTTTGGGTCTGGCAACGTCGCTTACCGAAGAGACGTGCTTCTGGCTGTTAGTGGTTTCGACGAAAGATTCGACCCCAAATTTAGAGGTGATACAGATCTTGGATGTCGGATCTTAAAAGCAGGAGGAAGAATTGTATATGAGCCTCGAGCAATAGCATACCATCCTATAAAGGAAATTCCATTAATCAAATTATGGGACTATACAAGAGGGCATATTCATGACCCTTTATTTTATAAAAAACATAAAGATCTCATATTTAGTTCTGAGAAGATAAAGAAAACGCTTGGTAGCACATTTACGCAACCTTTTATAGGACCACTTTCTTTATTGGGTCTAATGTCAATCAGTACGTTAGGTATGTTAATTACTTTCGCTTATATATCAATGTTATTTCTTTTGTATGTCGTGATAAGTTTGATTATTTTATGGGTCGCGTTTTTTGTGATAAGTGGGTATAAGTTTGCTTCTTCAATACCAAAGGGTAGAAAAGTAGAGCTTAAATTGCGGTTTAAGGCTTCAATTCACATTTTACTTTACATGCTATTTTTGCTTTTATTTAGGGCTTATGGTTCATTTAAATACAAGCAATTCTTTATTTAGCACGCGCTTAAAGTCTTCTTCAGGTAATGGTAAAGTAATAGAGGTTTCATATGACTGTTGAAATACTTAACCGCAATCGTTCAATGCTCAGAGACATAAAGATAAGATGGTTAAAATATTTGTAAAAAATAAATTGCATAATGGTTCTAGAATTGTAATAAAACCAGATCTTTCTGCTGGTTTAAAGTCATATGAATCAGGTGCTATAGTAAAGCCAGAACTTGTAGATTCTTCAATAGCTAGTCTTAATAATAATATCAAACCGTCAAAAATTTTGGTCGTTGAAAGTGAAAATAAAGACAACTTAGATACAGTGTTTAAGGAAACTGGGTATTCTGAGTTACTGGAAAGATATGGCAATGTAAAATTAATAAACCTGAATAAGCCTGAGCACGTAAAAGCACTTAATCCCAAGTAAGATTTTTGAAGCAAATAACACTTTCAGAACACCTCATATTAAATAATTTTTTTATTTCAATAGCTACTCCAAAGAGACATTTAACTGAAAGGTCTTGCTGGTTGTTGGATGAACCTCTATATGTGTATATCCAGGAAATTTTCGCGTATAAAGTTTTATTTTAACTTTAGGTGTTACGAAGGAGAAAGTTCTAGAAATTGTTAGAAATCCTGAGAAAATTGTCTACGGCCATTATGGAAGAAAAATTGCACAAGGTTTATTAACTGTGAGTTAATGTTAAGGGTTGTGTATGAAGAAAACGAGAAGATCTTGGTTATCACAGTTTATCCTTGTAGGAGGGAGATACACAAATGAAGATAAAATACGATAGGGAAGGAGACGTTTTAGATATATTAATTAGAGATAAACAAATACACCACGCTGAAGAATATGATCAAGTGATAATAAACTATGATGAAGAAAATAAAATTGTTGAAATCGAAATACTCGATGCAAGCAAGGTGTTTGTAAACATTTTATTAGAGGTTCTTAAGGTTCCCGAAAGGAAAGTTGTTGAAATAGCTTAATGTCAACAGCTTACTGGTTTTGTTTAATAATTTATTTTTATGTTTCTTGAAATAAACTTCAAGAGACGAAGAACTAACCTTTCAGTAGTCTCTATGTTCTTTACAAAAAGCTGACAAGAAAGCCTAGAACTTTAGCTCTGGAATGAAATTGTGATAAGCTCAAATGTAGCCTAGGATAATGTTATGTTGTACTAGAAGAAAAAGCTTATTACTACCTATTTAGTAGTAATTAATGGTGGTTATCATGGGTAGTTATATAACGGTTTCTACGAAAGTTAGGAAAGAAGTTGTGGAGAAAGCTCGAAGATTAGGGGTGAACGTCTCTGAGTTTTTAAGAAAGACTCTTGAGGAAGAAGTGAGGAGGCGGGAGCTAGAGCATTTAGGGAAGAAGCTGAATGAGCTGGGTAGCGTCCTCGAAAAAATCGATATGAATGAAATTATGAGTCTGATAAGGGAGGATAGGGAGAGCAGGTGAATATTCTTGCCGTACTTGTTTGACTCTTCCTCCCTAGTCTATGCTTTGAGGCTTAAGAGGATAGGAGTCTTAGCCGGAAATTACATCCAGGAATTAACGATATATGAGGTGTTAAACGCCCTGTGGAAAGAGACTTATGATTTAAGAATAATGAGTATAAAAGAGGCCGAGAGCCTATTGGACGTGTTCATTCAACTATTAAGTTATCTAAAGGTACTTGACCTAAGGGGTTTAGAAAGTGAAGTATTTAAGATATCTATTGAAACCGGTTTAAACGTGTACGATGCATCGTATCTTGCCTTAGCGCATAGAGAGAAGCTTACTCTGGTTACGGAAGATGTTAAGTTAAGAAATGTAGCAAGCACGATGATACAGGCAGTGAGCTTGGATGAGTTACCAGCATAAATCCACGCTTTTAACTTCAATCATTTTATGTAAGGTTGGATTACATCAAGGTTCTTTTAATGAATATCCTAGCCAGAGATCTAAGGAGGTTCTCGTGACAAAAATACATTAGGAAAGGCCGAGGGATTCTAAGAATCATGTTTGTAATAGTCTCTGTTTAGATAGATTTACATAATGATAAGTAACGTAAATCAACATCGCATGTTGATATTCATGCTTTAAGTTATCGGGTCCAAATAGCTTTAAAGACTATAAGATGCTTCTCATCAAAAAGTAAGAGTGAGAAGTCTTGATCGTACTGCCTAGTGCGTTAAAACTTCTACGAAAACTGGCTTCCACCAGAAATAGTTAAGGAAAACATTGAGGATGTGAAAAATTTTGTAGACAAGTTTAAACATTTTATTTCATCGCTAGGTAAAGTCTAGTAGCGCGTGCTTAAGGAGTTAAGGTTCTAGGTGACGCTGTATTTGAAGTTGCTGAAAACTTAGAATGGATAGCGTGCGTTCATAGGCAGACCAGAAATAGATTCCTGGAACATAATATTTGCGCCAGAGGGACCAAAACCGA
>Ga0123519_10010569_pt1 | contig 13727 bp, 12 predicted proteins | sample YelNatPaOPRAMG02_FD_87396 | JGI IMG/M metagenome (GOLD analysis project Ga0123519, IMG submission 87396) | Hot spring microbial communities from Yellowstone National Park - Yellowstone National Park OP-RAMG-02 (version 2) | ecosystem: Environmental > Aquatic > Thermal springs > Hot (42-90C) ...
ATTTTTATACACAATTTAACAGAAATTTTAATTTATCCTGGGATTGCTGTTATTTTTGTTTTTTTGCTTGATATATATACTACTATATTTTTACTTTTAGCTATCTCGGTTTATGATATATATGCAGTATGGTATGCTGGATTTATGCAAAAAATGGCAAAATATCAAATGAATGAAGTTAAAGTATTTGGTGGCTTTTTCATTCCTTATATAAGAAAAGAAGATAGACATAAAATAAAAAAATTAAAAATATTAGAAAGAAAAGGGAAAAAATTGAAAGGAAAGGGAATTAAAGTTGAATTAGGAATATTAGGAGGGGGGGATGTTATATTTCCTTTAATATTTTCAGGGGTTTTATTAAGAGTTATGGGATTAATTCCTGCTTTAATTATGGTTGTGTTTTCAACAATATCTTTGCTTATTTTATTTGTTATAGCTAGAAAAGGGAAATTTTATCCAGCAATGCCATTTTTAACAATTGGTTGTCTTTTTGGTTTGCTTCTTATTCAAATCTTGAAATATTTTTCTATAATTTAAAATAAGCAAAAACTTTATGATTTATATTTTTATTTTAAATATATTAGCTTTTCACAATAAATTCTTTGTAGAATAGGTTTATAATTATTATTATCATTTCGTCATTATTAAGTGATAATAGAATAGAAAGATTTATAAAGGGTTTTTACTTAGGGTTAGTAGTTAAAATTATAAGAAAATTAAAATGTATAGAGTAGAATTAAAAATAAAGGCATATAGAAAAAACGCAAGTAAGGAGAATCTTTTAGATAAAAAAATTAATGGGAATTTTAAGTTTAATAGTTTTATGCATCCTAAGGACGAGAATTTTAAATTATTTGGGCTTGGATATAATCCCCAAGAATTATTGTCTTTAATAACAAAATCAGGATATTCTATTTTAGATTCAAAAATAAAAATAGTAGAACAAGATAGAGACGAAAAATTAAGTCAACTAGAAGAGGAAGTTATAGGATTAATAGAGAATGGGGAATAAAAATGATAATAAATAACGAATTAGTAAAAAAAATAAGGCATTATTTTAATTTAAATATTTATGAAACTAAGGTTTGGCTGGCTCTATTAAGTAAAGGAGTAGCATCTGCTGGAGAAATAGCAGAAATATCAGGGGTTCCGAGAAGCAGAACTTATGATGTTCTTGAGTCTTTAGAAAAACAAGGTTATGTTATTCAAAAAATAGGAAAACCGGTAAGATTTATGGCTGTAAAACCTCAAACTGTTATTGAAAGTTTAAAAGCATCAACAAAAAAAGATGCAGAAGAAAAGGTTGAAACTCTAGAAAAGTTAAGAGGGACAAAAGAATACGAACAACTTGAAATGCTACATAAATCTTCCTTAGAAATAATAAAAAACAAAGAAATAAGCTCTGCTATAAAAGGAAAAACCAATATTTATTCACATATATATGAATTAGTAGAAAATGCGAAAAAAGAAGTATTAATTGCTATAACTTATGATGAATTAATAAAAAAAGAAAAAATGTATAAAGAATTGTTTTCAAGATGTAAAGATATAAAATTAAAAATAGCAATAAGCAATTCGGATAAAGATAAAATTAAAGAATTAGAGAGTAAATTCAAGATAAAATTTTATAATATAGCAATAAAATCAACTTTTTTTATTATAGACAGAGAACAAACATTATTTCCTTTAAATAAAAAGGATAAAAAAGAAGAGAGTATAGAAAATGAAGATATAGCAATATGGCTTAATTCAGAATTTTTTTCATCTGCTTTAGCTTATTTATTTGAAATAGCTATAAAATAGGAGGGAAAATATATTGTGTTTATAATAGAAATGAATTTTATTATTAAATTAAAAAATAAACTAAAATGAAAAATTTACTTAAAATATTGAAAATATCTGCTGAAAGAAAAGAAGATAGGTGTCCTTATACACAAAGATGTTCTGAATATAAACAATATGTAAGAGATAATAAGATGCTTAAAGGCACAGATGAATATGGTTTATGCCATAATCCTCATAAATTTGTATATTGCCCTAATTATAATAAAATTAAATCAGAAGAAGATGCTAGAATTGCAAAACCTTAAGAAGATAAAACTCTTACTGATTTTATTCCCATTTCTTTCATAATTTTATCAGAACTTTTTATTATATCTTTTATGCTTGTTTTATTTTTTTCTTCTGCATAAATTACATTATTTTTTACAAATGTTCTTTTATGTTTATCTTTAAATGCTATTGCGTTTATAATTTTGTTTGTTGGCGGGCCTTTTATTAATATTTTATTTTTCTTTTTTAATACAAAATAGCATATTGCTGATTTTTTATTATCATATATAAATTCCTTATCTTTTATTTCATAATATTTTAATATTTTTTCTGCTAAAAAATTATAGAATTTTAGCAATTTCGCTCCTGCAATTGCTCCTTCTTGTTTGCCTGTTGTTAATATTATTTTTATTGGTTTTTTCTTTTTTATTTCATTTAATCTTTTAATCTGCATTTTTTCCCTTGAAAAAAAATCAGCAGATGGGGATTTCAAAAATTTCTTACAGTAATACTTGAATTTTTCAAATGTTTCATTAGATAAAGCAGATGTAACATTTCTTTGTTTAAATGTAGGATCTACTAAAATTATTGGAGATAATAATTTTGATTCATTTATATTATTTAAAATATCTTGCTTGTTTTTATAGTATTTTTTTATATCTATTATTATTTTATCTTTTGATTTTGCTATTGCTTTTAAAAAATTTTCAAATGTTTTATAGTATATTATTAATAATTCTATTGCATAACCTGAAAATCCACTTATATAAGATTCTGCCCCATAGCAATAAGAAGCAAAAGCGAATGTTTTTGCTAATTTTATCTCGTCTGTTATTTTTTTGTTCTTTTTTATTCTGTTTTTTACATAGGCAACGTGAAAATAAGATAAATCAGTAGAATTTCTAGCTTTTTCTGGTTTTGATAATTTTAAGGTTGGAACTATTTCAAAGATTATATCTTTATCATATATATTATAATAATCCCTGCTTCCATGAATTTTTTCTGTTTTTAATCCATTTTTTATTTTTTTTATTATTTTTTCAAATTTTTTTTCTATATCTTTTTCATCTTTAAATCTAAAGAAAATATCAACATCATACTTGTCTTTTTTTATTGTAGTATTTTTTGCTACACTCCCGCCTATGAAAAAATCAATTTTTTGCTTTTTTAATAATTTAGTAAAATTATCAATTTTTTCTTTAATTTCTTTTTGCTTTTTTTCGTTTATAGAAATATCTTTTTTAACTTGCATTAATATTTCTTTAAGTTTTTTATTTTTCATTTTTTTGCTCATGTGTTTATTTTTATCATGCAAGCCCGCAGATTTTTGCGCATGTGTTTTTTCATTTTTATTTTTTTGCGAGCGAGCCCGAAGGGCGAGCGAGGGTGCGAGTTGATCTTGCGAGCGAACGAAGTGAGCGAGCAAGCAGGGATTTTTATCTTATTTTTTTCTTTTTTGCCTTTATATTTGCTTGTGCTAATCCTGATAAATCAATAATATATTTTCCTTCTTCTAATTTATATATTATAGGTAAATCTTTTCTTAATATTTTAACAATATCTAATTCAAATTTTCCTTTTTTTATTATTCTTACTGATTCTATGTCAAGGACGACTGGTTTTTCTTCTTCTATCCCTATAATTTCTCTTATATCTTTTTCTATGCTTGTTTTTTCTTCTTTTGATATATTTTGAATAGGAAGTTTGTGTTCTTCTTGTAATTTATTAAAATGTTCATCCCTTATATAGAAAAAGAAATGGCTTTTACAATTATCACAGCCCTCTAATAAAGCTTTACTTCCATCGGGATATAATTTTCCACAGTGTACACATTGATGCATATTATTATTTAGAAAGATGGATATAAAAACTTAATGTAAGATTATTTTTAAATTTAATATTAATATTTTATACATATCTTATTTTATTTTTTATTAACTTTTATTTAATTTATTTTTATAAATTTTTTAAAAAAGAAATATTTAAAAATGAGGATTAACATAATTTTTTAATAAAAAATAAAAATTCATATTTGAAAATACTGAAGAATAGTTAAATGGTCCCAAAAAAAATATTTTTTACAAAGGGTGTTGGAAGACATAAACAAAAACTTGCAAGTTTTGAAGCTGCATTGAGGGACGCGGGTATAGAAAAATGCAATCTTGTTTATGTTTCTAGTATTTTTCCTCCTAATGCAAAAATAATACCAAAAGAAGAGGGCTTAAAACAATTAAAAGCAGGAGCAATAACTTACTGTGTTATGGCAAGAACCGAAACAAACGAAGCAAATAGATTAGTTGCAGCTTCTATTGGTTGCGCACTTCCTGCTGATAAAACAACTTATGGATATTTAAGTGAACACCATTCTTTTGGGGAAACAGATGAGAAAGCAGGAGATTATGCAGAGGATGTTGCTGCAGAAATGTTAGCAACAACTTTGGGAATAGAATACGATACAAATGCTAGTTATGATGAATTAAGAGAAGTTTGGAAAATTTCTGATAAAATTGTTAAAACAACAAATATAACTCAATCTGCAATCGGAAAATCAGGAGTATGGACTACTGTTATTGCAGCAGCTGTTTTTGTTCCTGAAGATAATGAAAGTGTTGGATTTAGTAATAACGAAAATAATAATTCAAAAACAAATAATAATTCTCAACAACAGGTTACATAAATCTTTATTTATCTTGCGATTAAGATGGGAAAATTGTAGTATAATGGTTTTTGCAAAGTAAAAATTGGCGAAGATTTTTTGAATCAGCTGTAAATTTAGAATAAGATTAAATAAATAAAAGGGATAAAGTTTTATTTCCTTAATAATAATTCAACTTTGCTTGGATCTTTCTTGATTTGTTTGACAATTGTTGCAGGCCCTATAATAGTTAAACCCTCCCTGCCTCTTGCAATTGCATTTGCTAATCCTGATCTAAATTTATCAAAAATTCCTTGATTTTCTCCTGGCATAATTACAGCTAATTCAACCCCTTTAAATTTTTTTACTCTGCCTACCAAGGCCATTGTGCTTTGTATTAAAGAAGTTTCTTCTGTTGGCTCTAATCTTCCTTGTAAGATTACTATTTTATTTTCTAAAACTATATCAAGAATTTTTTTTATTCTTTCTGCTCCTGATAATCTAGATATTTCTGAATAAGTAATAAATCTTATTGTTAATCCTGCTATTTTTGCCATTTTTATGGTTTTAGTTAATAATTTTTTTCTTGCTTTGAAACAAGCTCTATTTGCTTTTATATTATTTGAATTTGTGTTGTTAGTTATGCTTATTTATCTATTCTTTTATGTTTATCTATTTTTTCTTTATTGTATTTTCTTTCTTTTATTTATGAATATTATTTTTTTAATTTCTTATTTTATCCAATAAGATCATAAAAAAATCCTTTTGGAATTTCTGGTATTTTTTCAGGGTCATAGTCTATTTTTTTAGCAAAATCATTTGAGTATTCTTCGCATATTCTTTTATAAACTTCTGGGGGTACTTCTGAAGATGTGAAATTATGGTCTCTTTCCCAACTTCCTTTTCCATGTAAAGATTCATATTCTTTTATTCTTTTTTCTATTATTTCTATTAGTTTTTTTCTTTCAGGATTTATCGTATTATAACTTAGGTCTTTTTTCATTTTTATTATATTTTTTTTAATAATCTGAATAGGGATTCGTAAAATTCTTCTATATTTATTCCGTAACGAGCAGATATACCTATAACATCATATTCTGGAAAAGCTGCTTCTATTTTCTTTATATCTGCTTTTTTCAAGTCTATTTTATTTGCAACTATTAGTACGGGAATTTTTCTAGCTACTAAATTTCCTATAATAGTAATATTAACCTGAGAATATGGGTTTTGTGTTGCGTCTAAAACAACAACTACAATATCCATATCATCTAGCCATTGTATTGACTCAATAACTCCTTGTGTTGCTTCTTTTGCTCTTTTCTGTGCTTGTTTTTCTTTTAATCCATATTTTAAGAAATCTTCATAATCTATCCTAGTAGCAATTCCAGGAGTATCTACTAATTTAAAAATCATCTTTTTATTTTTATAATTAATTTCTACTTTTTCTTTAAATTGAACATGCCTTGTTTCATGAGGTATTTTTGATACTTCTCCTATTTCCTCTCCTGTCCAATCTTTACATATTCTATTTGCTAAAGAAGTTTTTCCTGCATTTGGGGGGCCATAAAAACCTAACTTTAGCTCTTTTCTTTTTCTAAATATACCCCAAATTATTCTTTTAAAAAAATTTTTTATTATTTTTATCACCATTTTTTTCTTATACTTTGTATGATTTTAAGCATTTATAAATTTATCTTTATTTTTTTTATTTATCGTCGTTATTTATTATTATACTGCTTGTTGTATTTGTTGTGATGGGGATGTTTTTTTTCTAAATATTCTTGATATGTCTAAAGGAATGATACTTTTTCCTTGATATTTATTTATTACATAAGATATCTGCTCATCATTCCAGGACATTTCTTTTAATTTTTTTCTTATTGTGCTATAAGTTAATCCTTGATGAATTGCTATATTTATAAAATTAAGTAAATTAGTTATATCTTGTCTATTTTTAAATAATTTAGATTCATAATGAACTCTGTACCATTGAGATATCATCAGATAAACAATAAAAGCTATAAAAATTAAAAATACCCACAAAACCCATGCTATTTTCCATGGTTTGCAATCTGCCCTGCAATTTTTCCATGTTTCCCCTTTCTCGCATATTCCATTATAATCGCATGGTTCTATAGTAGTAAGAATATCTAATGAAGAAAATTTTGGAGAGATATATACATTTAAATTGTTAAATTGTTTTTCTCCTAAATAATAAAATAATATTTCTTTATCATCTAAACTGTCAAATATTACAGCAATATCATTATTTACTTGTTTTGAATTATAAGAAGAATCTGAAAAGTCAAAATTTTCTCCTTTTATTGCGTCGGAAAAAATAACATAATTTTCTAAATCAGTTTTTTCGTTAGGAGTTATTTTTAATTTAAATATTGTAATTAATGGGTTTACTTCATTATCATAATATCCTGAAACATATTCATAATGCAAAAACATATTAATATTTTCTTGCTGCCATGCCCCAATTGCTTTTTTGTAGTTATCTGAATTTTCTTCTTCATAATCTCCTGCCCCGGCTTCTTTTAAAGAATCCAAATTAATCTTTTCGTAATTTATGTAGTAAGGAAAATCTCCTTTTGAAGTTATATTAATCTTATAAGGAAGATTCATATTAGATAATTCATTCATTATACTGATGTATTTGTTGTTATCCCCTCCTGCAGAATTATATTGCCTTTGTAATTCCTGCAATTGAGAAGTTAGATTATCTATGTTGATAACTTTTTTTATAAGTGTTTGAGAATAGGAAGGAAAAGTAGCAATTTGCAGTGTTAAATTTTGTATTCTTTTGCTGTATTCTATTAGGGTTTTATTTATTGTTTCTTTAGGAGATACTGAAGAGACAATAAATGTTTTTTCTGAAGATAATCCTTCTGAATCAGTTACTTTGACTTTTAAATTATATGTAGAAATATTTGAATAAACATGCTTAACAGAGTTTGTTTCTGTTTCAGTTATAGTCCCATCACCAAAATTCCATGTATAATTTACTATTGTTTTATTATCTTGGGTTTCCACCTTTAATACAAAAGTAGTTGGATAAGATGCCGGGATTATTATAGGATATAAACTTTTTATTTCTGGTACTTTTAGTATATTTATTGTTTTATTGATTATTTTTGTGTCTTTTACAAATAAATTAAAAGTATAATTCCCATAATTAGAAGGAACTGTTATATTTGATTCGTCTAAATTCAATTCGGTATAATTAAAAGATATTTTTGGTTTTGTTATTTCTGTTTCATAAATATTATTTGTTGATGAAAGACCACCCTCTTCATCATAATTAAGAGAAATATTAGAAATAGTTATATTAGAATTTGTATTTGTTTTGAATCTTATAGGAATCGTGCATCCATCAGTACAATTTAAAGAATATTTTTCTTCTAAATAATTTGTTAAATATTCTGATAAAGAGCCACTATTTCCTTGATTATTATATTCTGATTGGTTAAAATTTATTTTTCCTATATTATCAAATTTATAGAATTCTGCAAAAATATAATAATCATAAGAAAATGTTTCTGGAGCATTTTCTGGGTAATCATAAAACCCGCACTTTTCTCCTGTTGTTTCTCTTTTTATTAAGTAATCTCCTAAATCATTTGTTTTTTTAATACATACATAATATTCTTCTGAATCATAATCTATTTTAGATAAGTTAACTTTACAATAATATTCTTTTTCTGGATAAACATTTGAAAAATTAATAATGCAGGAGGCTATTTCATTTGCCTCTAGATTATATAAAGTCATTTTTATATTATTTTTATATTCTGAATTATTCTTTATATATGCCCCTAAATTATAGCTTTTTGATGGTTTTAATTTAATTTTTTCACAATATGGTGTATTACTTCCTAAAGGAATTTCTGTTGATGATGCTGATTTATCATAACAACCATATTTTTCCTGGATATTACATATTTGTGAAGAAATTTTTGTTGATTTCCATTCTATATTATTATCATTTAAAATATCAATTTCAACAGGATTTTCACATGAAAGTTCATTATTTATATTTAAATCAAAACTTAAACTTGAAACAGTTTTTATTATTCCATCTAATTTAAATGCTAAAACTTTTTCTTCTCCATTTTTTAAAGAAAAAGTTTTTGATGTTTCTCCTGATACTGCATTGTAATAAGGCAAACAATCTTCTGGACTACAGTAATAATCTGCATTGTTTAAATTTAATAAATCTATTAATTTAATATTTCCTTCTCCAATATTTCCTTTAACAAGAATATCATAAAATTCATTTATTACCGAGATATTTATCCATCCTTTTAGGTTTTCAGAAGGAGCATAAGAAGTTTGAATATCTCCAGATATGTTTCCTTTTAATATTGTTGCATTTACTAATAGAGAAAAATTAATTATAAATAAAAAAATAACAAATAATATAACTCTTTTTTTCATATTTTTATGAAGGAAGATATGTTTTTAAATATTGCTAGGAAAATATGAATTAATTAAGTTCAGTTTAGTAATAATTATAATGCACGTAATTTTCTCTTATTTTAATAATCCTATAAGTTAATTCTCTCGTGAGCAAGTCCTAGCAAGTTGATAATGGATTATCTTTTTTTCTTTTTTATTCTAGAATTTTTCTTTTTAAGAAAATAGTAAATAATAACAAGAATAATTAGAATAATTATTGCAAAAATGCCTATGAAAGGAAGAAGTGCTGTTGATAAACATCTTATTGTAGAGCTTCCATTACTGCATGTATCTGGTTTATTGCTACTAGAGCCACTCCATGTTGCTGTCCATATTGTTTCTATTACTCCTGTTTCATTACATTTTTCTATTACATTTGTAGTATATGAACATACTCCATTTAAGCTAGAATTACATGAATCATTGATACTATATATTGAATCGCATTTCCCTGCAGTTTCATCCCAATAACATTCGCATTTTGTTAATATAAGACAATCTTCTCCTGCACTACCTACATAATTAGTTAAACCACAAAAACCTTCACCATTTTTTGATTCAACATCATTTTTTGCAACATTTAAATTATAATTTGAGCATTCATCTTTATTATTATATTGAGAACATAATTGAGCAGAATGATAAACACATTTTCCAGTAGAATTATCACAAATATAACCATCTGGGCAACAACCATGAGAACCAGAATCTACAACTTCTCTGTAACAATCAGAAAAACTTTTATTAAAAATACCATTCTCCCACCATCCAGTATCGTCCATATCAGTTCCTACTTGACAAACTGGTTTATTTGATATTATGTATATATTTATATTAGATTCGTCACTCCAAATTACTGCATAAGATAAGGGAGTTAAAACTAAAACTAATGCTAAAATCAAGATTATTTTATTTTTCATTTTTTTTGCTCATGTGTTTATTTTTTATCGCCTCATACAAATTTATTTCTTCTTTATGCAATCGCGATTTTTTTGCTCATGTGTTTATTTTTATCATGCAAGCCCGCAGATTTTTGCGCATGTGTTTTTTTAATTTTATTTTTTACGAGCGAGCCCGAAGGGCGATTCTAGCATCAAAACGAACGCGGGGGTGCGAGTCGAGCATTCCAAACGAACAGGCTTGGAATGCGAGCAAGAGCATTCCAAACGAACAGGCTTGGAATGCGAGCAAGAGCATTCCAAACGAACAGGATTGGAATGCGAGTTGATCTTGCGAGCGAACGAAGTGAGCGAGGTAAGTGAAATATCACGAGCGAGCCGAAGGCGAGCGAGTGAGTTTATAATGGTTCATAACCTACTTTTAATTTTACTGTAATTTTTCCTGATTCTATAAAAGTGTGATTAAATTCTACAACACTATTATAATTATTATTCCAGCTACCGCTTTTTTGGAATGTCATTGATGGCCCTATAAATGTCCAATTAAACCATAAATTATAATTTGGTAAAGGATGTGATTTTTCTAAATCATAACATTGTAATGTGCTTACATTATAACATGATTTTCCTGAAGGACATGTTGTTGAACAATTTGCAACATATGAAGTTGATGCATCAAAAAATATGTTTTTTGTGTTTGAAGGGAATTCTTGTTCTGGATCAGGAGTTTTTATTAAAGAAAAAACATTTATTCCTTCTTTATAAATTAAAATTACTCTTTTTGCCTCTGCAGATTGAGAAGGGTTTCTTGTTGCTTCATTTACTGTTAAGATTATTGTTTTTGTTCCTGGAGTATTATAAATGTGAGTTGTATTGCAGTTTCCTGTTGTTAGACAGTTATTTAAAGTTGTTTTTGTTCCGTCATCAAAATCCCATACTGCATTTAGATCATCATCTTCATCAGAAGAAATCTGTTCAAAAGAAATATTTTCTCCAACCATAAATTTTTGGTAAGATGTTGGTTTAATTATAGAAGTTGAAGGAGCTGCATTATTTTCTGGAACGCTAACATTTAAAGTATTTGATATAGATTGAAATCCATTGCTTGTTACTGTGAAATTATATCCATCAGGAATATCACTTCCTATTCCTGAACATAATCTTACTTTCCATACAGCAATTGCTTTTCCATTAATTACAGTTGAGCTAAGATATTTATCTGAATCTGGCCAATTTCCTGTACAATCAATTGATCCTAGTTCTTTTATTGTGAAATTGACTTTTGTTCCATCTGAAAGATTAGTATTCCAAATTAATTTTACAGTATCATTTACATCTGCTGTTGATATTTTCACATTATTCATATTAGCCCAGTATGCTTCTCCTGCTGCTGGTGGAATAGAAGGGGTGGCAACAGATTTACAACAGATTTTTATAGGATAATTTCCTGTTCCGCTTGTTGTTTCAAGATGAGCATTTGTCTCGGTACTTAATCTCACAACTTCTTTATAATCTGTTCCATTTCCAAACACAGAGCAGCTTTGTGTTGTTGCTTGGCATTGCAAATCACCATAACAAACATTTGTGTTATAATTATTCAAAGAAGGAATTTCTGCATGCGCATTTGTCTCTGTGCTTAATCCAACAACTTTATTTGTTCCTGTGCATGAATGAGGATTTGTGCCATTATAATTCTTTCCAAAAATAGTATCATAACAAATTTCAATAGGATAATTTCCTGTTCCATTCCAAACTTCACCATGGGCATTTGTTGTATCAGAAATACGCATTATTGTTTGTGAAGGAGATGAGCATTTTAAGGCTAAAGCAGAAGCTAAAGGCAAATAATCAATATTGTTTTCTGCCAAAGTGTAAGGAGAATCACAAATTCCATTTTTGTCAGCATCTGTGCAGTTTTGTGAATAACCTGTTCCACTTGGGTTTGCCCAATAATTGCCACCTATTTTATTTCCGCCGATGATGTTTGTGCCAGATTGTAATGTTGTGTTCCAATAGTTAGTATTAGTCCCAGAAAATTTAAAGTTATTTGTGTTATTGAAGAAGTTGTTATAGATTGCGTTGTTTGAGGAATACCATAAATAAATTCCATAAGTGTTGTTATTCATTGTGTTATCGGTTATGATGTTGTTTGAGGAAGAATCTAAATAAATTCCAGTTCCTTCATAATAACCATTATAATAAATTCCACAACGAATATTATTCGCTGTGTTGTTAGTTATGGTGTTGCTTGAGGAATTATATAAACGAATTCCAAAATGCTTATTATTATTTGCTGTGTTATCGGTTATGATGTTGTTTGAGGAACTAGATAAAACAATTCCCTCATCCCAATCCTGCACTTTACAGTTTTTTATTGTTATGTTTGTATTTTGTACAGAACTTCTATAAACATAAATTCCATAAGTGTATACATCATCAATCCCATCAATTATATGACCTTGACAATCCAGAATAACATTATTAGCCTGAATATTCATACAAGTTGTTGCTTCTGAATTAATAATATCATTTGCTAAGTAATATGTTCCTGGCTGGGTTATGGTCATGCAGTTTGTGATTGAAATTCCGTTTGTGATTGAAATTCCTTTAAGCTTTGTAACTGAAGCACTATCATAATTAACAACCCATACATTATTAGAAGAATCAATTGCAATAGCAACAGGTGTTTTCCCGACAGTATATGTTCCTATTATGCTTCCTGATGAATTCAGAACTGAAACTGAGTTACCTCCAATACCAACATAATTACCCGATGCACCCCCCATGCTATTCTCATTATTACCAATCCAAACATTACCAGAAGCGTCTATAGCAATACCGTCGTGTTTTCCAGATGTTGCATAGGTTCCTATTAAACTACCTGATGAATTTAATTTCACAACATTATTTCCAACAATCCAAACATTACCAGAAGCGTCTATAGCAATATCATTAGGTTCATCTCCAGCATTATATGTTCCTATTTTAGCACCTGTTGAACCATTGAGTTTTGTAACTTTATCACCATCATAATCAGTAACCCATATATCACCAGAAGCATCTATAGCAATACCGCTTGGGTTTCCAGCAACATATAGTCCTATTGTGCTTCCTGTTGAATTAAGTTTTCTAACTCTATCATCATCATAATCACAAACCCATATGTTACCATTTTTATCAACTAGAATACAGCTCGGTTCATTTCCAACAACATATGTTCCTATTTTAGCACCTGTTGAACCATTGAGTTTTGTAACTTTATCATTGCCGCTATCAGAATCCCAATGAGCAGTCCATACATTATTAGAAGAATCAATTGCAATAGCAACAGGAATAACTCCAACCCCATATCCATATGTTCCTATTTTAGCACCTGTTGAACCATTGAGTTTTGTGACAGAATTGCCACCATAACTAGTAACCCAGACATTACCAGAAGCATCAATTGCAATAGCACGAGGATAAGTTCCAACAGAATATGTTCCTATTAGTTCTCCTGCAGCACTCACAAATCCTACAAAACTAATTAAAAATAATACTAAGAATATAGTAATCATAACCTTCTTTTTCATGTTTATCTTAAGAAAAAGCAGTTTAAAAATATTTCTATGATATAACGAGCGAGCCCGAAGGGCGAGCGAGATTGCCTTGTTTTTTATTTAAAGTAGAATTATTAC
>Ga0123519_10010570_pt1 | contig 13725 bp, 9 predicted proteins | sample YelNatPaOPRAMG02_FD_87396 | JGI IMG/M metagenome (GOLD analysis project Ga0123519, IMG submission 87396) | Hot spring microbial communities from Yellowstone National Park - Yellowstone National Park OP-RAMG-02 (version 2) | ecosystem: Environmental > Aquatic > Thermal springs > Hot (42-90C) ...
CGTCGGGGGCGTCAGTGCAGTCGCATGTGCTGCTCATACAGGTCCTTCGCATGAGCCATGTGGACGCCTTCGTACTTTCTCTACGTGGAGCATACAAAGCTCCTGCCTCTGATCGCGACGGTGCTCCGCGGGCCATGAAGGGTCCTGGCACCCCCATTCGTGTCCTTGACATGTCCCGTTGCCTGCATTATGCTCGACTGCCGATAATAAGGAGCTCTGAAAAAGTTGAGCAGCTTCATCTACTGTTCGTTCAGGTCCTCGGCTGCGTTCTCTTGATCTAGAGCCCAGTGACCTCCATGATATTCTTAAACATGGGATGCACGCACAGAAGAAAGGTTTTCTCTTTTTCTTTTCTGAACGCTTGAAACGGAGTCCCGTTGCCTGACGAAGGCCTGGATTCTACCACGTGCATATAGACTACAACGCCGTTGATCTCTCTCGTGTTCAGGAAGATTTTCCGTTCCATCCCGTTGAGCGAGCAACCCTGAATGAGCTCTGCCAATGCCGCATGCAAACTTGTCTGAATCTTTCATTTTTGCTCGCATAGACCAGCTCTCTCGTCGCCTTGTCCTTTACATGGCCGGATTGTATGCATCTGGTGACCAGATCCTCTATTTGTTTGTTTTCCTTGGAACCCAGGCACTTTGGGAGAACAGTGGTTATGAATCTGACCTCATCTATGAGTGGATCTACTCATCCTCGAGCACCTTTTTGTCTACACCAACGCGAGCACGCCCGCGGACCGAGACGCACTTTTCCGCCTCCTGGACTGCGCGAGCTGACGGGTATCAGAGCAGCTCAGGCTTCGTGAATGCCGAACAGGATTCGTCGAAGACCGGTGTCACGGACTCGAACGACTCTCTTATTGATCCGGGGATGTTAGAATGGCGTTCCACATCAGAGGAAGTGATGTCCTCTTGATTGAACCAAGGGGAGCGTGCTTGCACGAACTGCAGCTCAATTAGAATCTAAGCTGTGTACTCTTTGATCGCTTTTGAGCGGTCGAAAGTAACGTTGTGTTAGAGCAGGGCAGAGCGATATAGAGAGGCATAGGTATGAAACGTGCTCTGAGAAAGGATGAGGTATGGATCGGTTCCATCCGATTGGCGATTTGTAGGCGATACACGACTGCATTGTCGCTGGGGCTGAAGCTGTCGTCATGCTCGCTTGTCGCTTCTTAACGATAAGCGGGTTTTCCTTCCCGGAGTACCCAGGTACAGGTCTAGCATTCCTCTCGCGAAAGAAGTCTCATCGCGTGAGAGGAGCCTTCGTCGCTCCTGTAATACGCATTGATGATCCAATACGAAATTGATCACGTGCTGCGCAGGGCACGACAAACTCCCACAGAAGCGCACTTTCATCTCCGTCCATCTGTTCGTCTTCATCACCAGTCGAATCAAATGTGCGGAAAACTTCACATACCATGGCTTCTCTAATTGTATTGCTTAGAGAATGTATGGAATACAATGGGTTGACGAGTAGACATTCGCGTGGATAGAGTTCATCAATTTCTGTTTCGGGTGCATAACGTTCAGACCGAGGACTACGACAAATGCGGTTCATCCACTTGCTAACCGTCAACTAACTGACTTGTGCAAAGTAGGCCTATTTTTCCGGCTAGCAATGACAGCACAAGTCTTTCGATGACCTTGCCCCAATGCATCGTATGCATTTCTTGTGCTGACTACCTCTGAGAAAACCGAACAGAAACAAAAACGGTGTGCTGTTGCAGGTATCCCTGAATGCACTGCGCTGTGGCTCAGGAGAGGCGGCGCATGAACGCCAACGCGTAGCACCGATACGATCCCTTCGAAACCGGAGAGCGTCAAAACGCTTTCGTACTGATTTTTTTCGAGGCACTCTCGTCGGCTTTCTCCCAGCATGACCGCCTGGAAGCAGCTTGCTGCAGTAGATGTTGGTACGGTACGTCAGAAAGTCACCGTGGAAAAGCATCGCTCCACAACAAGCGGCATCACCGTGTACCTGGCTCAGGTGCCGGGGCCACTCGTGTGCGGAACGCTCGTTTTCGCCACCGAAGCACACAGCGATGCCGGCGAACCGCACTGCTTGGAGCACCTTGTCTTTATGGGAAGTGAGTCATATCCTTACAAAGGCGTGTTAGATCTCGTTGCAAATCGCTCGCTCGCCCAGGGAACGAACGCCTGGACGGAGACCGATCATACGGCGTTCACCGTGGAGACAGTTGGGGCTCGTGCCTTCCTCCACGTCCTTCCTGTGTACCTGGATCACCTGTTTTTTCCTCTACTTCGAGAGTCCGCGTTTCGGACAGAGGTCTACCACGTGGTCGGCGAAACTTGTGCGGACGCCGGTGTGGTCTACTCCGAAATGGAAGCCCGTGAAAACACTGCAGAGTCGAAAGGCCTCTTGCGCTGCCTCCGCAGCCTCTACGGCGAGCCTGCTCGTTGCGGATACGCTGCTGAAACAGGAGGCATCCTGGACGAAATACGCCAGCTTACCAATGAGCGCGTCCGAGCCTACCATCAACAGTTCTATCGTCCGGATAATTTCGCTTTATTCGTATCTGGCGTGGTGGACCGCGATCTCCTCTTCGCTACGCTATCAAGATTCGAGCAAAGGCTCGTCAGCGTATTCACAGCGACGCATAGACGACCGTGGTCGGAAAGGGTGCCGCCAGCGCCCCGCTTTGGCCTCGTGCGGGAGAGGGTGCTCTTTCCTGCCGAACGAGCTGACTGTCCAGACGAGGCCACCGATGACACCGGTATCGTCTTTATCGGATGGAGAGGTCCGCCCATCCATGACCTGGTCATGCGTACCGCGATCGAGGTCATGAACGACTACTTGAGCGAGTCGGGGAACGCACCGCTTCAGGAAGCATTGGTGGAGTGCAGCGATCCCTTCTGTAACGATGTTTCCTTCATGCAGATGGATTTTCGGATCACTGCCAACATCCTTCAGGTGGAAAACGTTCCAATGCATCGATTGGATGATGTCTTTGATCGTGTTATGGGGATTCTGGAGGTCACCCATGAGCAGGGCATCGATGTGAACGGACGTTTGCGTACCATCATCGAGCGCCGGCGCCGGCAGTTCTTTGCCGCCCTGGAGGACGGAGCGAACGATGCGATCCTATCATTGCTTATCCCGGAGTTTTTATACAACGATCAGGATGATCAGGGGTATTTTCGACAGGCGCTCGACATGCCAGGGGTGCTGGCGCACTTGGCTGCTCTCGATGAGTCATTTTGGCGAGAGCACATCCTGCGGCGTTGGTACCTACCTGGGGATGGGGATCACGGGGCCTCGCTGGTCAGCTGCATTGTCTGCCAACCAAGCAAAGATGAGGCTAATCGCTTGCGCACAGAGGCTGCACTACGAATCCAAGAGCGTCTGGAACGCTTGAGTGCTGCCGAGCGCGTCGCCCTGGGTCAGCGGCTGCAAGAGTCCGTGGCGGAGCACCAGGTGTCTATCCCGGAGAGCTTAGTCCCGGTGTGCTCTGGGTTGCTTGACCCTGCGAGCATCTCTCGTTTTCGGGTGGAAACGATTCGTATCGATGATGTGGGCAGCGGCGTGCGACTGCAAATTGACGACGTCGATTCCGAGTTTGTGCGGTTAACAGCGCTGTTGGATACTCGGGGCCTGAGCGGGCGTCAGCGGCTTCTCTTGCCACTGTTTTTGGAGACGCTCTTTAACACTCGCGTCGGAGAGCGCGATCATCGTGCGGTACGGGATGCGCTGTTGGCGGATACCGTGGATTACGGGTGCGCAATAGGACTCTCGAAAGAAGGTGGCGACGCTGGTGCTGGCTTCGCCATTGGTGCGTTCTCCCAGCTGATTTCCGTAACCATCAAATCGGAACGAGCGCTCTACGAAACCTGTGTGCACTGGCTCTACGATATTCTGTATCGCTCTCAACTGGAAACCAATCGAGTGCGTATCGCTGCACAGAAACTATTGAACGACGTAGCGCAGCACCGTCGTGACGGCTCCGCACTCGTGGCATGGCTCTCGAACGAGGTCCTCTACGGGGCGAACGACGAGGCCAATATTCCAGCGATGGCACCCTTTCGCCAGCGCCACTTGTTGCGACAGATTTTGAAGCTGCTGGGTGAAAATCGCAACGATCGTGATGAGGATGAACACGACGACGACGATGAACACGACGGCGATATGAAGTACGACGACTGCGGCGAAGCGCACAGCTTTGACGCTCCCGAACGCGTCATTCCGTCTACGCTGCACCACCGGGCAGATGAAATGCCGTCGAGAGTCTGGACGGCGAACGCGCTCGCCACGGATGCTTCTGCTTCTCCAGACTGGTCAAGGACGACGGGCACAAGCCAGCGATATTCGATGACAGCGCTGCTTGATGAGCTGGAGGCGCTGCGAAGAAGCCTCACAAGTCCCGGCAAGGTGTTCTTGCATGCCGTTTTACATTGCGATGAGCGTTTAGATGCCCTGTTAGAGCCGTGGAAGCAGACGTTTGGTGTTATCAGCGGGATGCTCCCGAACGGCAACGGCCCGCTACCAGCTCATCCACAACTCGTTCAGTTTTCGCACGAGGTGCGCCCCAGTGCATCAGTGCCGCGCCGCTGCATCGTCGCCGGTGTCGACGGTGTCGATTCGTGTTACGCAAAACTCATCTCCGATGGACCGAAGAGCTTTCTGGACCCGGATTATCCGCTCTATTTGGTTTTGTTTGAACTGCTCGATGCACTCGAGGGACCGCTCTGGCGTGATATCCGGGGCGCTGGCCTCGCCTACGGCTACAATCTCGGGTGTACGCCCGAGTCGGGGACGGTGTCTCTGAGCTTGTACCGCTCGACTGCTTTCGAGGGCGCCTTGTCTGCGGCGTTGGGCGTATTAGAGCGGTTTCATCAGCAACCTCAGGAGCTAATCGATGAAAACACCGTTGCATCGGCGTGCTCAGGCGTCTTGTGCACGCTGCTGAACCAGGAGAGCACAGTCGAGGCTGCGGCTTTCCAGCGACTATGCAACAGTTGTCGCGGTTTCGAAGGTGACTATACCGGCGAGCTTCTGGCCAAGGTTATTAACGTGACGCCCGCGAAGCTTACCGAGTTTGCAACTCGGGTCTTGGCGGCTTTTCGCCTCGAGCATTGCCTTGTGACGGTTGTAACGAATCCCGCCAAGGCTCCTGCTGCCATGGAGGTGCTCCAGTCCAGAGGTGCGTTGCGCACTACCTGCGTCGATTCACTGGATGATTTTTTTGCATTGGAGAAAACAGCGTAAACTTGCGGTCGAAGTGCTGATACGAAAGAAACGCGCTTCTCTTCAAGGCGCGGTGGTCTACAGCACGCGCCATGCGAATGGCACCTGCAAGACCCAAGTACACCTGCGATGCGACTTTGGTGCAATTAGCCGGAACGTTTGTCGCGAAAGCACTCCTGCTACTGCTCCTGGCTCTCTGCTTCCGCCAGCAATTTCCGTGTGTCGTGCGTCTTTCTCAAACGTTGCGGAGGCATCTAATGAACAGCCCTGTCTCGCGTGTATGGCCACCTTCACGTCTGTGCGGAGCGCGTTCGGTCGACAACGATTTCACGGCTGCAAACGCGTCATGCGCCATTGCATATCATGGTCACTCGATTTCGAGTCCCTTTCGAAAAGCAGTCGATCGTGCAAACGGTTCGCGCGACCTTTCCAGAACTCCAAACGCAAAGCGTGAAGCCGATACCCGCCCCAATGTGGCGGTCGCGGTACTTCTCCATTCGCAAAGCGCTCCTCTACTTGGGCTGCTTGTCGCTCCAACGCTTCACGACTCGTAATTGGCCGAGACTGCGCCGAGGCCCATGCACCCAGTCGCGAACCCAGAGGTCTCGATGCGAAATACGCATCCGAATCGGCAGTGGAGAGTCTCTCTACACTGCCTTCGACTCGGACGGAACGCTCTAGCTCCGGCCACCAGAATACGAGCGCTGCGCGAGGATTCCGGTCGAGTTCTTGCGCTTTCCTAGACTCGTAATTCGTATACCATGTGAACGTGGCTCTCTCGAGGTCGAGACCCTTGAGTAGAACCATTCGTGCAGCTGGAACCCCGTCAGGAGTCGCCGTTGCTAGCGTCATCGCGTTCGGCTCATAACTCTTAACCCGAATCGCTTCATCAAACCACTTTTGGAACAGATGCATCGGCGAGCCTGCTGCACGAGCCTCCTCTTCGGTAAGCGGTGTATTCGAGTACTGTACTCGCAGTTTCGCGACCTCATCGGTCATGGTAGCTCTCCAGCGCAAACTATGTGCCGTCCAACGAGCCAGGCGGGTACGCGTTTGTACTGTGTTGACGCACCTGCAAAACATCAAGCCTACGCCGCGCCTGAGTGCCTCCTGCAGCACTGGAGCGCCCTCTCTACAACGTGGCGTTTGACCACAGCGACGCCGCCCAGAGTCAGCGGAACGCACGTACGCCTCCTTCGTTGCTCGCTACGTGAAGAACCTGTGGCACCTCGAAGGGTACTGGAAACCGTCCTTCGACGAGTACCTGGTTAGCAAGTTCTTGGCCTGCACATAAATCCCGTGTTTCCCACGGGATGCTCTAGCGACTCGCAACGTGAAACCGTGACACCGATGCTGCACATGCGTGTGCGGATCACGCACGCTGCCCCAAGTGCACGCATGCGCGTGCTGGACACGTGTGCATGATCGCCGCGTTGCACCTGCTTTTCTTCTCGATCTATCTACCCATTTCGGTATAAAGTGCAAGGGCTCCACTTTGATGATGCAGAGGTGCACGTTTCAAGTTTAGGGATGTTCCTGTTGTGACTAACGCAGGCCTTTGTTGGCTTCTTCTTTGACAGTTTTCTTTTCAGTTTTTGCATCTCGGGCTTTGAATACACCGATCCCTCCTGTCTCCTTGTTACGGTTTCAGAAGTCGAAGGATGTTGATGGGAGCCTAAAAATGCTGTCCTCACAACTGCCGGCTATTGTTCAAGAATTCCGTGCACATGCAAACAATGCAACAGACGCTTCTCTTGCTTATATCATCTTCTTCGTATGCGGCATCGGTGCGCACTTCGTAACGGTAACACTTGACTGTGGTCAGGTTCTCTCATGTATCCACCACATTCCGCCTTCGAGCTCAGCCCTGTGCCCCTTCAGCGCTTGATTCATCGCTCAGTATACGCCTTTAACTGATGCAGTAGGCTTGACTTGATGCCGTTCTCCGTTTCCGTATACGTCGCCGTACGCCGCGATCACGGGCTTCCTCTGAGCGATGCGACCGACGAGGACGCTGTGGGCTGAACACGCTAGCCCTAGTCGTTCCAGTCCATACAGGATTTGAGGAGTGCAATGTTTTCCGTGATGAAATGAGAATAGAAGGGAAAATCGAGGCTATTGCGAACGTCGAGAAATCTCGATCCACGAACGCTCCGATCGTGGAAAGCGGTGGCGCACGCTCCGCTAGCGGCGATCGCTCTAATGACTGACGTCTGAACCCGAGACCCTTTTCTGCGCAAGCAGCAGAGACAGGAGCCTCTACCAGCATATCTTGTGAGAGGCATGGTGCTGCTGGTGTGGAATGCAGGGTCATCGATTGGGACAATGAGAGGAGAGTTTTTTTCTTTCGAGCAGGATCGATCACTGGACGTGACAAGTTCAGGGAGCGTTCGGCACTAGCCTATGCGCAAGTCGTCAAGCGACGACGGAGAGTACTTTTCATCGTCTAGCCAGCCGGCGAATTCCTGCGTCCACTATTTTCCTTTAAACGGAAATGTAGAAACCTTGAGGAACGCATGATTTGCGCATGATACTTGTGAGGAAAGGAACGGACTGGAGGCTAGTGCGAACGAATTGTATCATAATTTTATTTATTTTACGAACTCTTGCTCGAGTGCATCGCGAATGATCCTGAATCCGGTGATATAAAGAGTTCTTTCAGCATAGCGTTGAGAAAGCCACATCGAATACCTGGCTGCGAATCCTAAAACCATGTATGCATGAACGATGCTCGTTGCTACACTTCGACAGCTGAGGCCAGGCATCTAAGAAAGGATCGGAAGAAATTCCAAGGCAGGAACACGGCAAGCAGTACGACGTCCCGTGTTAATCGGACAGGCGTATAGGCTCGATGCATTTCAGCGGATATTCACCAGCGATAGGACTACTGCAGATAACCAGCGAAGAAACGCCACTGTTCCACAAGATTCATGTATGGTGTAGGATCAACGCTCCTTATGAAATGCCCTCCCGCGGTGCAACTGCTGATGATCACCAGAGAAGAACGCTCTCCGTAACTCCACGGAAACTTCCAAGCATCAGCAAGAGCCGTTCAGTGTTTGCGGCAGGTTCAAGACTTTGCTCGAGCAACTTGTCGGGTGCCGAGCCCAGCCTGCTGTCCGTACAGACATAGGACGGGATTGTGGTCCCTCTGCTATGATCGCCTTAACAACTGCCTCTCATCGTTCCGAATAAAAGGCACCTATATCCGCAGATAGAAACTTGTATTTACGCTTGTTTCGCCCAATCTAGACGTTGCAACCGACTGCACCAAGCTCTTCGACTTGAAATCCCTCGAGCCGTCCATTTCATTATCGCATGATTCATTAGTGCGCAACTCGTCGCCTAGAGCATGCCGTGTGTACCAGACGATCCATTCGCCGAAAATCGAGCGCCAAACCAAGCATTTACCGCTGACAACGACTCGCTCCATACACGCCGACGAGCCGTGCTGCACAGCTGTTGGTAGTGACCCGTCCAGCAAGATAACCACTCGGACGAAGGTTATCAGGACGACGATCTATATGGTCATTCGTCCCCGACCTGAAAAACACCGAGACATGTGCACCACCATGCGCTATCGAAGCACCGAAATAAAACAAGTTTCCTCTCCAGTGAGGACGCCTACCGCGAGCTCATAATCTCGACCACCGCCATCAGTACTTGCATGACCACGCCTTTCATCCTGAGGCATACCGCCCAGGGAATCCTTATGGTCTCGCTGACGCAAACACGCCAGCGTCGGTGCCACAGGACTGCACGCGAAACGGAACGAAGCGGACACGTGGTTGCTGGTCCCACGGCGCCAACGTACCCTTCAAATCACTTGGCTATCACTTCCTGCCGGATGTGTCCATGTCCTCCGTCTCTACCGCAACAGGTGCGCCAGTGTTGTGCTTGTCATGCATATTCATATCCAAGTACGCGCGCATGTCCTCGATCGAGTCGCGACCTGGAGCACCAGCGGAGCCAACGGTCGAAGAGCGCGGCGTGCGCGTTGGCGTCGGCGCACACTCTTCCCGTTTGGGACACCCCTCCCTGAGCCAGTCAAAAAAGGCTCCAGGTCCGACTTCATAGTGCCCATCACGCATCTTAAACCGTGTCACGAGACACATACTGAACAGAGATACAAGCGCCAACGCCAAACTTGAACGTGTTGGTTGCTCGCTGATCGCAGGCGCCGCCACGTCAGTTGTGGCTGCGGCGGCGGCGCCGCCCCGACGGGCTACCCCGCTCCAACGGCGATCTCATCGATAGGACGTACGAAACGACCAGAATATCCGAGATGAAGTATAGGTAATGTAACTTGGGAGTAGGGTGTTTGATGGATACCTCACCGCGCACTGAAAACACACACACACACAAAAAGTAAGAAAAGAAAAATGCGCATAATCGGAGAACGCTGGCCTATGGAAACGGTTTGTCTATGGAAAAAAGAAAGAAAAACGGCGATCTCAGTGCGCAGCGCCCGGATGCCGTTGCACGGCGTTGCGGCCCCGAGCGCAGACAAGTAGGTGTTGGTGCGAGAGTCTGGGGCAGACTCGACATTCAGCGTACATGTATGTGGATTCTTGGATTGGACAGAGATCGCTGACGGAGATACTGAGATGATCTTGTTCGGTATGTAAATCTCGTGGCATTTGTTGGTGAAGTGTAGGCAATTTTCAGTTTACCAGGAACTGTGCTTCGGGAGTCATCAGGGTCGATCGCATAACTCGATATCCGTAGACTGTGTTTGAAGTATTGTGGAGGCTGTTTGATTTTGACGGGAGCAGCATGGGCCGCAAGTCTGCCCTCTATGCGTAAAATTCTATTGGCAGGAGCTCGGGAAGGAGCAAGAAACATCGCTTGACGCTCTCGAGTCGCGCATACAAATCCGGAATCAGTGGAGCCTCGCCCCGTCACTAATGCTTGGCGGTCTCTTGCTTGGTTACCGACCGTCGTCGCACAAGCAATGAAATCGAGTCAGCGTCTCCAGTTCTATCGTAGAGAAGATGCAGCATAGCTGCGCTCTTTGCTAAGGGGGCAATCCATCGTAGACCGGGGCGCTCAACATCTGCAGGTGCTTGATCGATCACTCCCGGTGGAGGAGAATGTCGAGACTTTCGAAATATCGAGCGGGCACGGCACAGGCAATGTCTCGTGCTCTCCTGGGACCCGCTTGAATTTGTTTCCGTGCTTCAGCTTGATGTAATGAGCGACACGAGAGTCGAGGTTCATCTAGATTTGATTCGTGTCCATCGTGCTGGAAAGGCCCCGAGCATCTGCGTCAAGCCGAAGAAACCCGCCTTCATTCACCTTTACGGATCTTGTCCTTTGGTATGTCCTATCGTTCTTCCGGGTCAGAGATGATCGAATTCATTAGTGCTCGGCATGAGACTCGAGCCGATGGTGTTCTCCATGTCGTAACGGTTCCTCGCGGTACAGGCGATCTCGCAAGCGTAGAAAAGATCGTATCAAGGAACGAGCGCGCGCTTATGGCCTCTTCGCTCATCCATGCTTTCGCCTTTTTGTACCAAAGTCCTTTCGGTGTCTATACGAAATGAAACAAACGATAAAGTGAACTGGGTCAAGAGTCGCGAGAGAGATTCCTTAGAACGTGGACCTTCCCGAGGGCGCTGGCTTCCCCTCGCGTTCAGTCGCCCTTGAAGACTCCATAAGCGAGACGACGGACTTTATCTATTCGCGATGACGAACTTGGCGGAGAGAGGTCAGTTTAAATTTGGTGACGATGATTTGCGCTTGGGCCATTTCTTCGGGCTCGTCGTCTCCTCTCTCTCACCCCGAAGCGTCGTGCAGCACATTTCCTCTGAATTCCAGAGCATGTGCTACCCTTATACCGATGGAATCATTTTTCTCTCCTGGTGAAGCGCACCCTCAACCGCTAATTCGCTCAAGAGATCCGAAAATTCGATACACCTTTTCGTTGCTACAGGGCGAATGCACCAGTTTGAAACATGCACGACTGGGTTCCTGCATGCCCAAGTGCCATCTCGCCACCACGCTCAGGCGCTAAGGTCGCGCTGGCGTGTGTATAGCGCCCCTCGTATCGGTAAGCAAGTATGTACGTGGCGCTTATCGCACAGTGGCAGCGACGAATACTCGTGGACACAGCACTTCGGAGAATGTCGTCTTGTACACTGGGGACACCTCGAAGAGACGTATCTCGTGAAGCCCGTTGTGTGCCGTGCGAGGGCATCGGGTCGGCGCTCAGCGCTGAGCAAGTGGCGGAGTTGGTCGCCACCAAGACACCCCAGTGGACGACAACTCCTGACACAAAACGTCTGCATCGCACTTGGGTTCGTCCAAACTTTAAAGATGCTATGGAATTTTTGAACCGTATAGCGGATGTTGCGGAAAAGGAAGGACACCACCCGGACCTGCACCTTACGAACTGGAACCGTGTTCGCGTGGAGCTCTGGACGCACGCTCTGGGCGGTCTCACCGAGAACGACTTTATATTGGCTATGAAAGTCGATGAGATAGCAGAGCAAGGTCAAAAGTAGGCCATGATTTGGAGCAAGAGCTATTGCGAGGGTGCGGAAGCGACCGGAGTTGTTTACGTTGCGGCGCTCGATGAGGGCGATGAAACTGGAGTTTCCGCTCGCGTTGACGTAGTAAGGTCGAGGAGCGCGCACCAGTTGGCTTCGGGCGCGCTTTCATGGCGGGGTTTCCCAGCGCTCGCAGGCGATCGTCCGGTGCCTGGTAACGTACCGCTTTTGCAGACGTCGTTGGCCCGGCGAGCTGCAGGCTTCAATGGACCGCGATGGTCATCGCAACCAGGCCGCAAGATACACACTAATGGGAACCACAGTTTACGAATTGACCTCAAGGGGGATTCATGCGTCACCTGATCAAGCTAGAGAGATCTTTCCTACGATCAAATGGGCCCCAGAGGAGCTCCTTTCCTTCATAGCTTGCGCTTGTAGCGTCTTTTTGCAGCCATACTAAACGAACCTTTGAGGGAAACTTATGCCGGAATTCCACCAGGCGGATCCCATTTTGAACCAAGCTCGCTTAGTTTCTTGTGGGCATTTGCATAGTCCTCGAAGAACTTGGCCTCATCGGTGGCATAGATCTTCACGTACTTGTTGAATTCCGGATCTTCGACGAGAGCCTTGTCTGTGACGAGCTTCAAAAGCTCCGGATCAGCATTCGGATCCATGAGCACCTTGAAGTACATGTTGTTGAACTGGAGCCAGTCCGGTGTCCAGGAGCTGCCTCCCTTGGTCACACCGCTCACTGCGCGCGTGTACTTGGTGCCCTCCTCACCGGCGCCGAAGCCACTTCGGAACTTGTACGCGCGTCCAATGGTATGGCCACCGCTCAGTGCAACGATCTCCTGGTCATTGAAACCCATCCGATAGAAAACCCTACGCAAATGCGCGGCAGCGTCCTCCTTATCGGGCGCGGGCTCGTTAGGATTCTCACCCTCGGCCTTGTGGAACGGTGGACCGCCCGCCGGGAGTCGACCCTCTGGTGGCACCTCATTCTCCGACTGGGCATCGACACGGCCGAAACGGAACGGAATCTTGGGCCCGCCTGCAACCTCGATCGACAGAACACTTGCGTACTGAATAAGATCAGCCCATCCTACGTTTGGGTACTTCTCTTTGATTGGTTTCAACAGGTTCAGAGCGCCCGGGAGACCAACATTGCCGCCATGCTGGAGTTCCTTATTGAAACGAATAGAGCCGTTCGCACCGCCCGTTCCCAGGCGTGCGTCGTAGTCTCCCGAGTCGTGCCACGCCAAGCGTACCAGGATCGGCATCGCTTTGGTACGCTTGATCATTTCAACAAGATCGTTCCGAACAGAAGTCATCGTCTGTGTGTCGATTGCCATGGTCACAAGCCTTCGCGTCGGTGCCTGGGTGTTGAGTCTCAAAACTGCCGCGCCGCGGTACGCTTCACGTTGCACAAAATAAGAACTGAATCGAACTTTGTTCGCAGAACGCACTGAAACACTGCTGATTCTTCTAACCTGAATAGAGCGCAACGAAGGAAAACTTACAGCGTTTGAAAAAGCAATCTGTCCTGAATTCATCGAGCTACGGATACCACTGTACCCGTTACGTAAAAGTGAGCACGACAGGATACGCATGAAGTGTAGCTCGCGATGCCGCGATGCCGCGATGCCGCCCTGCCGAAGCGTTCGGAAGGCGGCGGGATCGCTGTGCTCGCGCATCTGCAGCCATTGGTGCAACGCGTACGCAGCGATGCACGCGCCAGGTACAGGTGTGCGCTGGCGATCGGCGCGCATCCGCTGGCGTGATCAGATTCGTCTCGGGGCTGATCGCCGCGCTGTGCCGCATCGCCGCTGGGGTATGTTGTGAAGCGCGCGCGCTCTGTACCCCGCTTACGAATGCGCGATCATATCGCATGCTGGATCATCTTTCGTGTCGAGCAATAGCCAGGAAAAACTGTACATGGTGAATTGGTGTGGTGCTCGTGTCTTGCAGTACTGCTGAACCGTTCTGTATCAGCGAGTGAGCAGAGGCGGGAATCCGATTCTCCCTC
>Ga0123519_10010572_pt1 | contig 13724 bp, 11 predicted proteins | sample YelNatPaOPRAMG02_FD_87396 | JGI IMG/M metagenome (GOLD analysis project Ga0123519, IMG submission 87396) | Hot spring microbial communities from Yellowstone National Park - Yellowstone National Park OP-RAMG-02 (version 2) | ecosystem: Environmental > Aquatic > Thermal springs > Hot (42-90C) ...
AGATTCATGGATCTTTGGTGCCACGTCATTCTGCCATCGAACTGTCCAAGTTTTTGGATCTGTAAAATAGCCTTCCGAAACTTTAAGCAGCAGCACGTGAATAGTTTTGGATGAACTCACCTGGTGCTGCTGCTCAAACCGTTTCAAGACCGAAGGGACACCCCAAAAACTTGGACAGTTCATTGCCACACAATTGTCTGTGACCGAAACAGAACGTGTAGTATTCCTCCATTTCTGCGGTACGAGTGGTGTGATATTTTATCAAAAATTACATGTGCCGAGAGGCAAAGCGCACGCCCAAAAGATGAGCGGGAACTGCACCACGGTGATAATAAACACGGACGGCACGACAGCCGACGGCACTACTGTTGGGTCGTCTTCGGTGCAGATGGGCCTGCTGATAGCGGACCTCATACTCACATCGGTCGTGACCATACTCACCAGCATCCGGTTCAGGGCCAAGTGCGGTCGGTTCGAGATGGCATTCAAACCCAAGAACTCTCCGCAATCGCCGGGTTCGATTGTCGCCTCCGAGACAGCGAGTCCTGCTGCGGCTCCGGCGGAAAGTCGTCACGAGAACGACAGGGCCACTTCGACTGCAACAGAGCTCGAGCAGATTGTGGTGGTGCCAGACGTGGACGAGGAGCATCGCCATCACACCGCGGGCCCGATGATCGATCATTCGCCATACGTGCAACCTCTCATTCCCAACTCTCCAAAGAAAAAGGCAGAAGATTGAATCATTCGCCCTCCACCCCCTGGTGAACATTGAAATATACTTGTTGATTTTGAAGCAACTTTAATAGTAGATGCATGGGAAGCACTGCGCATTACCATCCCAGGTGTTTCCGCAGAGCATGCAAGTGTAGAGTTCGGTGGATTTGTCGTACCAGAGTCCGTTCTGTTCCTCGATGATTCCTTCATCGACCTTGCGTTTGAAAGTCGGACTGCTCATGAGGACACTGTACGTGCGAGCCTGCGCAGCTTTTTCTTCGAGATTCTGCTGCTCTTCATCGTCGGAAGCGTAATTGATTGCAATGCTGCGCAGAGCAGCACTCTCTGGGTAGCAGTGAGCCGTCCGGACTTCTTCTTCTTCCTCTTCTTCCTTTCTCATTTCGGGAACCGCCTCCGCATGAGTAATGAATGATGAAGAAGGTGGCGGGGTCTGCAGCTGGGTGGCATCGGATCCATCAGAAGACGAGTCATCGGGAACAACAACCTGCAGTTGAGACATTCTAGAGGGGAGAATGGGGGGTCAATGTGGATGAAAAGTTGAAAAAGAGAAAAGGAGAAAAAGACTTACTTTCGACCGACTGAGAGGACAGTGACTCTGTGCTGGTTTCCTCTGTGCGACCTTCTGCTTATAAGGTTTTTTCAGGTCTATGACGCACATAGTCTGCTAAAAATAGACATAGGCGGAAAGCTATAAATAGCACAGAGCGCTCTAAATTTAGGATAAGATTCGCGCATCATAAAGGAGTGAGCGGCTGTAGAGAAGAGCGATTTCGGAAAAATATGCATCCTGCGAGACCCGTGCCTGGTGGGATGGACTCCTGTGATCAAAGCGAGCTTGCCTGCTATAAGCTGACCTTTCATTGGAGAAGTCACACGACACAGATTCGTCATTAAATATTAATCAGAAAAAATGGTTCTAATTCTATTCGACTCATGGTTCTTTACTTGCTCTTGCGCTTGTGAATGTAGTAGCCCACACCGCCCAGAACGGCGGCAACGACGATCACAGCCGCAGAGATGCCGATGGCCTTCTTGTGGGCGCTGAAGTAGCCAGAATAGGAGCCGTCCGATGCATCCTCATCACCGGCGGCACCGTACTGACTGTCCGCCGCGGCAACTCGGGCGATCTCCTTGGCCCGCTGCATGATGTTCTCGGGAACGATGGTCGACGGGAGGGTTGACGAGTCCATTTGACACTTCTTGTTCTTTTTCAGCAGGGCGGATCAAAGCCGAAACTGCGGGACTTATTATCACAAGTACAACGATAATTTTATTCGGTGCACTTTTTTACCAGATGCCGCAGGGGCGCCCCCAGACGAGGGCCGGATCCGTTGCGTCCTCGGTTCCCGAGGTGGCAGGGTTCCACATGCGGTTGTCCATCGGATCGGTGTAGACCTCCCTGTCAGGCAGCATGTAGGGCATGGAGTACGGGGTGCAGTTCACGGGAACGCCCTGTCCCTCGTCGGCATCGAACGCATGGGGGCCAGCCGCCAGGCCGGGCATGACCAGGGGCATGCAAGAAGATGCCATGGTGTCGATGGGACGGTGGTACTGGAATGCCGAAGATGCAGCCCCATCGCACGTTGACATCTTGCACCCGCAGGCCGATGTCCCCTTGGAGTACTTCATCGGAAGGATGTTTGCTCCGGGAACAGCGCCGACGCCGCTCCACAGCGCTTTCATGTCGTCCTGCAGATCATCGAACTCCCTGATCTGGGCGATCTCCGTCGCTTCCTGCTCGGCCGCAGGATCGTAGGGGCTGATTCTGTCCGGAAGGTACGGCGAAGCGGCGCCCGCATCGGAAAAGGAGGGGGATGAGTGGCACGCTGACATTGAGGGTGATTTTTCCTCTCTTTCTTGCTGTTAACAACAACCAAACTAGTTTTTTGAATTCACTTCGGGGGGAGTACCTCTCACTCTCTTTCTCTACTGAGCCTGAGAGATGAGGGTCCTGGCTCTCTCCTGGACGACCGGATCAAGGACGACGGACTCCAGGTTCACCTGCTTGCCAGGAGGAGCGGATGTCATCGCATCCATCACGGCGCTGCTCAGATCGTCCATAAACTCTGCCTGGTTCTTGCCGGAGAACACGCTCTTCGCGCTGAGCTCGATCAGCTTGTCGACGTACTGCCAGAGATCGTTCCTCTGGGCAGCCCCCATGCACTTCCACTTGTTGGCAAGACCAGCCCCCTGGAGAACGCTGACCGGGATGGGATCGTTGAATGCCAACGGATCGTGTGCAGCGAGCAGATCAACGTATGATACTGTCTTGCCGTCGGGCGTCTGCATCTTCTTTCGGATCTCCCTGAAGAAGTTCAGCGATGGGACGTTGAACTTGGCGGGATCGTTCTTGTACTTGGTGAGACCCTCCCAGATCAGCTTCAGGACAGCGTCGGTGGGGTACATCCTCGCGAGCTCGCGCATGAGCTTCTCCGCAACGACATTGAAAGCCTTGGCGGCGATCCTGGATGTCTGGTCGAGCTTGCGCCTGCAACCAGTGTTCGTGAAGGGCTTGATTTCCGCCATATTTTCAGAGTTGCCGCTGCTGCAAGAATGGGAAGTTTTCCTTTTCTACGGATGCGAGTATGTTTTATGGGATCGGTGGTGACGTGTGCGAACGGTCGGTCCGTGTGATATTTGAAGGACATCAATTAATAAAATCTCCGGGGTATGTTTAATACCAGCAAAGCGCAGAAAATGGACACTTCCCCTTCTTCTTCTCCCGCGGACGTGTCGTCTCCCGGGGTCAGGCATGTCTTCGTGTCACCGTTCGGGGCCAAGTACCCGAACGTGTACCTCTCCGTGCCCGACAGCATGACGGCCGGCAAGATCAAGGAGGTCCCCAAGCTCGCTGAGGAGCTCATCGTCGTGCTCACTGACAACAAGGTCGACAAGGTGCCAGTGACAATGGCTGGCCTGACCGCGCTGCGACTCATCGCCAAGACCATGCCAGGCGAGCTCGCCAATGGTCCGGATGGCATGAGGCTCATCGGCTGGGTTGGCATGGTCGCATTCCTGCGCCAGGTTCTCCAGATCGTGGGAAAGAACGCCAAGATCAAGCGCGGCGATTACGAGACGACCCTGGTGCAGTACGCCGAGACCTACGGCCCTGATTTCGTGGAGGCCCTTAAGGTCAGGCTTCCCATCCTCGTCAGTGCCGTCCAGCAGGCCGATCAATCCTCGGCCGTTCGGGTCAAGAGGCTGCAGTCTCTCGCTTCACTGACCGACGACATCCTGGAGGACCTGGAGGACATCTGGGGAGCTGACAAGTACGAGGAGTGGAAGCAAATGGCTGATTTTGACAAGGAGGAAGAAGAAGAAGAGAAGGAGCAGCAGGATGAGGAGGAGGTTGTTTCCGCATCGACCCCTCCACAGCAAGACCAGAAGGAGCAGCAGCAGCAGCAGAAGGAGAAAAAGAAGAAGGCTCCGCTTCTGAAGTCGATCGGATCCGCTGCTCCTGTTCAGCCCAGCCCTCAGAAGCCAGAAAAGCCTTTGTCAGAGGAAAAGGAGGAAGAAGTTTCTCCTCCTGCGGAGGAGAAGGAAGAAGAGACTGAGAAATCAGCACCAGAGGACAACTATGGTGGTGGTGGCGATGAGGCAGAGGCAGAGGCAGAGGAGGAGGAAGAAGAGGAAGGCGTGTATGACGTAGAGGAGGAGGAGGAAGGAGATGACAATGGTCCTGAACTCGAGGATGAGGGAGAGGGGGCCCCGAGCGACGAGGAGGAAGAGGTGGAGGAGGATGCGGAGGAAAAGAAGAAGAAGAAGGCATCTCCTCCAAAGAAGGGCAAGAAGGCTCCCACTCGCAAGTGAACATTGTTTGTCATAACAAAGAATCACTATTTGGCAGCATCAAAAACAATTGAATCGTGTCTCCAAAAAATGTGTAAACTCAATTGTAAACGTTTGTCTATTTCGAAAAATGGAACAATCACCGCAGGTGACAACGGGACTCAAGCGACCTCGCGAGGATGCGCAACAGCTCCCGCGAGCAGAATCCCCGCCGCGGTACAACACTGCGCGTGCTGCCATTATGGACGCTGCCATTGTGAGGGATGCCGAAGCCAGGAAGATGCACGCCAAGCAGACGCTGGATCACGACTGGATGACCCCGCAGGACACCGCGAACATTCTGCTCACTTCCTACATCAAGAGGAGCGACGAGGAAATAGCGGAGGCGGCCAAGCACTCCTTCTCCAAGGAGGACGAGTTTCCCGCTCCCGTGATGGCCTGGGCGGATCTGGAGAACCCCCTAAAGGCCACCGGCCTAAGTCACCTGTACACTGTTGCGAGGCCTGGCGAGAATGGTGCGATGGAAGACGATCCGGGCACTTGGGATGTTCAAAAGGCCTTGAATACTTTCCTGCATTCCAAGGTCGCTGATGCCGACGGCAAGGTCGTTTACCGCATCACTGGTGTACTGGGAAGAGGAGGCTACGGTTTCGTGTACTCTGCGGTGCGCACGATGGCACACCCTCCGCCAGACTACAAGCAGCAGGAGGTGGCCATAAAGTTCGAGAACCTCATCGGCCCGGACTCGATGGTCGAGATCATGGACCAGAGGACCAAACAGAAGGACCCTGCCATGTCCATTCGCAGCAGCATCGACTGGTTTGTGCAGTACGCGCTGCAGCGCATGTACGGCGGCTGCCTGATGAGCATGGTGTGCCTGTACGACGTGTTCTTTCTGGCCACGAGGAACGAGAAGGACCCCTCGAACGTCACGTGGTACAAGTGCAGCGTGATGGAGAAAATGGATGGTGACCTGACCTCCCTGGTCAAGGGGTACATGCGCAGCAGCGCCCAGAACATCAAACAGCGGGAGGACCTGCGAGATCGCAAGAAGTTCCTCAGCCGGATGCTGTTTTACATCGACATCGTGACGCAGATGTCCAAGTGCTTGTACGAGCTGCAGTTGAACCGTTTCTACCACAACGACATCAAGATGGCGAATTTCCTGTACTCCAGGGATCCCAGGAGCGGGCGGATCACCGTAAAGCTGGCCGATTTCGGAATTGCCAAGTTCAGCTCGTACTACACTATGCAGCGCGCGATCGACAAAGAGATCCCGAGGGACAGGCAGAATGCCCAATGGACTGTGATCAACAAAACATCACGCATCAAGTATTTGGACCTTGATGAGAAGTCCGACATGCTGGCCATACTGACCGGAGGCTACGTCAACGCTACCATGGGCTGGCCCATGGCGGACATCATGGATTTCGGGCGCATGCACGCAGTTACCACCGTCACGAACAAGCCTCCGGAGTACTACTTGATCGTGAAAGCTGATCCAAAAGACCCCGAACGCATCCCGCCGATGGATGTTCCTCCCGAAGAGTACAACCCCCGCTGGATGGACCGAATGATGGGCTACCAGTTCGTCACTGTCATGCGCGAGCTGGCGTTCGCGCTGGGCCTCAACAGGGGGATCGATCCTCGCACCTACTACATGGCCGCGCCAGCCGACGGCTCGGTAGTGGCCAACTACATAAAGGCTGTCGTGTACAAAACGGAGAACGGCGTTACGAAGATCGGGAAGGAATTCGTTCCCCTGGTGTCCTACGCGAAAGACCGTACCAAGGGTCTGCGAGCCAGGAACCTCAGCGCGCTCGCCAAGCCAGTCTACGACACGGACAAATCGATCTCGGAATTCGTAGTAAGCTGCGTTAACCCGATGAACGACCTGCCGCCAGAACTGAAGAGCTCCAGGGAGTACGTGAAGATGTGGGAAGATCGGATCCTGTACACCATCTTGCCAGCAGCCAAGCGGCGCGACCCGATGCCGGAAGACTTCGAGCATGCCATGGACGAAATAAACCAGCTCATATTCGACGTGCTGACACCGATGGGAACCTCCAAGCCGGAGGCTCCAGATTACAAGATGGACCCAAGATCGAAGCTGTGCATCGGGGTGACGCGCACCCCGCATCACATCGGACAAAAGGATGATGGTGACATTGATCCCGATGTATTGGCGGCCAGCGGCTTGGATAATGTGGTGAAGCTCGTTTCCGGTGCCTCGGTGAATCCAGAGGTCCTGGTGCCAGGCCTGGATATCAAGACCAAAGTCATGCAAGCCACGCGGCCGACCGTTGGATCGATCCTGAAGAAGCTGACGAACATACGCCTCCTGCCCGCGATCAGCAAAAGACTGGCACCCGCGGGGTTCGTACTGGACAAGGCTTACTACTCTGAGCCTGACCCGGACGGTCTCTTCGAGACCAAGTTCACGGGACTGAAAGGAGGAGTTCCGATGAGTCTGAAGGAGGAGGCCGACATCCACGAAGCTGCAACAGCAAGCAATTGAAAAAATTACAACAATTGTTATTCAATTTGTACACCTTCATCTGTTTGCAGCCCAGCTCTTGCGCGTCCTTACAATTTTTTATTTATATGGACCATCTTAACATAAGCCACCATCCTGCAACAACAACAACAACAGCAGCCCAGTTGGGAGATGTCGTCTGCAGATAACGAGGCACACAGCCACCCGTTCAGCGGGCACTACTCGTGGTCCGACTTTGAAAAGTTCGTGAGCATGGCGCAGGCGCGCGCGGGCTCTGAGAAAAACAGTCCCCGGGGAGAGGGCCCCAACCCTAAGCAGGCGCGCACGTTGGCTGGCGTTCCGAATCCAGTGCCAATGGAAGGCATTGCTGAGCCTCCTGCTGCTGCAGCCGCCGCGGCCGCCACGCCGAAAAAGGTCGACCTGAAAGACATCATCGGCAAGGCAAACACCGAGGTGGATGCGATCGTTAAGAAGATTGTGCCAGAGCGCAGCCCTGGCGAATCCTTCATGCCCGCTGATGAACTGCAGCGTGCTCTACTTTTCTACAACAAGCACAATCCAGCATCTGCCAAGGATGACTTGGTCGTGAATGACCCGCAGAGAGCGAACGACGATGTCTATGCTCTCGTCGCTGGGCTTATTGACAAGTACGACATGAAGAGCCGGTACGAGGTGCATCCCAGGCTGGGGAGAGTGTTGTCGGACCGTAATCGAAAGTACTACTCGACGGTCCAGCTACTGACTGGAGGCCCGCTGGAGCACATCGACGACAATGACCTGGGCGCCATAGCATCCATGTACCGGAACGTTACTGTATCCCTTCGCAAAAACCGCGACAGCATGGACGATGGGAGTCGCACGGCGCTTCTCGGTTCGGCTGCAACGCTCAAGAAATGGATGGACCGAGCGATGCTGAACAACGCTGCAGCACTTAATGCCTTCTACGGCCTCGGTATGGAGAATTTTGTCAGTGGTGCTGCCGCTGCTTCCGTAGCCGTGCGGATCCGTAACAGGTACAACGAAAAGTTGGCGGAGAAGGCGACACAAGAGTCCAAGAATATCGTAAAGACGATTGCCGACGTTACCGGACTGTCGACCAGCACCAAGCAGAGGGCTACTACAGCATCTCGGTCGAGGTTCAGTGATGCAAACCCGTCTGTAGTGACCCTCCTGGTTGGTCGCGAACAGCCTGGCAACTACCGCATGCCCAGCGGCAAGAGGACTGAGAGGGTGCCGTTCACGGCCATCTACAACAGGGCGTATTTCACGCCATCCGTCAAGTACGAGAGGCTGGTGCGCCGCGCGCGGGAGCCTGGCATGGATCCGGACAAGATGGTGATAGCGAGCAGCATCGCCGATGTGGCCAACAAGTATTCTCCAATGGTCTTGAAGCAGTGCCTTATCAGCGAATCCAGCAAAAAGGATCGGTTTGGGGTCCCCATGTGTCCAACGTGTCCCATTCCATCCAGCGACCTCGTCGTGATCAGCAAGGGAGACGATGATGAACTGCTGTATTTCCTGAACAACTTCAAGCCGATCGAGGTCACCACTCCGTGGGAAACCAAGGTAAATTACATTTCGCAGTACAGCATGCATACGCAGTCCGAGCACAACACATCGGCCTTCAACGGGCACGTTCTCGCCTACATGGTCGGGTATGGTTCCGACGATTACATCAAGGCCAGGTGCAACGACTCCTTTGCAAATCCAGCTTGCAACAATTCGTTGACCCCCAGAACGGTCTACGTGCCGTGCTACATCCAGTCGGATGGCAAAACGTGCGAGATCACGTCTGTGACTGATGTCTGGTCTCCCGACGCCGCCAGGATGCTGTTCAAGACTCAATCGGACACTTATCTGAACGGGAAGCTGAGCTTTGTCAGCAGTTGCATTGATATGCCGCACGGCCGGACCCACACGAAGCCCGATCTCTGCGCGATCTACATGCTGCCCATCAAGAACGTGCTGGAGGGAAACAGGTGGGAGCCCGACTTCACTGCCGACACGCTCTGCCGAGGGTACCGCATGGAGCGGTTCCTCTATACGCTTTCCGGAGGGTGCGGGTTTGTCTGGCAGGCGACATCAGCGTGCCTGAAGGACAGCAAGTACGAGGAGGACCTGAAGGCGAACCCGGATGAGAAGGTCGGTCCCACGGTGATAACAGACAAGATCGTGACCATCGTCTTCTTCTCTCGGCCGATGCTGCTGGAATCGAACCCAGTGTTCTCCGGCAGCAAGACCGCGCAGCTGTACCCCATGGCGGCGTTCAACGTGGTCGCTCTGGACGGGGAGTGCTGGCGCGCGTGCGTCTACGAGATGACCGACGGTTCGCTGGGGTCTCTGGTGAGGCAGCCCAACGTGGATTGGCAATCCTGCATGTCGGAGTACGTGAGCCCAGAGCAGATCGCGGCGGTTGACCGCATACCGTCGGACAAGGATGAGATCGGTATTTTCTGCATGTCCAAGGAGCAGCAGGATGCGGCCTTGGTGACCGTCTATCCACAGCTGGCCTTCTCGAGGTTCTACCGACCGCAGGTGGACCTGACGGTGATGTGGTCCAGGATCCGCACCGCCATCTGCACCCTCGGCCCGATGTGCGACATCATCGAGGACTTCACCCGTCTCTACAAGCCGATCGATGATGTGCTGATCTCTCCGGATTCGTTCGTCTACAGCTCGAGGGGGGCCAATTTCATGGATCCGCTCGCATTCCGGCAGCTGCGTAACAAGACGCGCGAGAGCTTCTTCACCCACGAGAACTTTGTCGACACATTCATGACGTACGGGTGGAACAAGAAGTACACGATCAAGTTCCTCCCCATTGCGAGCTCTTCCGTTGGCAACGGCCAGCATTACTTCTGGCGCAAGAGAAACGCGGGCATGCAGCAGCCGCTGCGCCTGGTCGAGGGCAGAATTCCTACCCAAGACTTCCCCAACGGAACTCCCGACGACGAATTCACGCCGCTCTGGGCTGTCCACGAGCTGAAGGTCCAGAAGCTCGGCCAATTGGAGTTGAAGATGCTCAGGAAACAAGCCGCCTATGCCCAGGTCATCAATGTGCTGTGGTACGAGGCCATAAGGATGGGTATATGCTCCGTCCCCAGCGGAGTTCCGGTCGCGGACGATGGCGCTTCGGCGATTGGCAAAATCATGTTCGATCATTCGGCGCAGGCCGGAGACCCTGCCCTCTACTGCTGCCACTTCCCCTGCAACTCGACATTTGGGACTGGCCAGTACTTTGTGCCATTTGGGCCGATTTTGCAGCGCCTGGACGGACAATCCTCGTACTATGCGCACTTCCTCAAAGACCTATCCGACGCCATGATCGACGCCGCGAAGCTCAGCGGGGAATGCCTGAAGATCACGGAAAAGAAGGAGTTCCACGACGAGCTGCACACGAAGCTCACTTCGATCGTCAACTTCCTCACCATTTTCATGAGGATCTCCGAAGACTTCAAGGTTCTGCAGTCTCTCTCCAACCATATGTTCGTGCCAAGGAGCATCAACCAGTACTCGGCTGGGTACCAGTACGATCCCACTGCCCTGATGTGATCAAATGAACAACAACGACAACGGCAATTCTGTTATTGTGTTATTGAGTGAAAAAGAGAACCTCACTTCTCCTTCTTATCTTCGCCGTTCTTCGGCCCGTAATCTTCCGAAGGGTCCAGGGTTATGGTGCCGTCCTCGTGCAAGAGGAGCGGCACGATGGTCTTGGTCGCATGAAAAGCCGCAATGATGTCGTCACACTGGTCCTTGGGTCCGTTCAGCTTGCAACTCGTGACTGCAAAACCCGTGTTCTTTCCCTTCCCCGTGAAGATGACCTCCATGTACTTGGATGCAGCGTCCTCGAAGAGCTTGAGGCCCCAGCAACGCGAATTCAGGCCAGACTCCTCATCCTTGACCGGAGGTTGAGGCTCAGGCTGTGCGGCGACAGCAGTAACTTGCTGCGGAGGCACTACTGCAGCTGCAACTCCTCCGCTCCCATCCTCCTCCTTCTTCTGTTGCGGAGGTGCTGCCGCTGCAGTAGCAACTCCTCCGCTCACTTCCTCCTCTTTCTTCTGCTCCTTCTCCTCAACGGCGTCGTCAGTGGTCTCGATCAATCCCATTCTCTGCAAGGTGAATGTCTTAAAAATGATAAGGAGATTCAAGATTAGGTGACGTATTGCGCAGCAACAACAACTACTGAGATTCATGATGCTAAAATTACTGTCGAATTGTAATTGTTTCTTGTTCTATTCTTTCTCCCCCTCCAAAATCCGAGCTGTGTGGATTTGATCGCCCACTTTATGCAGTGAACACAGCAGGCAGGGCGGTAACGTCGGTCTTGCCGAACATCTTCTTCAGGTAGGGCTCGCCAACCTTCCTGTAAAGATCGGCTGGGTTGGTGCGAGGAGAACGGGCCTCTCCAGGGAACTTCACGATGATGGCACGGATGATCATCAGCAAGAGTCCGATGATGTTGCCGCCCGCGCCGTTGGGGTCGATTCCAGCGAGTTTGCGAGTGTCAGAGTCATCAACGTAGATGAGCAGCTTCTTGCCGGTGTTCACAAGAGCGGCGTAGTACTCGTCGTAGTTGGTGATCTTGTTCCAGAGTCCGAGGAACATGGATGTGGTGTAGCGGCCCGAACCGGTAGCGATCTCGTAGTACCTGTTGCCAATTGCCGCAGTATCACACGTCGCGGCAATGCTGCGAACGATCGGAACGTAGCGGTTGGTGCGGATCTGCTGCATCGAGGCCCTCGCCATGGCGCACTGGTCGGCGGAATCAACCTGAGAAGGCTGGTTGATCAGCCCCAGCGCGGTCTGCCCCGGAGTGGCGGTGTTGATGCGCATCATCTCGACATAGTGGTCGACTGTGGGGTACGCACCGCCGATCACGGGCTGGTTCGGATCGACCCGCTTGCACAGCTGCGGGCTGAGAGCCATGGAGGCGGGATCGTTCGGGTTGTTGCCGAAAGCCACGACCTCCTGCTTCTCCCACGTGCCGTCACCCTTGTCGAAGAGATCAGTTCCCTGGATCTCCTCGGGCACACCATCGCTGGTCTTCAGCTCTCGGAGCGCCAGCATGGACGCGTACCCCTTGTAGGCAGCGGGCTTGTTGACCTTGGCGCCGATCGAGGTTCCCTGGGCAAAGAGCCCGGAACCCTGGGCGGAGCCGCTGAACAGGGAGTTGACGCTGGGAACCAGGGTGTTCAGGGGCTTGTCGGAAAGCAGGTTGATGGTGCCGGGACCGACCGGAGACACCATCGAGCGGCGACCGCGCCTGCGGGATGCGGAGCGACTGCTCACGCTTGCCTGGGCGTTGAAGCGGAGGCCGCCGATGATGCTGGGATCAGATGCCTGCCCCCCAACCCACCACGAGCCCCCGGTCTGATCGGCGGCGGCGGACTGCCTGACCTCGTCCTGGAGCTCATCGTAAGCAGCGCTCGCAGCCTTTGAGGAGGCGGAAGAAGAACGCTTGTACAGCATGCGTCCCCTCGGACCACTCCTGTACGAAATGACCGGATGTGACGACGACATCTTGTGCTTTTTCAAGTTTTTTCACCTGACGTCGGGATTAATTGAAAGAACCGACTTTTTTTATTTAAGGTGCAAAATGCACCCCATGTTTTCGATTTGTCTGGCGGATATGCCAAAGCTCTCGGTTCGCAGAACATTGAGCGAAACACCCTTAGAGGCGCTGCGGCTTGCATCAGCTGGTCTACTGCTGAAAAAAGACTCGTGCCTCGGATAAACCGTAATAATGGTCGACTGCTGGAAGGACTCCAATGTGCATTCGTGGAGCGACCGGATGAGCGCTGTTATGAAGACCGAGTTCCCCGATATGATCGGCCGCGCTGCGAAGAGCGGGTCGATCGGGCAAGAAGAACTCGCAGAGATCAAGCAGAAAACTCCCGTGGGCGTGCATGGTGTGATCGACAAGATCATGGCGAGGGACGACCTGCACGATGGCGACCTCTGCGGCGTCACACCCACCGGCATGCTCCATGAGGCGTGGACGCAGGTGATTAAGGACGACAACATTCCTGCACTCGTCGACATGCTCAGGGACATCGGCGGGACATGCCTGCAGGGAGATACTCACCGTCTGTTCTCTCTCATACTGGGCAGCGCCAGATCTGACGGTCAGCTCGAAGGAGGAGACCAGCAGCAGCAGCCATTACTGCATTCCCCTACCACGACCGTTGTTGTTGCTGGTGGCGGCGATGAGAGCGCTGGTGACATACCCTTCACCCTGCCAATGGCGGAAGAGAGGAGAATGAGGAGGAAAAAGAGAGGACCATTCTCCAGAATAAAGTAGCAAATGCTTCAACCGTTCGTTGTTGTTTGCTCTATACCATGGGGGTGGATGTTCAGGCTTGTTCTGCCCAGTTGGCGTGATCGGTGAACAAGTCCTTGTACAATGTGATGTTGGGGTAGGCACCTTACATCATCCGCTTGGCCTTGCGGATCGCATACTGCATGCGGTCTGTCGGGGGCATCCTGTTCCACTTGCTGCCACCCTCACGGCGCAGGGTGGCATAAGCCTTCGAGACGGCCATGTTCCAGGCCGACGGCTTGCGGGACGAGGCGGACTTGCGAGGCGACCTCGACCTGCTCGGACTGCGGCTGGGGCTGCGAGACGAGGAACGACGAGAAATAGACTTCCTGGAATAGCTCGGCATTTTTCTGGATGGCTCTTTGATGAGCGCTTTTTGTC
>Ga0123519_10010573_pt1 | contig 13724 bp, 17 predicted proteins | sample YelNatPaOPRAMG02_FD_87396 | JGI IMG/M metagenome (GOLD analysis project Ga0123519, IMG submission 87396) | Hot spring microbial communities from Yellowstone National Park - Yellowstone National Park OP-RAMG-02 (version 2) | ecosystem: Environmental > Aquatic > Thermal springs > Hot (42-90C) ...
CTAGGCGCACTCCGGATCTGATTCCCAAGATTCATGGAGTGAAATTATCCGCTTAAATAAAACCGAGAAAGATAAAAGAAAAACGCCGCCTTTGCTTAAAAAACATACCGACTGAATCTCATGATCGAAGTGTCGCGGTAAGCCTCAACGGTCGCAACAAAAGATCCAGACCATCATGAATGTTTCGCACAGCGATATCCGCTGCAAGGAGCGCCTCCACGGCGCAGCCCTCCGCCTGAATGACGGAGATTCCCAATGCCGCTTCCTTGAGCATCAGGACGTCATTTCTGCCGTTTCCGATGCAGACGGCTTTCTTGGGGCCCAATTTCCGAACGTAATCCGCCTTTGCCTGGGCTTGATTTTTTTCGGCAAGCACAACCATTTCACAGGGGATGTTTCCCAGCTCTTTCTTTGCGCTTCCAAAGGTATCCGCCGTCAGAATATGAATAGCCAAGTGCTGTGAGAGTTCGGTCAGCAGATCCTTAATGCCGGGGATGAGATATCCATCGCAGGCAATCGTTCCATTGTAATCCAGAACAAGAAAGGACAAGGAAAGCGTCTTGTAACCCGGAATATTCAATTTCAACATTCAAAATCGCCTCCTCGACGCACGTGAGTATAGCATTAACATCCCATCCAATCATTATAATTTTGGTTTAGCCGCACGATTACCCAATAGAATAATTCCTTATCCGTTATTCCTTTTATGAATTTGCTTTTCGACAGCCCGATTGTTATGAACTGGCAAAATTTTAAAAAGGGGGGGGTAAAATGAAAAATATTTTTTCCAGCCGTATCGGCATTATTGTCGTGGGAGCGATCATCGGCATGGTCGCCGCTCTGCTGCAGTATTTCGGCAACCCGCCGAATATGGGCATTTGCGTGGCCTGTTTCGAGCGCGACATGGCCGGCGCGCTGGGTCTGCATCGGGCGGATGTCGTCCAGTATCTGCGCCCGGAAATCATGGGCTTTGTCCTGGGGGCGTTTATCATGTCCGCTTTTGCCGGCGAGTTCAAACCGCGCGGCGGTTCGGCTCCGCTTATTCGATTTTTTCTGGGATTGTTCGCTATGATCGGCGCGCTGGTGTTTTTGGGTTGCCCGTGGCGCGCCCTGCTTCGTCTGGCCGGGGGGGACGGAAACGCCATTTTAGGCATTTTGGGATTGGCAACGGGTATCTTCATCGGAGTTTTATTTTTGAAAAAAGGCTTCAGCCTCGGGCGTTCCTATCCTCAGGCGACGGCCAGCGGCTGGATCATGCCGGGTCTGATGTTGGGCCTTTTCTTTTTGCTGACCTTTCAAGTGTCTTTCGCTGAAGGCGGCCCCATCTTTTTCAGCGCCAAAGGCCCCGGCTCAATGCATGCGCCCGTCCTCATCAGCATCATTGCCGGACTGGCCATCGGCGCGCTCGCCCAGCGCAGCCGCTTTTGCACCATGGGAGCATTCAGGGATGTGATGCTCACCAAAGATTTCCACCTGATCAGCGGCGTCATCGCCTTGCTCGTTTTCGCCTTCGCGACCAACCTGATTTTGGGACAATTCAAAGCCGGTTTTGAAGGTCAGCCGATCGCGCACACCAATCATCTGTGGAATTTCTTGGGAATGTCGCTTGCCGGTTTGGCCTTTGCTTTAGCGGGCGGTTGTCCCGGCAGGCAGCTTTTCCTTTCCGGCGAAGGTGACGCCGACGCGGGCGTGTTTGTGCTGGGCATGATTGTCGGCGCCGGGATTTCGCACAATTTCGCCATGGCCAGTTCGCCTAAGGGCGTCGCGGCATTCGGCCCGATGGGCGTGATCGTCGGCCTGATCTTCTGCATGATTGTCGGTTTCACGATGACGCAAAAAGCGAAATAGGAAAATTCAGTGGCTCTCTTTGGCAAAAAAAATAGATGCGCTTCCGATGGCGGCGGACTCGTTCTTTTCCATGCCGTTGATGAAGCGATAGCGGCGGAAAAAATTCTTAAAGCCGAAAACTACGACGTCAAACTGGTCGCTCCACCGCCGCAGTTTCGCAAAGGCTGCGATTTGGCCTTGGAAATCAACATCGCCGAGAAGCCGGGCATCGAAAAAGCGCTTCAGAGCAAAGGGGCGAATTTTGCGGAAATCCTGCCGCTCAAAGGCGCGGGGGAACTGCTGGATGTCGTCAAGACCAGGGATTTCGGCGATTCAGTCATGGTCAAAGCCGGCAACATGAAGCTGACTTTCGATAAAAAGACGGGCGTGATTTTGAATATTTCCGGCGGCGGCTGTCCGGACATCCCTTTTTTGCATATCTCTCTGGTGGATAAAAAACTGACCGACGTGCCGCGGCCGAGAGAAATGGGTTATACGCTTTGCGCGCTGATGCTGGATCGGGCTTTTGCCGAAGCGCTCGATGTCTGGAAAACGAGGAAAGATTGAAATGCTCCTGATTTGCGGAACCATCCCCCAAGACAATCCGGCGCTCCTCACAGGCGAGGCGATCTTTGACGAAGGAAAGCTTTTCGTACAGGGATTGGAAATCCCCTGCACGCAGGGGACCGCCGCACTGGTGAGCGCGGCCTGCGCGACGGCGCGGCAGTCGGGCGGCAAAAATCCTCATGTTGTTCTGGCCGGCGACACCGGTCACGGTAGGGGAAGCCGATTGCTTTACGATGATCTCATCGGCCACCTTGCCGACAGAAGCCCGGATATCCTGCTGATGCACTATATTCTTCCGGTGATGGGCTTGATGAGAAAAGTATGCGGCGCCGCGGCCCGATGCAAAAAAATGCCCGTGATGATCGCGGATGCTTCCTCGATGTACGCGGCCAAAGCGGCGGGGTTGGCGCCGACGTTTGACATTTTCACGCCGGACGCCTGCGAACTGGCGTTTCTGGCCGATCCGGATGCGGTTCATCCCGCCTACATCAGCCATCATTTGTTCGGCGCGGAAACAGCGCAGGTGCCGGAGCTGGTCGCCGCGGCCTACCGGCAAAAAAGCGCGTCAAAGATGCTGATCGTCAAGGGATCCACGGATTACGTCGTCGAAAATGGAAAGATCACTTTTACCGTTTCGGAACCGGATCTGCCGGCGCTGGAAGCCATCGGCGGCACGGGAGACACCATCAGCGGCATGGTCGGCGCGATGATCGACGCCGGACTTCCGCATGGCGACGCGGCGGTTGCGGCGCTCAAAGCCAACCGTCTCGCGGGTCAAATCGCAAAAGTAACCCCGGCGACGAAAATTCGCCGGATGGTTGAAGTCCTTCCCGAAGCTTTGAAAAACGTTTTATCATTTAAAAGAAAGGATGGAATATGATGAAAGAAGTAGATGCAAGAGGATTGAGTTGTCCGATCCCTGTCGTCAAAACCAAACAGACCATGGAAAGCAACCCCACGGATGAAATTGTCGTTTTGGTGGATACCAACGTCACCAAGGAAAACGTCACCCGATTGGCGGAATCGAAAAAATATTCCGTAAGTATTCAGACGGCGGCTGAAGGCGAGTATAAGCTGATTTTGAAGCCTTCCGCCTAATCTTTGGAAGAAGCCGGCGTTTATCCCTGAGCATTCCGGAATGCTCAGGGACGCGCACCGTCAACCCTTGTTTAGAACTGCACTTTGGGCGCCGCCTTCGCTTCTTTGGGCGCTTCGAAGAATGCGGCCTCTTTGAAACCGAACATGCCGGCAACCAGATTGGCCGGAAAGGATTTTATCGTCTGATTATAAATTTTCACCGCTTCGTTGTATCTCATTCTTTCCACGGCGATTCTGTTTTCGGTTCCCGCCAGTTCATCCTGCAGATGAAGAAAATTCTGATTGGATTTCAAATCGGGATACTTCTCAACAACCAACAATAATCGGCTCAAAGCACCGGAGAGTTCATTATTGGCCGCGATTTTATCAGGGACGGTTGCCGCTTGCCCGACCTTCGCGCGCGCGTTGGTTACCTCGATCATCACATCCTTTTCCTGCTTGGCGTAACCCTTGACGGTCTCCACCAGATTGGGGATCAAATCCAAGCGGCGCTGCAGCTGATTTTCCACCTGCGCCCACGCGCTTTTGACCGTCTGATCCAAACGGACAAATCGGTTGTAATTCCCGGCGAAAAAGGAAAAAGCGCCGATTGCCAGAACCACGATGACCGCCGAAACGATAAGTAATGTTTTTTTCTTTGAATCCATTTTTACCTCCTGTCTGTTTGAATTTTATCTTGACACGTCATCCACAAGATCGCAAATATTTTCCACTTCCTGAAGATATTTTTTGAAAACCACCGCGACGTCTTTTGAGGAAAGCGTATCTTTTCCTTCCTTCAGGTCGATACACTGCAGAAAAATATTCGCGTCAAAATTAAAATGCCGGGACAATTCCTGGACGGTTTCCCGTCCGCTCGCCGGAACCGATTGCTGTTTGAGATAAACCAGCGCTTTAAAAACAGCCATGAACGCGGTGATGGAGCGGGCAATCAGCCGTCTTAACGGTTTGGCTTCTCCTCCGACGTCCAAGTATCCTTCACGCAGAAGAATCAGCTTGCCCTTTAATTCCCTTTCAATCTGCAGACGCAAATCCTCCGGCTTGAAATCCAGAGATTGGAGGACATCTTCGCCGTAAATCACAATGTGATTGTGCTTGAGATTCAAAAACTCGATAGGATAGGCATCCAGAGACTTTTCAATGAAATGTTTCGTCATCACCCACGGCACGGCCACGTGCCTCTTTCTCCACCGTCTGACGGTTTCAAAGGCGTCTTCCAAGCGACTTGCGCCCCGCGGCGTCAGGACGACCAGAAGATTGATGTCCGATTTCCCCTTGACATAGTGACCGGCGGCGGCGCTTCCATAGATGATCAACGAAATCAAATCGTTTCCGAATATCCTTCGGTAATCTTCGATGAGAGGAATAAAGACATCTTGGGGTTTATCCGGTATTTTTGACATAGTCACCACTCCTTGTTGTTCTAAAAACTCCGCCCGGCTCCGCCGCCGCCGCTCATGCCGCCGCCGAATCCGCCGAATCCGCCGCTAAAGCCGCCGCCGCCAAAACCTCCGCCGCGGCCGCCTCGCCCGCCGCTCAACAAAAAGAAAATCAAAAGGGGAAGCAAATTCTCGCGGCCGGTTTTGGTTCCCAGAATGATCGCGGCCGCAATGAGAAAAAAGAGCAAGCCCACGAGATTGGTGCTTCTCTTGCCCGGCGGCGGCGCTGTTCTGTAAACCTGGGGCGAGCCCGTGATTTGAACGCCGGCGTCTTGGGCAATATAAGCCGAACACGCGTACATGGCGTTGTACAAACCTTTGCCGTAATCCCCTGTCTTTAAGAAAGGAACGACATATTGATCCAAGATTTCGCCCACGCGTCCGTCCGGCAGAATTGCCTCCACGCCGTATCCTGTTTCAATGCGGATTTTGCGCTCTTTTACGGTTAGAAAAATTAAAACGCCTTTGTCTTCCCCTTTTTTGCCGATGCCCCACGCCCGATAAAGGCCGTTGGCGTACATGTTGTAATCCATGCCCTCCCCGATGGAAGGCACGGTGGCCACGACGACCGCCGTATTGGTTTTCTGCAACACTTCCTGCGCTAACGCCTCCATTTTTGAGGCATTTTCCGGGTCGATCACGCCGGCAAAATCGTTGACCGCGCCGCGCGGGGAGGGATATTGAATCTCCGCAAAAGCGATCAGAGCCACAAAAGCGGCACAAAACACCAGAGCCGCAAAGCAAATGACACTGAATTTTTTCCAAGCGAAATAACTTTTCAAAAGGCCGAAATCATCCCGTTTTTGGTTTTTCATCCAGGCGGCGTCGAAAATCGCCGTCGTGGAAACTATTGCGTAAAGTCTTGTCACTGTCAAGCGCAAAGGACGGCTCTCAAAAAGCGTCTTGCGTAAGCGGTCATGGTGGTTTAAGAAAACATCGAAAATCATGGATGATAGGATTTCAGCTGATGCCGCCAAAGATTGTTTTAATCCACCCGCCACTTGCAAAGTGTTCAGAGCTGCCGCCCGGCCTTGCCAAAATATCCGCCTGTTTGAGCCGGAAAAACGTTGACCATGAAGTGATTGACGCCAATCTGGAAGGTATTTTTTATTTGTTGCGGGACGCCGCGGCAAATCGTCCGGACGCAAGCCGATGGACGGCTCGCGCTTCTAAAAATTTGGATGATCATTTAAAGAGCATCCGCGACACGGCCACTTACAAAAATCAAAGCCGCTATCAGCGCGCGGTGATGGATGTCAACCGTCTTTTGACCGTCGCCGGACAATCGGTTTGCGTCAACCTATCGCTGTCGGATTATCAGGATGAAAATCGATCTCCGGTGAATAGCGCCGATTTGATCGCCGCCGCCGAAAATCCTCAAGCCAATCCCTTTTATTCGTATTTCATTCATCGTCTGACGGCGGCGCTGGAAAGCCATCCCGATTTCATCGGCTTTTCGTTGAATTACCTCAGCCAGGCGCTTTGCGCTTTCGCGATGATCGGTGTCGTCAAGAAAATTCATCCCCGGTCCAAAATCATTTTGGGCGGATCTTTGACGACGTCTTGGATGAAGCTCGGTGTCCGCAAAGAAACCTTCCGGGGATTGGCGGATTTTCTCGTGGAAGGTCCGGGAGAACAGCCGTTGCTGTCCATCATCAGCGCTCCGGGCGAAACGGGCGACACCGCGCCGGACTACAGTCGTTTTCCGCTGGATGACTATCTGGCGCCGGGAAGAATTTTGCCCTACAGTACGGCTTGGGGCTGCTACTGGCGCCAGTGTGCCTTCTGTCCGGAAAAAGCGGAAGGCAACGACTATCGGCCGCTGCCAGCGTCCCGCGTCACAAGCGAGCTGCGAATGTTGACCCAAAAACTGAAGCCGGCGCTGATCCACATTCTGGATAGCGCCATTTCGCCGGCGATGCTCGGCGCGTTGGCTGAAAATCCTCCGGGCGCCGATTGGTATGGCTTCGCGCGCATAACGTCACATCTGGCCGATGAATCTTTTTGCGTCGCTCTCAAAGAAAGCGGATGCAAAATGCTGCAGTTGGGAATCGAATCCGGCGACCAACAAGTCCTGGACGATCTCCAGAAAGGCATCAATTTGAACACCGCGGGCGCCGTCCTGAAGAATCTGAAAAAGGCGGGCATCGCCACGTACTGCTATTTCCTCTTCGGCACACCGCCGGAAACGCCCGAGGGCGCGGTTCGAACTTTAGATTTTGTCCGCCGTCATCATGACGTCATTGACTTTCTCAATTTGGCCATCTTCAATCTGCCGGTTCTGGCCGCGGAAACACAAGATTTGGCCGTCACCGAATTTTATGCCGGCGACTTGTCTTTGTATAAAAACTTCCGACATCCACGAGGATGGCACAGAGCCGACGTCCGCTTTTTTTTAGAAAAAAAGTTCAAGAAAGATCCGGCGGTCTCGCCGATCATCAGACGAACGCCTGAATTTTTCACCGCAAATCACGCTCCTTTTTTTGTATAAAGAAATCAAGAAGATGGAGAATCTGCAGGGTTGCGCGGGACGAGCAAGATTCATTGACAACGGCGATTTTATATTATAGTTATTTGCACCGATTCAAAAAATCGCCGGACTAACAATTTCGCCGGCGAATCTCCCCGGATTCGCCGGCGTGGGGGAAATCACGGTCAGCATCATGGAAGCCATCACGCCATCCAACATCCTTGTTTTTTTTGCCATCTACTCTTTTTTCGGGTGGATGGTCGAAGTGATTTACAGATCCTTCTCCCAACGTCGCTTCGTCAACGCCGGTTTTCTTTACGGCCCCTTTGTGCCGATTTACGGCTTCGGAGCGGGTTTCGTTATTTTGATTGATCATTGGCTCGCTCCCTGGCCGTTTCCCGTCAAAGTCGTTTTGTTCGGTCTCATTTTAACCATGGTGGAGTATTTCACCGGTTATATTTTGGAAAAAATATTTCAGTTGAAATTGTGGGACTATTCCAACAATCAATTTAATCTCCACGGCCGCGTTTGTCTGCTTTTTTCGTTTTTCTGGACGGTTCTGGCGGTGATCTTCGTCACCCTGATTCATCCGGCTGTTTCACGGTACGTGCAGATGATTCCGGCTTCTTTCCTCCACACTTTTTCGCTCGCTTTTCTTGCGTACGGCATCACGGATGGCGTGTTTTCCGTGATTTCGATGGCGTCGTTCCGCAGAAAGATATCGGACCTCTACGCGGACTACCTGAATCTAAACAGCCTAGACATCGAAAAAATCTTTGCTCCCTTCAGACGGTTGCGCAACGCTTTCCCGGACCTCGGCCGATACATTGACGATAACATCAACACCGAAATAAAAAACAAAATCAGCGCTTTTTTGAAATCGATCCCCGAAAAAATCATTCCCGTCAAGGACAGCCCGAAACCCCTGGAAGACGAATTTTATCAGATCATCGCCGACATTTACGAGCACGAGGAGTTTGTCAAACTCAAAAACCATTATCATCACAATTCCTCGATCTATGAGCACGTCATGGATGTCGCTTATTTGTCTTACAGGGCCTGCAAGCTGCTGAATCTGGATTATCGTTCCGCGACACGGGGCGCTCTTTTGCACGACTTTTTCCTTTATGACTGGAGAAATCACAGCGAGCCGGATCTGCCCGAACACAAGAATCACGGTATCGAACATCCCAAAATCGCTCTGGACAACGCCCAGAAACATTTTGATTTAAACGAAATTGAAAGAGACATTATCATCAAGCACATGTGGCCGTTGACCGTGGTGCCGCCGAAATACAAAGAGTCTTACGTCGTTTCCTTTGTGGATAAATACCTCGCTTCCCGGGAGTTCATGAAGAAATACAACAGCAAAGTCCGCAAAAGCATCAAGCGACCGGCAGCCCGCCTCTCCCCCCGCAGAAAACGTAAGAGCAAGCATTCAAAACATCGATAAAACCCCGCTTTGTTCTTGTTTCTTGGGCAAGTAGATGTTCCACAAAAAACGGAGGCGTTTTTTAGCATCATCATTGACATAACTCATCAGCGATATCTTCGCACAGAATATTTTTTAAACATCCACGCCTGGGCAAAACATATTTCAACAGATTGTTTTTCATTGAATCAATTTGGAATGGGGTGTTTACGGTCAATCATTTTTGATCGCGCCTCGCGGGATGATAAAGATTTAGTTGATGCGCCCGCAACAGACGCAGGAATTGCGGACTTTTTCCGGCGGCACGTCAAAGTTTAAAAGTTCATCATGGGCGGCCGTGTCAACCTGTATAGCGGTGTTGTAGAGTCTTTCAAAATCGGCTTTTCGTTGGGACTGATTATGCCATGCAACAAATGTTGTCAGCAAAAGTCCGGCGAAGATCATCACGAAACCAGCATAGATAATTCCCTTCAGTATTTTGTTGCGGCCGACACTCCAGTTAAAGACAAATATAAATATCCAAACCATCGCGACGAGTCTGTAAAGGCTGACACATGTGTAGCGAGATGACCTCCCGTAAGCCATGGCACCTAATCCAAATCTTGCAACAGTCATAAATCCTAAAAAAGAATATTTCCATAATGAGAAAGAACGGCAAAAAGTTTTTTCATGTATATGTGCCCTGAAATAGAGAATTAAGGCCGGGGCTTAAAACAACACAACGGCTAGCCCGACGACAATAATGTTATCGAAGGGTAGATCATCGCATGCAAGAAGGCATCAACGCCAACAATGCTGGCATCAAAAGCAAACCAATAAAACGGCATAGCTTCAATGGGGTGATCAAAAACAATATTTAGAAACAAAAACCGAGCAAGCGGATGTTTTATGTCTTGCTGATGAATTTCAAAGCAAGCAAAAAAACAACTCCATAATAATGAAGGTACGACTCCGAACATCTATCGTGAGTTTAGACCGATGTGTAAGAACGTAGCACAAAAAAAGTCATTCCCAGAGCCGGCCCAAAAGCAAAAACAGCTGTTTTGCCGAAAAATAAAACAGCGAAGATAGTCAGGATAAAGGCCGGCGACCTGTATTTTTTCTTTTCGTCAAGAATAACTTGCAATTATAAAAGGTATGGGTGACGATATAATGAATGCCAATCTGGACTGCACCCCTGAAGTTGGACAAAATATGTTAGAGTAGTTGGCAGGAACCCCAGTCCCATGAAACGGGAGAAAGGAACTTGCCATGAAGCACCGAAGGAGTTTTGCTGCTGAACTCAAGCGCCAGATCATTGAAGAACTTCTGAGCGGAATGAGTACGCCAGCGCAACTGACACGCCGTGATGAGATTTCTTCAGGCCTTCTTTATCACTGGAAAGACCAGTATGCTCAAGGACGGTTTAACAATGAGCCCAGTAAAGAAGCCGCCCTTGAAGACCGTGTTCACCAACTGGAACAACTGGTCGGCAAATTGACCTTGGAGAACGAGTTTTTAAAAAAAGCCGTTCAGAGGGGCCTTTGGACGCTACCGAAGAAAAGCGACAATTCATTATTGACCACAGTCACCTCCTCAAAAGCACGGAAAGGGGGTGCGAACTCATGAACTTGCCCCGCAGCACCTATTATCATCAATCAAAGAACCCTTCCGTGAATGATTCGGGACTCATCGCCCGGATCGAAGCCATCATCGAAGAGTTTCCCGGTTACGGATACCGCCGAGTAACTTACCAACTTCATCGCCGGGGTATTCCGGTTAACCATAAGAAAGTGTTGCGCATCATGCGTCAACGAGGGCTATTAAGAAAAACCCAACGCCGCTGGATTAAAACGACGGATAGTAATCACAGCCAGCGGATTGATCCCAATCTCACAGAGAACCTTGTTGTTACAGCACCTAATCAGGTCTGGGCGGCAGACATCACCTATATGGGCATCTGAAACGGCTTCGTCTATCTGGCAGTTATTCTGGATCTGTTTGCGCGGAGAGCCATCGGTTATGCCATTTCTCGCAACATAGATGCCGCTCTGTGTCTTGCAGCCTTGAATATGGCTATTGCCAACCGGCAGCCACCGAAGGGCGTCATTCATCACGCTGATCGGGGAGTCCAGTATGCGTCGCATGATGATATAGAAACTTTCTTACAATACGGCTTTTCCCGCAAGGGGAATCCCTATGACAATGCAACCGCGGAAAGCTTTTTCAAAACACTCAAAGCTGAAGAAGTTTATCTCTGGGAATACCGAACTCTGGAGGATGTTCAAATTCGGCTTCCTTTTTTCATCCAGGAAGTGTACAATTGCAAACGTCTGCATTCCTCCCTTGGATACAGACCACCGGTGGAATTTGAAGAACTGTTTTTTAAAAACCATAAACCCTGGCCGACTGCTCTAACCCAATCTGTCTAACCGCAGGGGGGCAGTCCATGCCTTTATGGAAAGTTTCAACGCACGGCTTCGGGACGAATGTTTGAACGTCAACTGGTTTAGAAGCATTGAACATGCAAGAGACGTGATTGAAGCATGGCAGATGGATTACAATGAAAACCGGCCACACGTACGTTGGGTTTTCTTACGCCGAAGGAATTTGCACAAAAAGAAGAAAATATGTTACTGGAAAACTCTAATTCATAATGGCACTATTGACGGGGGTAGTCCATGACCAATATAGATTTTATTATTCTTGGTTAAGAAGAGGTGATTTCTGTGCCTATTATAAAGATTTTTAGCACATATTTTCCAAGATTTTCACATAATCTTGGTTTAATTGCCAAGCCTGTCGTTTTAAAAAAGCTTGCTTTTGCATTCTTCCAACATCATGTATTGAAAAAGCCATTCATTTTTCTATCAGACATTAATATCACTAAAAAATGTAATCTTCATTGCAGACATTGCTTTGCCACTTCATTTGATAAAAGCACTTCCGAACCAAGTCTGATTCAAATAAAAAAAACTATCCAGGCATTACGAGATTATGGTATTACATACTATAATTTTCAAGGTGGAGAAGTGCTTCTACGAAAGGATTTAAAAGAAATAATAGAATATGTGAATCCCCGGCATAATATTGTTGGAATTATTACGAATGGCTTATTATTAGATAAGGCAAAGATTTACGAATTAAAAGAAATGGGAGTTTCTGTTGTACATGTGAGCATTGATAGTTTTTCAGAAAAAGACCATGACCAGATAAGAAACAAGGATGGAGTGCTTTCGCAAATTAAAAATAATATTGAAATCATACGGGATTGCGGAATGAGCATTTCAATACTTACCGTTTGCACAAGACACAATGTCTATACGCAAGGATTTAAAGATTTAATTGATTTCGCTGTTTCGCATAAAATTGCTGTACTTTTTCTTGTAGCCCAACTTGTTGGTAATTGGAGGAACAGACATGATTTGCTTTGTACTCCCAAAGAGTTGAAATTGCTGGATGAAATAAACCGAAAACATCCTTTTATCAGAAGAGATATTCACGATACGTTGGGTAAAAAAGGATGCCCTGCATTTAAGCAATCAATTTATGTATCACCAAGCGGCGAAGTCTTACCATGTCCGTTCATTCATGTTTCCTTTGGAAATCTTCATCAAGAACCCTTGAAAGAAATTGTTCGAAGAGGTTACAAGTTTAAATGGTTCGATCACTGGCATCATTGCTGTCCTGCGGCAGAAGAGCATGAATTTATAGAAGATATTCAATCCAAGACATTCAACTCAGACAATCTCCCTATTCATATAAATGAAATTATCTAAGCATGACTGAAATTATTAAAGAAAAAATTGTCCGGTGCCCTGTATGCAATTCAGATGAAATAGTATTTGTTTTTTGTTCCCAAGAACATGAATATCCGGAAATCACCGATGACTTTTTTACCTTTTCCCGCTGTAAAATATGTTCTGTATATTTTTTGTCGGAAAGGCCGTCCCCAATATCATTCGATAGCATTTATCCCAGGAATTATTACAGTTTTCAGGCCCCGAGTATTGAAACACTCCTATATAAGAAGAATATTTTAAATTCAATTATAATGAATATTCGAAAGCAGCGGTTTGCATTTGTAAAAGATTATATATCAAAACGCCCTTTCACATGGCTGGACATTGCATGTGGCAATGGAAGAGATTTAATTCATATCAATCATATGTTTGACTGTTATGCCACGGGAATAGATATTAATGTAAAGAATAAAAGCTATAAAGGGGGCAAAATTACCACCCTGCAGGGTGATTTTCTTTCATATGATTTCAAACCGCATTCATTCGATATCGTTTTCTCATCGCATGCAATTGAACATTTTTATAATCCAAATGAATACTTAAAAAAATGTCGTTCTCTTTTAGCTGACGACGGATTTTGTATAATTGAGACACCAAATATTAATTGTTTTGCATTTAAATTGTTTAAAAAATACTGGGGTGGTCTGCATGTCCCAAGACATTTCGTGTTATTTGATGAAAAATCGTTAACACGATTGGCCAACGATAATGGATTTGAAATTAAGAGCATACATTATACGCCGGATTCCGTCTTTCTATTATGGAGTTTTCATTCATTCTTTTTCCGTGGATTAAAATTAAAAACACTGGCCGATTTATTTTTTTTCCCACGTAATCATGCAACATGGTCGTTCAGTAACTTTTTCCGTTTATTGTGTTTCTTGGTAATTGGACATATTATGTTTATATTTGAAAGAAAATCGGGGGTTATGACAGCAATAATGCAAAAGAAGCATGAATGAGAAGTGGACTTGCTCAACAATACCTGGAGTTGCCCCCGTCAAACCGGACACCCCTCTAACTTATTTTGCATCATCTTGTATTCCCTTGGTGATCTCATCTTAAGCCCCTTATGGGGATGATTTATATTATAATCTTCAAACCACAAA
>Ga0123519_10010577_pt1 | contig 13721 bp, 13 predicted proteins | sample YelNatPaOPRAMG02_FD_87396 | JGI IMG/M metagenome (GOLD analysis project Ga0123519, IMG submission 87396) | Hot spring microbial communities from Yellowstone National Park - Yellowstone National Park OP-RAMG-02 (version 2) | ecosystem: Environmental > Aquatic > Thermal springs > Hot (42-90C) ...
CAGAAGGTGGATGGGGTACAAGATATACAGGCGGTAGTTCAGGTGGAAGCGTTTTCATAATAACTCATAATTTTAAGGGAAATGGAACAATAAGTGTCAATGGAGGAATTGGTGGTGAGAGAGATGGTGGTGGCGGAGGTGGTGGTAGAATAGCAATTTATTATTCTGTTAATCTTTCAAGTGTTTTATTTTACTATTCTGGAGGAACAGGAAAATATCAAAATGGAGAAAAAGGATCTTTCTATTTTGCACAGGAAAGCACTTCTGCATACTTGGATGATTATATTGTTAATCCAAACCAGGAAATAACTGTTTATGGAAAGACATCAATATGTGGTTATTTGACTAATAATACATTAACAAATTATTATATTTGTTTGGAAGATTCGTTTCAGAACGAAAACATTAGCATATGGGTAGATAATATAAATATAGCAAATACAACTTCAAACTCTACAGGCGATTATAATTACACATTTTCTATAACTGATTTAGGAACACATCCAGTTACTACAAAACTGATTAGAACAAATATAGGGTATACTACGAGCTTCGATACGAGAAATTTATCTTTTGATAGCTTTAACTTAATGGACTCACAACAACAATTGGATAATATCCTTTTCTTTAATGAACCCTACAATCTAACTGTCAGAATAAGAGAATACAACGGAAGTGATTATTTTGGTGTTGAAAATGGTAACTTTATGTTGAATACAACAGCAGAATATAATCTTGATTATTATAAAAATTATACATGGAAGACCAATTCAACTTATGGTAATGCTCCATTCGAAATGGGGACATTTTCATTGCTAGCAAATGTCAGTGGGCAATCTGATAATGGGATTAGCGGTTTTTCATTAAATATAAACTATACATACTATGTGAAAAACATTTCAATTGAACTTAATTTGAGTCCATCCGTGGTTAACCCCAACTCGTATGTAAATGTTTTTGGTAATGTAAAAATACTTCCAGATAATGAAAAGTTGAGTAATCATATAATTAATTTATACCTGAATGATACTCAAATATTTTGGAGTTCAGAAGAACCTTGGTGGAACAACACATGGAAATATAGAAAACAAATAAACTTTTCAGAACCGGTTGGGTTAAGTAGACAAAATACACACGTTAGAGTTAATTTAAGTATTGATGGAGAAATGACTAACGAAAATAAAACAGCATTAATTTGTAATGACACGAGATTTCCATTTGACGGTTATGCATTATCAACTTCTAACGATTATGTCACAGTATTAGAAGGTTTAGCAGAGATCAATATTACTGCTTACGAAAACAAAACATGTTGGCTTTATTATGGTAATGAAAATGGTGATGAATTGTTGCCAAAAGTGAACGGATGGTTTTATGTTGTCAACTCAACAGCTACTGGTACAATGTATGGGTATCTAACACCAAGAAACATTACTTGTTCTGGATATGATCAAGATGGTGAGTATACAATAGATCCATGTCCAGGTCAAGACGAAGATTACTATAAAATTAATGAATGGTGTTACTTCAAATCTAATACTACTGGTAACGAAACATTCACATCGCACTCAGATGATTATGCTAGAATATTAATAGAGGGCAATCAAATTACCAATTCTTGGTATGGTACCGACAGCAGTGGAAAACACAATATGACAACTGGTCATTATTATTTTGTTGAAGTGAATTATGCAGAAAATTTTGGTGGACAATATTTAAACATTAGATATAATGGTACTTACTCTACGGGGAAACAAACTAATGAATTATGCTATCCGTTTTTAGGAGGGGAATGGTTAATAAATTACACTGTAGGCAGATATGAAAATTTAACCACAAATTCAACTGGAGATTATAGCATTACAATAATAGCTCCAGAAATAGAAGGCAACTATATTATTAAAGTAAATACAACTTACAGTGGAATTTATGGTGAACAAACAAAAGTTCTGACAGTTGGAGAAACTCAAACTGTAAGAATTGAGAATATTTCAATAGAACCGGACGAAGGAGATCCAGGAATATTAATAAATCCCATAGAGAATTCATTAAAAAAAGTTAACGTTACTGTTATAGCAAGCAATTCAACAAAAATAGAAATATGTGAAATAAGAATATTCAATTCGACTACTAACTATTCTAATCCAGTTTTTCAATTTGATGATGGTATAATACAAAATTGCAACGAAACAGCGTGCGAGTGCTTTAAAGAATGGGACATGGATTATTGGAGAAATGCAGGCGACTGGAATGTTTCAGTTTATATAAACATAACAAACGGTGCTAGCGATATTATATCAGAAAACTTCACTTTTAACTATCTAACCTCTATAACAGTAAACACCACAACTATTGTTTTTACGGGATATCCTGGCCAAACAGTCAATTCAACCAATGCATATCCACTAGAAATAAAGAATACAGGCAACCAAATAACTGATGTAAATATAAATGGGACAGATTTTGTTGGTTTAACAAACTCAAATTTTATAGTTGGGATTGGTAACGCTACTTATAATGATACGATTGATGGAGATTTTAAGCAACTTAGACATGATCCAATTAAAATATTTAGTGGAATTGTTCCATCTGAAGCGAAAAATGTCTATTTTAGAGCATATTTACCAGTTGGTTTTATATCTCAAGATTATCAGAATTATATTGAGATTGTGACATGAAAACTTTTAATTTGCGATAACACAAATATTATATGGTTCCGGTTAATGAAAAAAAAACATTTCATATTAATTCTTGTAATAATTCTTATTATATCTTTATTAATCTTTATAAAACCCATCAGAATAATAACAGGTTTTGTTTCTAGAATAGGACAATTACAAATAGGAAATTCACCACCAGCCGTCGACATTATTTATTTAAACGATCAAGAAGCTACTGATATTGCAACGGACTTGATTATAAATCCGACTGCAAATACAACAACATCAGTTATAGTTAAAGCAAAAATAACAGATAATAATGGTAATTGTAACTTATTTACAGCCAATAATGCGACAGCGTATTTTTGTCCAGGAACAGGTCCATGCAATTCAGACACAGCTACTCACATAGTTTTTATGAATTATGATTCGGATGATGGTCAATGGGGTGAAAACAACATTTATTGTAACATGACAGGAACCTCCGAAAATTTTCAATTTTATGAAATAAATGGAACATGGAAAGTTAATGTAACGCTAACCGATGGTTTTAGCTATGGTTATTTAACAAAAAATTGGACTTATAATGAATTGAGATCATTTACATATCCACCGTCAGGTAATACTGTAAATATGGGTGTTTTAACTTTAGGTATGTGGAATAATGGAACGGCTGGAGATTTAATCCAAAATTCTGGAAATATAGTTTTAGATTTGATGTGGAATGCTACAGATTTTATAGGACAATCTAAAGGACAAATAATTAATATAACAGGAACAAACAATACTTATATTATAGATGATGACCCCGAAAGCCCAGATGATACAAATAACATACCGGAAGCGTATATAAATCAAACACAAAAGCATTTCAACCCAAGTTCAGGTTTATTAAAATGTCAAAATGTTGCTTGTAATAATGAAAATGCAACAATGAATGTATATTGGCATATAAACATACCATTGGGATTGTCTGATGACATATATACAAATACAATTGAAATTGAAAGTTTAGACCATTCGGGTTAATAAAATGATTAAAATAACAACAGCATATGATAGAATTTTCGTAGTTATAATTATAGTATTATCGTTTAACTTTTCTGCTGTTAAAGCAATTGGCGTAACACGGCCAATTCCATATGACATAGAACTTATGAGAGGCGAATCAGCAAACTTTGTATTTGAAATCCAAGCAATTACATCTCCTGATAAAATTATATGCTCCTATTCAGCTAATAATTTAGAACCATTAATTATAAAATTTGATCAAAAAGAGGTTAGAATAGAACCCGGGAAAATTCAAAAAATTTACGGTCAAGTTACTGTACCAAACGACGCACCATATGGGACATATTCAGGGACAATTTCTGTGAGTTGTGGTGCATTAACCGAAGAAGGCGGTTCGGGATCTGTTGTGAAAACAACAATAGGCGGTTCACCTTTTAATGTTAAAGTGGTTGAATTCAGAGAGGGAGAAATTAAAACAGTAACAATACCAGAAACCAAAAAATCTTATCTTGGAATAATAATTATAATTACTCTTTTAATAATAGTTATTGGTGTCTACTATTATTTCAAATCTAAGAAAAAAAGCTAGTCAAATAATAGTAGTATTATTTTTTTTCTCTATAATAATTTTTATAAGAAAAACACATCTGATACAAGGTCTTTTTGTTTTGATAGGTCATGCTTCACAAATAATTCACAGCCGTTTTCTTGTTACTGAAAACCCACCGATTTGTATTAATGTCGAACAAGACACGAACGAGATATTAAGAGGCAGTTCTTTAAAAATATCTTCGCAATGGTATGATAACATAAATTTGAGCTATGCTTGGATAGAAACTAATGAAACAGGTCAAAGAGAAAATAAAACTGGGAAATATAATTCTCCAATAAAAATGAGTGGAACAACAGATTGGGCCAATTTTACTTGGCAAAACCCTTCTATTTCTGAAGGAAAGGTTATAGAATGGAAAATATATGCAAATGATACATATGGGAATGAAAATGTAACAGCGTCATATTTTTTTATTATAGTTTCATCACCCACAACATCAACAGTAACTCCAAAATTTGAAAAAGTTTCAGAATCAACTCCAATCATTTTTGCTGAATCAGAAGAAAATCCAAAAATTGAAATCTTTTATCCAAATGAAATAAATATTACAAGAGGTTACAATACATCTTTTCTTGTTGAAGTAAAAAATGTAGGCAATGTTAAAATAAACAATTTATCATTATTCACAGATTCGTATTATATAAAAATCGAAGTGATACCTAAAAAAATAGAAAATTTAGATGTTGATAAAAAAGGAATGTTTTTTGTTTCTGTTTATACTTCAAACAATATGAAAACAGGAAATTATCATCTTAACTTTAGTTTGATGTCAAATAAAATAGAAAAAAATTTTTCTCTAATTTTAAACATAGTATCAGAATCGCTTTATGAAACAAATAAAAAACTTTTAGAGCAATATGGCGAAATAATAAAAAAATTAGAAAAAGAAATTTTAATTTTATCACAGAAGTTTGATACATCAAAAGCGGAAGAAATATTGAATGAAATAAAAATAGAGTATGATGTTTCTAAAAAATTGTTTGACCTTGGAATTTATGACAAATCCATTGAAAATCTTAATAATGTTAAAGAAAAGGTGGTCGAATTAGTTAAAGAGATTGTTAGACTAATTAATATTTCAGAAAAGGAAAAACCAATGTTTTTTTATAGTGTAAAACCAATATTTTTGATTTTTATATTCATTTTAATTTTCTCTATATCAGTCTTTTTTGTAATAAAAAAGATCAGAAACTCTAAATATACCGATTATTTTTATTAAGTTAAAAACTGCTCAGTTCCTCTTTAAATATGCTTTCAACTTTTGATTTAATTTCTTTCGGCATCGTGAAAGAATCAAAAACACCAAAAAATTCTTTGTACAGTTCATCTTCTCTTTGTTTTGCTTCGTCTAAATATTTTTGTTTGAAAATTTCTATCGCTCTGCCTCTTTGTCCATTTTTGAAAGCTAGATAAAAAGCAAAAAGTTGTTCGTCTCTTCCAAGACCAGAATAGTCATACGTAACAACATTGCCATGTTTTCCGTTGAATAAAGAGAAATTGTTAATATATTTTTTCTTAAACAAATCATCTCTGAAACCTACCAATCTGGGATCTATACCTAAAGCCTTAAAAAACAAGTATATTCTAGCACATTTGCTACATACATGACACCATCTACCGTCTAATTTTTCTATAGGATCAAATTCATCTATGAAACAAGAAAACTGAAATCTGCCCAAATCCTTGTATCTGTTGTGCAATATTCTCATTACAGCCAACTCATTCAATGGTTCTACCATACTAAAAACAGATGCTTTTGAGTTGGTTATTATCTTTATCATATTGTTTAGCTCTATTGTCCATTCAGCACTTTGATCATAAACTGGATTTGTTTTATATCCATCTTTATTGAAAAAATAACTATTACAGCTTTTCTCATTTCCGAACAATATAAACTTTGATTTTGTAAAACTTACCACAGGAATAGAAGATAGGCAATAATTAGTTAGTTGTGTCATGTTTCCCCAGTTTATATTGTTTTTGACATTTAGAAATTCTGGTATCGCAAGATAATCTAAAATGTTTTTTATTCTATAGAATTTTTGGTTGAATTGAGATGAAAATTTTTTAGTATACTCTCTTTTTAATCTAGTTTCTTTTGATTTATTCAAACCTTGAAAATAAACAAGTTGTGTTTCCAAACCTATTTCCTTACATAAGCCAAATGTTAAAAGACTTTCTTTTCCAAAAGTAAAATTTATTACAGCACCTTCATTTAACTCTTCATTAAAACTTGGCATTCTACAATCATTGTTTTCAAAGAAATATTTTAAATTGAAAAATTTTTTGAGCATTTCAGAAGTATCTTTGTTTTCAATGTTACAAAGCAGAGGAACATCGTGCATTTGAACTTGTATAAAAAATGATTTGAAAAGAGGCATATTTGTATTATAATACATTTCTTCATCTTCACTGTAATAAAAAGGAAGGTGTAAAGTAGACAAGAATGTTATATTATCCATCAAAAAATCTTTCATTTCTTCTGAAAAATTATTCCAAACTTCTTTAGGATAAACTAAATCGTAATTTTTTTCTTTGAACTTAATTCTAATTCCATTTTTGATTTTTTTAGCATTAATTTGAAGCATAAAAATATTTGACATTAGATAAAAATAAATCTATATGTATTTTTTTCAAAAAAATTATTTTCCGTTATTATATTTGCTTGATTTTAAAGAATTTTTCATTATTCTGAGCAAAACTTGCTTAAAAGGTATTCCATAAAGCTTTGTAATATTGCCAATAGCACAATCACATTCACTTGGACCTAAAGCTGGATTTGGGTTACAATCAATAAAGTATGGTCTTCCTCTTTTGCTTATTCTAACGTCAAATTTAGCATAATCAGCCATATCTAGAAGATCAAAAGCTTTTCTTGCAAGTCTAGCTATTTTTCTTGTATCTTTATCAAATTTTCTATAATAATAAGCATCTTCTTCCATCCATGTTGCTTCAAAACTACAAAAATTATACTTTCTTTTTTTTGATGGTGTGAATATTTTTTCTCCTATGTAAACGCTTTTTTTATCACCTTCAATAACTATTATAGAAAGTTCTCTTCCTTCAATAAATTCTTCTATTATGACAGGAGATTTGTAAGTTCTAAACAAATAACTCAATCTTTTTCTTAAATGTTTTTCATCGTCGCTAACAGCATCATTTGTCAAACCAACACCACCATTATAGTTGTTTAGTTTTGTTATTAGAGGAAATCTCAATTTCTTGGAAAGAGGTTCTCTAACTCTTTTAACCAATTGATATTTTGGTGTTGGTATACCGTTATCTATCAATATTTCTTTCATTAATGCTTTATTTGCTGAGAGGACAAAAGCATACATTCCACTTCCAGTATAAGGTATTTGTCCAAGATCTAAAGAAGCTGGTATACATGTTCCTAAAAATTCTAACCCCCTCACTGTGTCAACCAAATTTAATATCAAATCCGGCTTATCATATGTTATTTGTTGTAAAAGTTTTTCATCACCTGGATATAATTTTGTTTCAAAACCCATGCTTTGCAATATTTTCTCTATTTTTTGAGCTCTTTCAAAAACTTCTTGTTCAGAAATATATGCTTCTTCAGTTGGGAAAAAGTGACGTTCAGCTTTGCTGTAAGCTATTCCAATTAAATTAATCTTTCTTTTTTTAAAGAAATTTAAATTTCCGTTTACTCCGTTCTCGTTTTCGGATGTTGAATCAGCGGTGTCATCTGTCATTTCTTATTTATCACATCAAAAATTATAATTGAAATAAATTTGTTGTTAAACAAATATAAAAATTTATTTGATAATTTAAACTAATCCGTTACATCTGAATTGCAATTCTTACAAGGCTCGAAACCCTTTTTGATAGCTTCGTCAATAGAATAAAAATATATTCTCTTATCTTTCTTTATCATTTTTCCTATTCTACATGTTGATCTGTGAAATTTATTTAAATCTTTATTAGCTATAAAAATTTCTCGTTTTGATTTTTCATAAACTATTGGAACAGTTTTGTTTTCAGTTTTTTCTTTGACATGCTCGAAAATAACTTTCATCGATTTCAAAAAACTTTTTCTATCATTCAAAAGAATTAGGAACGATGAGATGAACAATATTCCAGATATGGTGAAAAGAGTAAAAGAAACAATATAGAATAAAATTGAGAAGATGTTATTCATTTCTCTTACAAGAAAAGATGCTATTCCAAAAGTGAAAGACGCCAAGAAAGCTAGTTTCATTGCTCTTGTTTTGGATTCTTCGCTAACCATAATAAGAATTATGTTTTATATTAAGAAATATTTACTTTTTTAAAAATCTGCCTAGTATAAGGTCTTCATCAACTCTTTTGTAGCTCACTATTTCAGTTTGATCAAAGAAAACACTTATTTCATGCTCAGCTTCTTTTTGACTGCTTGACGCATGAATTAGGTTTACTGCCGCTCTAGCCATTACATTACCTAGTGCAATAGAATCGCTTGTCAAATCACCACGAATGGTGCCTGCGTTAGCTGAGAGCGGATCAGTGTATCCGACAATATTTCTCACTTTGTTTACAGCGCTGTTTCCTTCTATCACCATAGCTACAACAGGACCAGAAGTTATAAAATCAATCAACCAACCTTTTATTATCTTTCCAATTTTTTCCAAATCTGTTGTACCAAAAGTTTTCTTCACATCCAAACCAGCCTCTTGATAAGCTTTTGTAGTCTTCATCCCAACAGTTTCAAACCAATCTTTTGTATTCGGATAAAAATCTTCAACTTGTTTTTTAGAAGCCGCAACCATTTTCATACCAACGATTTTCAGTCCTGTTTTTTCAATTCTTTGCACAATTTCACCTATCAGACCACGCATAACACCATCAGGTTTTATCATAACAAAAGTTCTCTCGATTGTTTTTTCCAAACACACCACCTTCAATATTGAATATTTTGTTTTAATAATTTAAAATAGAATTATTTTAAATATGATTGCTGTTGGAGCAGTTGTATTTTTATCGACTGTTATCGTTAGTCTAATCTCCTTTATAGGCATATTTTCCATAATATTCAAAAAGAATTTCTTTCAAAAAATTTTGTCATTAATAATTTCATTTGCTGCTGGAACAATGCTTGCCACTACATTTTTTGATCTTTTACCTGAATCTTTTGAATTATTGAATAAGAAAGCTTTCTTTTATATGTTTCTTGGAATTATCACTTTCTTTTTGATTGAACAATACATACATTGGCATCACTGCAATAGCGGGCGTTGTGAAAAAAAACATAACAGACCAAAGCCTTTTGTTTATTTAAATATAATTGGTGATGGTTTACATAACTTAATAGATGGTGGTATAATAGCAGCAAGTTATTTGACTAACATGCAATTGGGTATAATAACAACAATATCTATAGCATCGCACGAAATACCACAAGAGATAGGAGATTTTAGTATTTTGGTTCATGGTGGTTTGAGTATAAAAAAAGCATTGCTGTACAATCTACTTTCTGCTTTGTTTGCAGTTTTAGGTGTATTTCTAACTTTATTCTTTGCTTCATCAACATACTACTTAACACCGTTGTTATTGTCAATAGCTGCGGGAGGTTTTGTGTACCTCTCACTTGCTGACATAATACCAGAAATTCAAAAAGAGTCTGAACCAAAAAAAATAGTTTTGCAGACATTCTTTATCTTTTTTGGTATAATTTTGATTTATTTACTGATGAGCATATTGCCTGAATAATGAAAAGAATTAAAATACAATCACGAAATTATAGTGTGAGTTTGAATGGAAGAAGAAGGAAAAGTGTTGTCGCAAAGATTAAGGCAAAGGCTTGAAGAACTTGGGTTCAAATTTGAAAGTTTTTCTAGCGGAGATGTTATTTGGGGTTTTGATGGAATCACAAGATATTACCCTGAAGAAAACTATTTGAAAAATTCTAATGATGGAAAACCTGCAGTGTCTTTGAAAATAAAAAAGACTCACAATGGGATTACTCTCATAATAAATTCTGTACCTTTTCAGGAAAAGTACCATCTTGATAAAGCACCTTTGACAGAAGAAGAAGTTTTTGATGTTGTTGAGAAATATTTGAAACTTTTGTAAGTTATTTATTTGATGTTATACGTATAACATTTATGAGTTATTTGTTGGTTTTTGACATAAAAAAAGAAAAACCTTCTTTAAGAGTTAAGGTTAACAGAATGCTTAATAGAATTAAAGCAAGACTTTTGCAAGACTCTGTTTGGGAATTTAACGATTTAAAGGAATTGAAAAGAATAGCCAATTTTATAAGATCAGAAGGTGGAAAGGCATTGTTGTTTAAAAAAGTGAGAGTTTCTGAATAAAGAAAACATTATATTTCTTCTTGACCAAATTCAAATATGGATGTTTTTAGTTTAATAATATTTTTGCTTTTGTCTATAGTTTTCCTTTTAATAGGATTTTTTATTGGCAAATTGATAGAAAGATATAGAGTCAATAAAGAATGGGAAGAAAGATTACCACAGTTAACCAGAGAATCAAGAGAGAAATCTAGAGAAGTTTTAGGTGGAAAGTTTGCTGAGAATTTAGCACCATATTTTCCTGATTTCAAACACGATCCAACTGAGCTTAGATTTATTGGTGAACCTATAGACTATATAGTGTTTAAAGGTGCTAGCACGAAAAACCCATCAGAAATCATATTTTTGGAAGTTAAATCAGGTAATGCAAACTTGACGCCTATGCAGAAAAAATGGAGGGAAATTGTTGAAAACAAAAAAATTTCTTGGGAAGTTTATAGAGTACCGAGGGAAGTGACAAAAAATGAAATTGAATAATAGAAGTTAATAAATAGAGACCAAAATAATATTTTATGAATACATTCGAGCTTTCTTCTGGAGATGAAATTCCCGCTATTGGGTTGGGGACGTGGCAGTTGGAAGGAGAAAAATGTAGAAGAGTAGTGAAGCAAGCAATAAAAGTAGGATATAGACATATAGATACGGCAGAGATATATGGAAATCAAAAATTCATCGGTCAAGCAATTAAAGGTAAGAAAGAAGAAGTATTCATAACATCTAAAGTATGGTTCGAGAATTTACACTTTGATGATGTATTGAATGCTTGCGAGAATAGCTTAAAAGAATTGAAAACAGACTACATTAATCTGTACTTGATTCACTGGCCCAACAGAAGCGTGAACATTAAAGAGACTATGTTGGCAATGAAAAGGCTTTTGAACGATGGTCTGATAAAGAATGTTGGCGTGAGCAACTTCACTATAAATCACTTGAAAGATGCCTTGAAAACAGGAATAAAAATAGTTGCCAATCAGGTAGAGTTTCACCCTTATTTGTATCAAAAGGAATTGTTGGATTTTTGTAAAAGGAATAAAATACTCGTTATAGCGTATTCTCCTCTAGGCAGAGGAAATTTATTGAAAGATGAAAGAATTGTTGAGATAGCCGAAAAGCATGACAAGACAGCCGCTCAGGTATGTTTGCGATGGCTTTATGAGAAAGGCGTAGCTTCTATACCAAAAGCTAGTTCAGCAAAAAGATTAAAGGAGAACATAGAAATTTTTGATTTCAAGCTTGAAAAAGATGTAGAGAAAATAGATCGTTTAAATAGAAATTTTAGGTTTGTCAATCCTGATTTTTCAGATTTTGATTATTGAATTATTATTTTTTAATATATATTTTCATGTATGTTACACGTATAACATTATCTGATTTAGTTATTTTGTTTTAAATAAATTTCTGGAGAAAATAAAAAATCAACTAAATTTATTCTTAATATTTTATCTTTCTTGTTCTCACCCTCATAAACTATAATTCCCTTGTTGATTTTGAATTTTTTCATAAAGAAATATAATGTTTTTACATCATCTTCATTCAACGAGTTTTTGCTTTTAACTTCAATCGGCAAGATTTTTTCATTTTTTAGAATGAAATCGACTTCTTTATTTCCGCCCCTCCAATAGTGTTTTGCGTCTATTTTTGATGCTATTACGGTTTCAACGATTTTTCCCTTTTCCATTCCTGGGTTAAATGTTAAAGATAGTGATATGTCAAAAGGATAAACCTTCCTCAATTTTCTTGACTCTGAAAGAGTTGAAATTCTATAGTTTTTCACAATCCTGATTAATTTTGAAAACTCTAAGAAGAAAATATGATCTTCTAAAGTTTTTTTGTGAATTCGCAAATCTCTTGACAGGCTATCTAAATTCAGTATCATTCCAGGCTCCTTATAGAATATTTCTAGAAGAGTCTCCAAAAGTCTTATGTTAACTTTTTCAAATACATCCTGCAAATCGATCTTAATAATCTTTGAAATTATGGTTTCTTTTATGTATTCATAAATTAGCCTATCTTCTTTAAAATCAACAATTTCAGGGAAAGGTTTTTTAAAGTAATTGAACAATTCTCTTTTTAGCTCATTTCTGTGGAGTTGATAATTGCTTATTCTCACTTTGTGTTTAAGTTCAAAATATTCTTTTAAAGATAAAGGAGGGATCTCTCTCAAGAAATATCTTCCAGCCAAGTTGTTGGCAGCATCTTTTTCTAGTTGTAGCGATGCAGATCCTGAAAGGATAAATTTTATATTAGGAAAGTTGTCGTAAATTATTTTTATTTTCGAGTCCCAATCTTTTAACTTTTGAATTTCATCAAAAAACACATATATTTTATCCTTTTTCCAATCAGTTTCAGTGATTTCTTGGAAATCGTCCAAAATAGATACTATATCATCTTTCTTTTCATCAAAAGAAAAATAAAGAACTTTTTCTGGTTCAACTTCTTTCAGCAAAATGTCTATTAACTGGAAAATTAATGTACTTTTACCAACTCTTCTTAACCCAGAGAGAATAATAATCTGCCTATAAGATAATAACCTTTTTATCTCATCAAAGATCTCTCTTTTATACTCCTTTAACCTATCCGAGCTTACTTTTCCAGTTTTCCACCATTCATTAAGAAGGATTAAAAGAGTCTTTGTTTCCATAATTATAATTTAATGAGCGAATATTTAAGTTTTTCGTTCATTATTAAGAAAGAATGTATTTTAATTTATCTATACTCTCAATCTCATGGTTTTTTTAATACTCATAAGCAGGCTTTGATGAATTCAAATTAATTATGTGAGATGTTGAAAGTATTTACTTAAATGTATATTTTCTTTTATGTTACACGTATAACATTATCGATTTATTTTTGAAAAGTATCAACACTTAAATCATCTGGAAAATGTTACATGTATAGCATTCAAATCTTCAATACCCTAAAAACTTCATTCAAATCAATATTCACTTTTTTTAACTTATGTCTGTGAAACCAAAGATCTATTCTATCATTGGGATATCTTGATATCAAATGAAAATGAATATGAAACACACTTTGCTGAGCATCTTTACCATTTGCATTGACTAAATTGACTCCTGTAGAGTTTAGTTTTTTCATATAAATTTCAGCAAGCATCTTTACAACAGA
>Ga0123519_10010580_pt1 | contig 13718 bp, 9 predicted proteins | sample YelNatPaOPRAMG02_FD_87396 | JGI IMG/M metagenome (GOLD analysis project Ga0123519, IMG submission 87396) | Hot spring microbial communities from Yellowstone National Park - Yellowstone National Park OP-RAMG-02 (version 2) | ecosystem: Environmental > Aquatic > Thermal springs > Hot (42-90C) ...
AAATTTGGAATTTTTCACTTCGTTTCTACAATTCTAAACGCCAATTTTCCATTTAAAAATTTTATTTCCTTTAAAATTCTTGCTTCGTCTTCTTTTATATCTTCCAAGGGAATTTCGTAAGTTGCCCCTATATAAAGAGTATTTTTAACAAATCTATCTTTTGGCCAATAAATTTCCCTAAAAACAATGTTGTCTAATTTTTCTACCCTTCCAACATCACCTTCTGGATGCTCTATCAATTTTGCTTGTTTCTGATATTTTTTAGGATCATATTGGGTATAAAAAAGATAATAAATATATGGCTGGCCATATTTTGAGGTAAAAACCACCTGGTCGTACTTATCAACCTTATCTTTAATAAATTCTACTGCTTCTTTGTATCCATAAAGCCAATCCTCTGAATAAGCATAGGGCAAATGAGTAAAAAATTGATCTAAATAAAAAATAAAGGAAAAAACCCAAAGAAAAATCGCCGTTCCCCCAACCACTATTTTTAAAAGCCTTCCCCACCTTTTAGCAAGCTGAAATCCAAAATAAATTCCAAAAGCACTAATCACGCTTAGGGGAAAAACCATAAAATAAGAACGAGTTGCTTGAATTATATCCCTACTTAAAGCAGCAGGTAAAGGAGCGATTGCTAACCAATACCACAAAAAGTTTTGATTTTTAATTTTTTGGCTAACCAAAAAATAAATCCCCGCCGGTAAAAGCAAAATCGCTAAATGATTTAAAACCCCAGCGTAAGGAACGCTATGTCGATGAGTGCTCCAATCCCCTTCAAAAAACAAAAAACGAGAAGAAAAATGATTCAAATATCGTTCCAAAATTCCTCGACCAAAAAAGACTAAATTATTATGGAAAAGACCAAAAGATAATTCTTTTAATTTTTCTTCCTGACTTAAAATCAATTCTTTTTCTGCCTGCGGTCTAGGATAAGAAAAAATACTCATTACCTTAAGTCTTCCTCCGGCACCCCCAAAAAAGGTAAATTTAAATACCGGTAAAATCATTATTACCAAAATCATTAGAGAAAGAAAAATATTTTTTATCGGCAAAGATTTTCTCCAAGAAGGAAAGCATAATATCAATCCTAAAATTAAAAGGGGAATTAAAAGTTTAGCAGAATTATAAACATAAAAACAAAGACCAAAAAAGAAAGCGGAAACTAAAAGATAATTTTTTTTATCTTTAATAGCCTTAAGAAAAAATAAAATTCCTAAAAGTAAGAAAACCAACAATACGTTAACCTCCCAGGCCCCATGAGAATAATGATAATGCCAGGGAGAAAAGGCTAAAACCACACTGGTTAAAAGAGCAACTATCTTATTCTCTTTAAAATCGGCAAATATTTCTTTAACAACAAAAAATGTCAACCAAATACTTAAGGCTCCAAAAACTGCTGCCGGCAAACGAACAGCAAACTCATTTAAGCCAAAAATTGCCTCGGAAATTACCGTTAAATAAACATAAGCTGCAGATTTATAATCACCAAAGGCTTTAAAAATTAACGGCAAAAAATTTCCATATTCATCTTTACCGGTTTTTAAAATACTCCAAGCGTTATATCCCCACGAGGGCTCGTCCCAATGCATCGACGGAGGAGAACTTCCCAATTTTAAAAGCCGGACTGCTAATGCAAAAAACGTTATTAAAAGAAGAAAAATTTTTACTCTCTTTTCTTTCATTTAATTTCTCCAATTAAAAAAGCAGTTTTTCCGTCTTGATATTTTATCTCATCTAAAATCCTCAATTCAAAATTCCGCTCAGCGGGGGCAATTACTACTAAATCTTTCCCTCCGATTTCTTTAGGATTTATTTTTTCAAAAAACCAATATTTTCCAATTCTATCTACATTTACCCATTTATCTTCTCGATCATATCTAACTACCTCTTTTCCCTCCTGATATTCCCTGGGATTGTATTGTCGATAAAAAAGGTAAAAAATGTGCGGCTCACCGTAAAATTTAGTAACAAAAATTCGCTTGTAATTACCCTCCATTTGGGCAAGTTTAAAATATAAAGGTTTATAACCTGCTTGCCAGGTAGAAGTATAAACCCGAGGATAATTTACAAAATAATCAACCAAAAAATTTTTAAAACTTAAACCCGCTATTCCTAAAAATATCAATATAAGTAAAAATTTAAAGGTTTTCTTTTTAAAAATCTCCATAACTAAAAATAAACCGCTGGCAGCAAAAATCTGAAAAATAGGCAAAATAAAAATTGCTCTTACCGGATGAGCTTGACCGGTAAAACTATTAGCAACCGGAGCAAAAAAAACCCAAGTAAACAATAATTTAGAAACAGACCAATAATTTTTAACTAACCAAATAATTCCCAAAATTATCAATGGCAACTCAAAAAAGTAAAATTCACCCCTTCCTGGCACTCCATATTGAGCCAATCCTCCCCCTTTGGCAAATAAAAATTCCCAAGAAAAATGGCTTAAATAATTTTTAACAAAGTTTAAACTATAAAAAACTGGCCGATTATAAAGCCCCCGGCAAATAAACGCCGGACGATTATTTAAACAAATTGTTCTTTTTTCATTAATTTCTGCTTTAATTCCCGGATCATAAAAAATTCCCACTTTTTCCAATCGTTCTCCTGTTCCGCGAAAACCACTAATCAACAAAGGAACTAAAATTAAAACTCCTACCGCACCTGGCCAAAAAAGCCTTTTTAAATTTTTAATTCTTTTTCTGCTTAAAAAAAGCCAAATTCCAAAACAAAAAGGAACAAAAAACCGACAAACATTGTAAGCATAAAAACTCGCAGCAAGAACAATAAAAGAAAATATCAGAAGCTTCTGATTGTCTAAACCTTTTAATAATAAAAATCCCCCAAAAACTACTAAAAATAAAGATAAATTTGCCTCTAAAGCTATCCGGCTGCTCTCAATATGCCAAGGAGAGATTGCTAGCAAAAAACTAGCAATCAAAGGCAATTTTTCTCCTTTGTCAGGGAAAAGCTCTCTAACTAAAAAATAAACAGCAATAACTGTAAACGAACCAAAAATTACGCTTGGTAGTCTAACCGACAGCTCATTTAATCCAAAAATCTTCACAAAAGGAACGGCAAAATAAATATACAAAGGAAGTTTATATTCACCAAAGGCTTTAAAACTTAAGGGCAAAAATTTTCCCCATTCATCCTTTCCTGTTTTTAAAATTGACCAGGCATTATAACCTAAAGAGGCTTCATCGGAAATAAAAGTGGGCTGATATCCAACATTAACTAATCTTACTCCCAGCGCTAAAAGAAAAATTAGGACCAAAATTATTTTTTCCTTTTTAATCATCTTTTACATCAGGACTAGAAAAAATCACAAAAACAGAAGACTTATCTGGCGCCTTAATTTCTTTAACAAAATTAATTTTCAAAGATTTTTTTTCTACATCTGCAGGAGATAAAACATAAAGAGCTTTTTCTTCAGAACTAAAATTTAAATCAGGAGCAGTAAAATAGTATTTCCCTATTTTAATTGGAGAAAGAGACATTTCTTCTTGTGCCTCATTGGGAGGATAATGACTATAAAACAAAACAAAAACTATAGGTGGTTCCCAACTTGGGGAAATATATATTTTTTGATATTTATTTTCTACTTTATTTATATAATCAAAGACTTCTTTATAGCCATAATTCCACCAACGGCCAGAAATCTTAGGATAATGAACAAAATAATAATGCAAGTAATAAAAACTTGAAATTAAAATTATCACTGTTAAAATCACCAGAAGTAAAACCTTAATTTTTTTAGAACTGAAATAAGAAAAAAATTCTTTAATTCCCAAAGCAACCACAATTTCCAACCAAGGAAGAAATAAAAATAATCTTAGAGCATGATTTCCCCCATTTATTGTTAAAGCTGAAGGAACTGGACTCAAAACCAACCAAGCAAAAAGAAATTTAAAAAATTTATCTTGTTTTTTAAATGCTTTCAAAAAAACTATTATTATCCCCAAAAACAAAAATGGCAATTCCCACAAATACATCTCTCCTCTATTACCAATTGAATGACGGGGATTAGGATCACCACTTCCAAATAAAAACGAGGGGGAAATCGCTAAAAGATAATTTTTTACAAAATCATCAAACCAAAAAACGACTTTATTATGCAAAATCCTTTCGATTACTCCCGGATAATCACAATTCTCTCGGGCCACTCTTACCTTTTCTGCTACTTGCTGGTCATTAAATATGCTTATTCCCAAAAACCTTGCTTGGGCTGTCCCCCGAAAAAGTTCAATTAGCATTGGTAAAAGAACCAAAAACAAAACCAGCAAGAAAACAAAAGCTTGTTTTTTATTCTTAATTATTTCTTTTCCCCAAATCATTAATAAAACCACCAAAATTATCGGCAAAAATAATTTGGGAGTGCTATAGGCATAAGGAGTCAATCCCAAAACAAGCCCGCTTAAAACAAAAAACAAAAATTTTTTCTTTTCTAGACCTTGCCAAAAAAGTAAAAAACCAAGAGGAAATAAAACCGGCAAAAAAATTACTTCCAAACCCACCCTGCTAATATGGAAGTGCCAAGGAGAAATTGCCAAAAGAAAAGCAGAAATTAATCCAATTTTTTTATTTCCCGCCAACTTACTTGCCAAAAAAAATGCCATTAAAATTCCTATGGTTCCCAAAATCACTGCCGGCAATCTTACGGCTAATTCATTTAACCCTAAAAGAGCCACGAAAAGAGTATCAAAATAAATATAAAGGGGAAGTCGCCAATCTCCAAAAGACTGAAAATGAACAGGAAAACGATTACCAAAATAATCTTTACCAGTTTTTAAAATTGAATAAGCCTGATAGCCAGTATCAACTTCATCTCCAAAAAGCCCAGGAGGAACTTTTTCCACCCGCCATATTCGCAACAAAAAAGAAAACAGTAAAATTATCCCTAAAAAAACTAATAACCACCTTTGTCTTTTCATTACTACACTTATTATAATTCCAAAATTTAAAGTTAGCAAAATTTTTGTTATACTTTTAAAAACTAAATGAAAAAAGAAAATTCTTTAAAATCTGCTTTTCTAATTTATTTTATTATTGTCATTCCCCTTACTTTCTTTCTAATTCCTCAGTTTAAAAAAATCAAAAATGCCAACGAAAAATACCAAAAAAAACTAACCACCTATCAAAATTTAAGCCTTAATAATCCTCTTCCCTCTTCTTCTGTAGAAATAAACTGTCAGGGTGAGCTTTTCTTTCAGGGAAATTCGCCAATTTTAGCTCTCCATATTTTCAAAGACAATCTCTATTTTTCTTCGTTAGATAAAAAATTAACAGCCGTTAACATTCAAAATAAAAGTAAAATCTTCCAAACAGAAGGAAAAATCTTTACCGACTTTTTCTCCAACTCTCAAGAATTATTTGCTGCAGATATTCTGGAAAACCAAATAGTAAAAATAAACCCCAATGACGGCAAGACAGAAATTCAGAATTATTTTCAAAAAATCGGAAGAATTTCCACTCTTACCCAAGATGAAAAAGGAAATTTTTACGCTGCTGGTTATGCTTCGGGAAATATTTTTAAAATTACCATTCCCGAAAAAACAATTTTCACTTCAGATTTAGACCAAACCATCGATTTAGAAATAACAAACAATACTCTCTATTTAGCTCGCTATAATTCAAACCCTTCAGTTTTAGCCCTGGGCCTCAACGAAAAAAAGAAAAAAATTATTGAGGAAAGTAAAAATATTTCTAATCTTTTAAAAGAAAATGGGGAGATTTTTGTGGTTTATTTAGAAAATAACCAAACTAAATTAGGAAAAATAACAAACGATAAAACTGAAGAAATTCAAACTATTCCCTGTCAATTTCCCCTAAAAATAGCTATTGGAAATAAAAAGATTTTTTATACTTCTTTGGCAGACTACCAAGGAAGAATTTTTACTCTCTCAAAAAAAGCCTCCAAATAACCGGTAGATGAATTTCACTTAAAAAGGTTGTTGGTCCCATCGGAAACGATTTAGAGGCACTCGCTATGGGAAAAGCAGAATAAATTGCTTGAGCATTTAAAAATAATCCGGCAATTATCACCCCCACAGTCACCAATTTCGCTAACTTTTCAAAAACTGGTTTGTTAAATAAATGAAAACAGATTATCGGCAAAAGCAAAACCGCCACTATCATTCTAAACTTAAACGGTTGGGTTAATGGTCTAAACTCATTTGAAAGAAAAACTCTGCCAGTTAAAAGCATTCCCACTACCAAAATTGACGTAAAAAGATTTGGTTTTTTAGCAATTTCTGCTAGCATTAAGGAACCAAAAACTGCCAAAAAAGGAAAAAATGGATAACGATACCAAAGCAAAACATCTGCTTGCCCACCGGAAAAAACTACCACCATTGCCCAAAAGATAAAACCTAAAGAAACTATTTGATAATTCCTTTCTCTAAATTTAGTTAAAGAATAGTAAATTGTGGCGATTAAAGAAAATACATACCAGCCATCATAAAAGAAATCAATACTATACCCAGCAGTAGAAAAAAGAAAAGGAAGACCTAAGAAACCAACCGGTCTTTTACTTTGATTTAGTGTAACATCTTTAAAAATCCCTAAATTAACTGACCATCCGTATATCAGCAAGAAACCTAAAAACCACAAAACTCCAAAAAACACAAATAAAGCTTCTTTCCAAAGCTTTTTTTCAGCCAGAAGAAAAATTATCAAAAACACAATTAAAAATCCTGTCTGTTTCATCAGGCCCGCTAATCCTATCAAAATAGGCAATAAACCTAAAAGATACCCTTTTCTTTTTTCTATATAAACCACGGTTAACCAAACGCTAGTAAGATACAAAAAGGTAATTCCGTTTTCTGCTACTGAAAGTCTTTGACTAAAAACAAAAAGCGGGGTTAAGGAATAAAAAGTAACCGCCAAAAAGGCCAACTTAAAGCCAAAAAGTTTTTTAACCAAAAAGAATAAAACCAGGGTTGTTAAAAAAGAAAAAATTATTGCCGGCAACCGAATGTAAGAAGCAGGCAAAACAGACCATTTATCAGCACCCAGAAGATAAGCCGCCCCTCCAGATAAAATTCCGTATAAAGGAGGTAAATCTAACCAAGGAGCAAGAATATCAACATAAAGATCAACTCCATAATTGCTTATTTTTCCACTAAAGGCTATATCTTGAGATGGATGAGGTTTTTCTCCCGGCGACCAAGTCTGAGGAATTCCTGAAGTTAGAAGATGAATTCCCATCCATGAGTAAGCGTATTCTTCCAAATGCCCCATTAAAGGATAGCGATCATAATTAAAACATTTAATAATAAAAAAGAATAAAAAGGCAGCCAAAAGGAAAAAAATTTTAAATAATTTTCTGTCTACCATTTATTCTAAACTCTTAACTGCTAAAAAACCGAGATTTCCATTTTTAAAATAAACTTTTTTGAGAATTTGTTCTTCTTTAATTCCATCAAGGGGTAAACTCCATGGAGAACCTATAAATAAAGTATTTTTTAAATTACTATCCTCTCTCCAGTTTATAGGACGAAAGTAAAAATTAGCAAAATCATTACTCTTAAGATTAGGCCTATTTTGGTAAGAAGCGGGATCGTACTTTCCATAAAAAAGTATATAAAGATGAGGCACGCCTGTAAGATAAGGCCCTAACGATCCGAAATTATAATCCACTATTATTCGTTCAAATTTAGTTTGGTTTTCCCAAGCAAATAAACTCATTTCCTTATACCCATAATCATAATATTCCGAGAATTGAAATGGATGATGAATGTAGTATAAATCGAAATAATAAAATAAAGAAAAAATAAGCATTAAAAACATACTTGCTCCTGCTAACATCTTTCTAACGATAGAGTCTTTAACCCATTTTTCCCAAACAAAATACAATCCTACACCAATAAGAAACTGGAAAGCAGGAATAGTAGTCAAACTTCTTAAAGTATGTTGATCATTATTCGCCAAAGATGCCGGAAAAGGCCCTAATAATAACCAAAAGGTGATTAATTTTCTTCCAGAAGCCGAGATAAATTTTTCCTTACCAAAAAAGAAAACCAATACCCCAACAATAAAAAACGGAATCTCAAAAAGATGCAAAATACCAATATCAGGACAATCAGGAAGAGTCAATTTCATTCCCTTAAAAAAAATGAAACGAGGATCCCAATAATTTAAATACCTCTTAATCCAGAAATTGCCTAAAATTAAAAGGTTGTTATCTAAAATTTTTTGAGTCAAAGATAATTTCTCTTCCGGTAAATGAAGTTCTCTTGAAATCTCAATGTCTTGGGAGATAAAAGTCATTTTCGCTCTCGTCTGTCCCCTCGGATCTAACATCATCAACAAAAGGGGCAAAAAGAATAAAAATCCAATCCCCAGAAATAATATTAAATTTTTCCCTAAGGAAAAAACCTCTTTTCTGTAAAGAAGAACTAACATAAGAAAAAATATAGGGGTAAAGATCCTTTCGGCATGATAAGCATACATCGATAACACCAAAAATATAATAGAAAGTAAAAACAAACCTTTTCTCCCCTCTTTTCCCTCTAAAAAGAAAAGGGTCCCCAATAAAAGGAAGAACAAGGCCACCACCGCTTCAAACGAAGCGCGAGAATAATGAATGTGCCAAGGAGAAATCGCTAAAGAAAAGGCGGTCAAAAAGCTTAACAATAAATTATTAGAAAGTTTTTTAATTAATAAAAAAACAACAAATGGCGTGATGGTTCCCACCAATGCCATTGGAAACCGTACCCCAAACTCATTAAGACCAAATAAGGCAACGCTAGGAACCATCAAATAAACTAAAACAGGGGGTTTCCAATCGCCTGTAGATTTAAAAGCCAGCGGTAAAAATGATCCGTGCTCATCTCGCCCTGTTTTTAAAATAGAATAAGCATTATAACCAATTGCTACTTCATCAATTGTTAAATGAACAGGATATTTCGAAAGATTCCAAAATCTTAACACTCCGCTAATTAACAAAATAAAAAACAGTCCCAAAAATAATAATTTACTGCCTCTTTTCATAAAATTTATCCTCACAAATATAAGAGATAAATAAAACTAAATTGTCCTTCTTAATTACTTCTTTTTTAACTTCTTGGTTCTTGCAAATTTTTTTGATTAAATCTTCTTCTTTGGAAGTTACTATATAAAGACTATTTTTACCGCCTCTCCAAAGATCCTTTTGATCAATAATTACTTCACCAATATTATTAATCCAGTATCGATAAATTAATGACCCCTTATTTGCTTGACTCTTAAAAAACTCTTGGGGTGAATAATCTAGATAAAAAAGAATTGCTGGCGCAGGATTGCTCCCATAAACATCAGTCAAATAGATATTTTGGTATTTGCCTAAGTTCTTTTTAATATAAAAGGCCAAATCTTTATAGCCCAAATTGTTTTTTTCTGGAAAACGCCACGGGTCTTTAATCAGGCCATCGTAGCCTACAATTAAAAAATTAAAGACTAACAAGGCCCAAAAAAAGTATTTCCATTTTTTCTTTATTTCTTTTAAGCCATAACTAGCAAAAATAGCTAAAACCGGCAAAATAAAAACAGTTCTTTCTTGGTCGGGAGAATAAAAAAGAAAAACAGAGGGCATTATTCCTATAATAAGCCAACCCAAAAGAAAAAGAAAAGCCAACTTTTCTTTTTTAAACATTTTTTCTATGCCAATTAAAGTTGGAAAAATAAAAATAAGCAAGATTGGGCCAAAATTGGTTAAGCCGTGGCGAGGATTTTGATCTCCACTAATAAAATAAAAACGGGGATTAAAATGTGCTAAAAAATTACCTAAAATTTTTTGAAGATAAAATAATTTATTATGGAGAAGTCTGCTTAAAATTGGATTTAACCCATTCTTTAAATCTTCACCCCTTAACGCATTAATTGAGGTAGAAATTGAAGGTTCAATAAAAAGGCTTAAATCGTTATTTAAAAAATCAACTTTTGCCTGAGGACTTTTAAAATAAAAAATAACTATGAAAAAAAGTGATAAAATTAGAGGAATAAAACTGATTAAAAATTTTTTCTTTTTTTTATAGATGTAAAACCAAACTAAAAATAGTGGGGTAAAAAACCACGAAGATTTATCTGTGTAAATAGAGGCACTCAAAAAGATAATCCCCAAAAGCTGAAAAGCGGCAGATTTAAAAGATTTCAAAACAAAATAAAATCCAATTATAAAAAAATAAAAAGATACAACTACGGGGGATAACCTTCTTGATAAATAAACGGTCCAAGGATTAACCGACAAAAAAAGCGCCGCCAATGTTGGCAAATTTTTGTATTTAGGAAATAAAAATTTTGTAAGGTTATAAAAAGAAATTATTGCTAACGCTCCCAAAATGGCTACGGGAAGCATTACCCACTGTGGACTTAAACCTAAAATTCCAACAAAAGGAGAAATTAAGTAAGTAGTTAATGGTAATTGATAGCCCTCTAATGTTGAAAAAATAAAAGGATAGCTTCTACCTGTTTCGTCTTTACCTGTTAAAAAAATGCTTTTTGCTCGCCAGCCTAAAATTGCTTCTTGAGAATGAAAATTAACAGGATAAAAATCTGCTCCCCAAAACCTTAATAAGAAACCAATAATAACTATCAAAAATAAAGTTTTATTAAACTTAAAATTTATTTTTTCTTTATAAATCCTCTCCATCTTTCTCCTAACCAAATAATACCAGTTAAAAGCCAGTATTTAAAAATTCCGTTGTAAATTTTAATTTTATTTCACCAACAGAACTACTGTTGAATTTTGCCAACTAAATTAAAAACATTTATTTTTCCCCTTTTAATTAACTTCTTAAATAAATTACTTTCTAAGATCATTATAAAAACTAAAAATAACATGCTTAAAATTTTTAATTCAGGCAATGACGTAGTTCCGGACCAACCTCCTGTCTTTAGGAATGGATAATAGCTATTAATTAATAACAATAATAAATTCAAATTAATTAACGCCCACGAGGCACTCCTTAGTTCTATAAAGGGAAGATACATATAACTCCAACTAAAATACCAAGGTTGAGTAACTCTTTGCTTCTGAAAGAGCAAAAAACAAAATAAACTTATTGCTAAAAACTTAAGATAAATATTGCGTAATCTTTTTCCCAAAAATAAAAGCGGTACCCCTATTATACTTACATATTTTGTTAAAACAGATAACCCCATTGTTATAATTGAATTTAAAACCTTCTTCTTATTTAAGTAAAATACTCCTAAAATAAAAAACCATATCATTAGAAGATCACTATGAGAATTAACTAGCAATTCAATTAATAAAAATGGATTAAAAAACCACCAGCTAAAAACCCTATAATCTTCTTTTCTTAACTCAAATAATAAATACCCTGTAAACCAAAAAACCAAAGCATTCATAAGTTTCAAAAAATAAAAATTAAGGATAAGTCTTCTAGTAGAAAAAATTATTCCCGGAATTAAAGAATAAAAAAGATAAACCGGGCCGTAGGCATATTTAAACTGAACATTTCGTAAAAAATCAAGCCATAAATCCCTACCCAAAAATTCCTCAGGAGCAACCTTGTAGGGGTTTACATGATAGTGTAATAACATTTTAGCCGAAAAAAGATAAGTAAAAATATCATAAGACAAAAAGGGATAAGAAAAAGAAAAAACAAGAACAAAAACTGCGGTAATAAAAAATAATCTTTTCTTTCTAATTGTCAAAAGGATTTTAGAAAAGAATAACAAGAATAAATCAAAAACAAAAAAACAAACAATCAATATTAAATAAACCTGCGAGAGTAATTCTCTATTTTCTCTTGTAAACTCAATTATAGATAACAACTTTTGAAATTTAGGGTGGCCTTGTGCAATCGTCAAAACAACAGCGAAATCAATCCAGAGGTAAGAAAAAATTAAAAAAGATAAAGATAACAATAAAAAAATAATAAAAATCATTATTAACCTTTATAAATTTAGTTTTCTTATTTTATTCCCTAACCAAATAATACCAGTTAAAAGCCAGTATTTAAAAATTCCGTTGTAAATTTTACTGCTTTGAGTAAGCCATTGATAGACTTGATTGCCCACCTTAGCGGCGCTTTGTCCGTGGTAATGAAGAATTTTTGCTTCTGGCAGATAATAAACTTTCAGGCCTGCTTTTTTTACTCTCCGGCAAAAATCTAAATCTTCAAAATACATAAAATAACGTTCGTCAAATAAACCAACTTTCTCAAAAGTTTTCCTGGGAATTAGCATCGCCGCTCCTGTAACTGCATCTACCTCTACCGCCTTTCCCCCCGAAGGAACATATTTTTCATAGGCTCCTTTTTTACCAAACCAAAACTCTAAAATCGCCCGCCACCAAGAAGGAAAATGATAAACTGAAGGCTGCACTGAAATATCAGGATTAACTAACTGAGCGCCAATTACTCCTGCCTGGGGATTTTTTTCGGCAAAATTAATCAGCTTTTCTAAAGAATCTTTCTTAACTCGGGTATCTGGATTTAAAAGCAAAATATATTTTCCTTTAGCAAGCCTAATTCCTTGGTTCACCGCCTTAGCAAAGCCCAAATTTTTCTTATTTAAAATTATTTTTATTTCTATATTTCTATATTTCTTTAGTTCTAAATTTCTTAAAAATTCTCTACTTCCATCTTCAGAATTATTATCTACTAAAATAATCTCTTTAAAAAAGTCATCACCGCTGAATAAAAGAGAACCAACACACTTTTCAAGTAAATTTCTAACATTAAAACTAACTAAAATTATTGATAAATCCATATTTTAAATAATTAAAGTAAATAATTTAATTAATCAAACTGAGAAAAAATTATCTCGTCTTTAACCTTTTCTTCCCTATATTCTTTAAGCTTTTGTTTTAAAACAAAAGGAAATTTAACCAAAGCCATTAAAAATGGCTGCCAATACCCCGGATTGATTAATAATTTCTTAATAAGCCAAAATTTATGTTCCAAAATCATTTTCGGTGAAGTAATATTTTTCCAAATAAACAAAAGACGATTCCTTTCGGCAATTAAATTCACATATTTTTTAGAAAATCTACTAATAGTTCCCTCATGTTTATGATAAACTACCGCCCGCGGATCCCAAATAACTTTATAGCCTCTTTTCCAAGCCCGATAAGAAAGATCAACGTCTTCCCAATAAAATGGATGATAAAGCTCATCCATTCCCCCTAACTTTTCCCAAATTTCTTTTCTAAATGCTCCACTTCCTCCCGAGGCCCAAAAAGAAATATGCGGCGCTTTTGTTTTTCCGCCTGGTTCGTGCTCGATAAAACCCCTAATCCATTTGCCTTTTGCCCAACTCCATTGAGGTTCACCCAAAGAAACGGCAAAAACTTTCGGATCCTTAAAATCCTCCTCAAGGGGTTTTAAAAATTTTTCCTCAGGTACTACATCATTATTTAAAAGCACTACGATTTCTCCTTTGGCTGCTTTTACTCCTTTATTTACAAAAGCGACAAATCCTAAATTTTTTTTATTAAAAATAACCTTTAGAGGTATAGAACTATAGAGATTTAGAGATTTAGATTTTTTATTTTTTTCTATATCTCTCAAAAACTCTCCGCTTCCATCAGTCGAACCGTCATCAATTACAATCACCTCATCCGCACTGGTCTTTAAAACCGCCGGTAAATTCTTTTTTAAAAGTTTTTCTCCGTTCCAATTTGGAATTACAATTGAAAACCTCATCTGGTTTTTTATAACTTGGGTAAATAAAGGAAACTCCAAAAATTTAAAAGAATCGAACCAGCGATT
>Ga0123519_10010586_pt1 | contig 13712 bp, 8 predicted proteins | sample YelNatPaOPRAMG02_FD_87396 | JGI IMG/M metagenome (GOLD analysis project Ga0123519, IMG submission 87396) | Hot spring microbial communities from Yellowstone National Park - Yellowstone National Park OP-RAMG-02 (version 2) | ecosystem: Environmental > Aquatic > Thermal springs > Hot (42-90C) ...
AGGATATTGACATCACGACCCGTGGCAAGCACATGATCAAGGCCACCATAGCCAATGTCATAGGCCCAACCATCACCGCCGATGATCCACACGCTCTTGCGCACCAGCACATCGGCCAGGGCGAGCAGGTCTCGGGCGCGCGGGTGGGTGCTCTCCTGCAAGCGCTGCTTGAGCAAAGCGACACGCTCGCGTTGCTTGCGGATGTCCATCTCGTCCGATTGGTCGGCATTCAGGATCTCGTCAACCAGTTGTTCGCCCACCTGGGCTGCGAACTGGGGCAACAGCTCGCGCGCATATTGCTGCTGCTTGTCCAGTGTCAAGCGCATGCCCAGGCCAAACTCGGCGTTATCCTCGAAAAGCGAGTTTGACCAGGTTGGCCCGCGCCCCTCGGCGTTGACCGCCCACGGTGTGGTGGGCAGGTTGCCGCCGTAGATGGAACTGCAGCCGGTAGCATTCGCCGCGATGACGCGGTCACCGAAGAGCTGGCTCATCAGCTTGAGATACGGGGTCTCACCACAGCCCGCGCACGCGCCGGAGAACTCAAACAGGGGTTGCAGCAGCTGCACGTTCTTGACCATGTTGAAATGGAAGCGGTCGTGATCCACTTCAGGCAATGATAGGAAGAACTCCCAATTTTGGCGTTCTTGGGCGCGGATGGGCGGTTGCGGCGCCATATTGATGGCCTTGCGTCCCGATTGAGTCTTGTCCTTCGCTGGACACGCTTCGACGCAGAGCGCGCAGCCGGTACAGTCCTCCGGCGCCACCTGAAGGGTGTAGCGCATGTCCTTGGGCACTTCCTTGAACTTCGCTGCGGTGGAGCGGAAGGTGGGAGGCGCCTTGACCAGGTAAGAGGGATCATAGATCTTGGCGCGGATCACCGCATGCGGGCAAACCATGACGCACTTTCCGCACTGGATGCAGATATCGGGCTCCCAGACAGGGATCTCCAGTGCGATATTGCGCTTCTCATAGCGGGTCGTCGCGGTGGGGAAAGTGCCGTCCACCGGCATCGCGCTCACCGGCAGTCGGTCACCCTCACCTGCCACGATAGCGCCCAATACCTCGCGCACGAACTCAGGTGCCTCGGGAGGCATCGGCGGTCGGCGTGTGAAGGTGCTGGTGACTTTGTCAGGCACCCTCACTTCGTACAGGTTGGCCAGCGCTTGATCAACCGCGTTGAAGTTGCGCTGCACGACTTCCTCTCCGCGCTTGCCGTACGTCTTGCGGATGGTCTCCTTGATCGCGGCAATGGCCTGCTCACGCGGCAGCACTCCGCTGATGGCGAAGAAACAGGTCTGCATAATGGTGTTGATGCGCCCGCCCATGCCGGTGCGGCGTGCCACTTCGTAGGCGTCGATCACGTAAAAGTGCAGGTGTTTGTTGATGATGTCTTGCTGCACCTCGCGCGGCAAATGATCCCACACCTCGTCCGGGCCGTAGATGCTATTCAGCAGGAACACGGCGCCCGGCATAGCATACTTGAGCATGTCAAAGCGCTCAAGGAAGGGGAACTGGTGACATGCCACAAAGCTCGCCTTGTTGATCAGGTAGGGCGCCCGGATCGGCCGCGGGCCGAAGCGCAGGTGAGATATCGTGATCGTGCCCGCCTTGCGCGAGTCGTACACAAAGTATCCCTGCGCGTAGTTGTCGGTCTCCTCGCCGATAATGCGGATAGAGTTGTGGTTGGCGCCCACCGTGCCATCGGAGCCCAAACCGAAGAAGACGGCGCGCACAGTATCCTCACCCTCGATATCAAAGGAAGGGTCGTACTCGATGCTTGTGTGTGTTACGTCGTCGGTGATCCCCACGGTAAAGTGGTTCTTCGGTTGCTCCTTGCGCATTTCGTCGAAGACACCCTTCACCATAGCGGGGGTGAACTCCTTCGAAGAGAGTCCGTAACGGCCGCCGATGATACGCGGCACTTTCTCGAAGGGGGCGATGCCCTGTGCCATGCCCTCCGCGACGGCTGTCACCACATCGGTATAGAGGGGCTCGCCCGCCGCACCGGGTTCCTTGGTGCGATCCAGGACGGCGATGACCTTCGTAGTGGGCGGCAGCGCCTGCAGGAAGTGGGCGACGGAGAAGGGGCGATAGAGGTGCACGGTGACGACGCCCACTTTTTCTCCCCGTTCCATCAGATATTGCGCTGTCTCGCAAGCGGTCACGGCGCCGGAGCCCATCACGACGATCACACGCTCAGCATCCGGGGCGCCGGAGTAATCAAACAGGTGATACTGACGGCCCACCAAACGGGCAAAGCGATCCATCGTCTCCTGCACAACCCCCGGACACGCCAGGTAGAAGGAGTTGATCGCCTCGCGTGCCTGGAAGAAGACGTCAGGGTTTTGGGCAGTGCCGCGCAGGATGGGTCGGTCAGGCGACATGGCACGCTCGCGATGCGCCCGCACCAGGTCGTCATCGATCATCGCGCGCATGTCGTCCAGGGTGAGCTGCTCGATCTTGTTGATCTCGTGCGACGTGCGGAAGCCGTCGAAGAAGTGCAGGAAGGGGACACGCGTCTTGAGCGTGGCAGAATGGGCGATCATCGCCATGTCCTGCGCCTCCTGCACCGACGATGAGGCGAGCAGTGCGAAACCGGTGCTGCGCGCTGCCATCACATCCGAGTGGTCACCGAAGATGGAGAGGGCGTGGGTGGCCAGCGTGCGCGCCGAGACATGGAACACGGTGGGCGTCAGCTCGCCGGCAATCTTGAACATGTTGGGGATCATCAACAGCAAGCCCTGCGAAGCGGTGAAAGTGGTACACAAGCTGCCGGTCTGCAAGGCACCATGCACCGCACCCGCGGCGCCACCTTCGGATTGCATCTCGATCACCAATGGCACAGTACCCCAGATGTTCGGCTTTCTCTGTGCCGACCATGCGTCTGCCCACTCGCCCATCGGGGACGACGGCGTGATCGGATAGATAGCGATGACCTCACTAACATGATGGGCTACGTAAGCGGTCGCTTCATTGCCGTCCGCTGTGATCATTTTGCGGGTCATGTTACTTCTACCTCCAGAAATTTCGTCCATTCTTCAATAATCAGGTTTTTGGCCTGGGCGCACACCCAGGCCAGCTCATTGTAATCATACCAGAGATCGGCGGTCGGGGCAAATTTTAGCATGGTATGTCGCAATCTGGGGACTTCAACCCTTCCGGTCCACGACCATCAAGGAGCGGATACACTATTCCACCGCAGAACACAGAGTTTTTCCATGTTGTCTCTGTGCTCTTTGCGTGCTCTCCGGTGAAAAGAGCGATTTGTTCACACACGTGTTCACGCGCACGGCTCGGCTGGATGCACCCACTCGGCTGTCATCTCAAAAAACCTCCCCACGAAAACCCCCTTATATCTTGTTGACACATAGCGTAACTTGCATTTATGATACATATGCAAAATGTCTGATAAGATTCGCCTGGATCACCTGTTGGTCGAGCGAGGGCTTGTGCCTTCGGGAAGTCAGGCACAGGCGCTGATCCTTGCCGGTGAGGTCTTAGTCGAAGGGGAGGTGGCCAGAAAACCGGGCATGCGGGTGCCTGGCGATGCCCGGGTTGAGGTGCGTGCCCACCTGCCTTACGCATCGCGAGGCGGGTTGAAGCTGGCCGCCGCTTTGGACGCCTTTGCCATCTCGGTTCAGGGTGCCGTGTGCGCCGATGTGGGCGCTTCCACGGGCGGTTTCACCGACTGCCTATTGCAGCGCGGTGCGTCGCGGGTGTATGCGATCGATGTCGGATATGGCCAGCTGGCGTGGTCGCTGCGCCAGGATGCACGGGTGATCGTCATGGAGCGCACCAATGTGCGTTACCTGGAGCAGTTGCCCGAGCGGGTGCACATGGTCACCATTGATGTCTCGTTCATCTCGCTGACCAAGGTGCTGCCGGTGGCCGTGAAGTGGCTGGATAGCGCCTCAGCACCTGTGCTGGCATTGGTGAAGCCGCAATTCGAGGCGGGACGCGCATTGGTGGAGCGCGGCGGAGTGGTGCGCGATCCGCGGGTGCATCGTCAGGTTCTGGAACAGGTGGCCCGGGCCGCAATGAAGTGTGGCTTAACGGTGTGGGGGCTGATGCGGTCGCCGATCGTCGGGCCGGCCGGGAACGTCGAGTTTTTCATGCACTTGCGTCAGGCCATGCCACCCGGCGCAATCGACTTGCCGGTGGCGATCGAGAGCGCGCTGGGTTGAGTGCGTGGGGCGCGCCATTGGATCGGAAGTGGATTCAGTTGAAGGGAAAAAAGCGAAGGTGATCGAGTGCCCAATCGTCTGAGTGGTGAGAGCAGTCCCTATCTGTTGCAGCATGCGAACAACCCGGTGGATTGGTATCCGTGGGGTGAGGAAGCTCTTACACGCGCCCGGGCGGAGGACAAGCCGATCTTCTTGAGCATCGGCTATGCCTCTTGTCATTGGTGCCATGTGATGGCACACGAGTCTTTTGAGGATCCCGAGACGGCTGCCATCATGAACGAACACTTCATCAACATCAAGGTGGATCGGGAGGAACGGCCCGATCTGGATACCATCTACATGACCGCCGTCATGGCTATGTCCGGTCAAGGAGGATGGCCGATGTCGGTCTTCCTGACCCCCGACGGCAAGCCCATCTATGGCGGCACCTACTTTCCACCTGAGGATTGGTATGGGATGCCTGCTTTCAAGCGCGTGTTGCTGGCAGTGGCGCGGGCGTATCAAGAGGAACGTGACCAATTGCTGGAAGGCGGGGCGCAGGTGCTGGCCTACTTGCAGCAGAGCATGCAATTGCCGCGCCAGCATGGGGACAGGCTGACCGTCCAAACGCTGGATCGCGCTTACCTGGGCCTCTCGAACACGTTCGACGCGAATTACGGCGGGTTCGGAAATGCACCCAAGTTTCCCCCGGCTATGCCATTGGAGTTCCTGTTGCGGTACTACACCCGCACGAAGGAAGAGCGTGCCTTGCAGATGGTGCGTCGCACCCTCATCCGCATGGCACACGGTGGCATTTACGATCAATTGGGTGGGGGATTTCACCGTTACGCCACCGATGTGCGCTGGTTGGTGCCCCACTTCGAAAAGATGTTATACGACAGTGCCCTTCTGGCACGGGTTTATCTGCATGCCTGGCAGGTGGAAGGTGTTCCGCTCTATCGTCGCGTCGTCGAGCAAACCTTGGATTACGTGCTGCGGGAGATGACTCACCTCGAAGGGGGCTTCTATTCTGCCCAAGATGCAGACAGTGAGGGGGAAGAAGGCAAGTTTTACCTCTGGAGCTACGATGAGATGGCCGCCCTGGTGGGCCAGCCCGACGCGGAGTTAGCCGCGCGGCATTTCGGCGTCACCAAACGCGGCAACTTCGAGGGCAAGAACATCCTGCACATCGCTACGGAGGAAGAAGACATTGCCGCTTCCACGCAGTGCGACGTGACATCCGTGCGTGCGGTGCTGGAACGCGCGCGCCAAACCCTGCTTCAGGCGCGCGCACAGCGCATCCCACCGGACAAGGACGAAAAGGTGCTCACCGCGTGGAACGCACTGATGATGGGCACTTTTGCCGAAGCCTCTCGCGTTTTGAAGCGCCCAGATTATCTGGAGGTGGCCCGGCACAACGCCGAATTCGTGTTCCGCGAGATGATGCCCGACAATCAGCTGATGCGCGCGTGGCACCAAGGGACAGGGGCGCGGCATCGGGCCTATCTAGAGGACTACGCTGCCTATGCCGCGGCGCTGCTGACGCTCTATCAGGCCACGTTTGAGGTGCGCTGGTTTCTCCAGGCACGTGCGCTGGCGGACGTCATCCTGGATCGCTTCATGGATCCCGAGGGTGGATTCTTTGACACGCGGGACGACCACGAACATGTGCTGGTGCGCCCGCGACAGCTGCAGGATAGCGCCGTTCCATCCGGCAATGCACTGGCGGCTGATGTGCTGCTGCGTCTGGCAACATATACCGGCGAGCACCGTTACCGGGATGCTGCGGAAAAAATCCTGCACGCCATGTCGGCACTCATGAAACAATATCCGAGCAGTTTTGGACATTGGCTGAGTATTGCCGCATACTATTTAGCACTGCCTGTTCTGGTTGCCGTGGTGGGCTTTCCCGAGGCCTCGGACACGCTGGACTTGCTGGACGTGCTCTTCAGCCGTTACCGGCCTCACGTGGAGATTGCCTTCACCGCACCTGAGGGCGAGGCCATGCAGCATATCCCGGTATTAAAGGGGCGTGAGATGCGCGATGGCCGCGCGACGGCGTATATGTGCCACGGTTTCTCCTGTCGGCCCCCTGTTGTGGACGCTGGAGAGCTAGAAGAGCAATTGCAGCAAACCCTCTCAGGTTGAGAGGGCGCCGCTTTGGATTTCGAGTCAATCGAGGAAGAGTGCTGTGCGCGTCAGGTTCTGGGGCACGCGAGGCTCAATCCCGACGCCAGGGCGTCACACGTTGCGCTATGGCGGCAATACCATCTGTGTGGAGATCCGCACAGACGCAGGACAGCGGTTGATTCTGGACGGGGGAACCGGGCTGCGGGGATTGGGACGCGCCCTCATACAGGAGGGGCACCCGCTTGACATCGACATCTTGATCAGCCACACCCATTGGGACCATACTCAGGGGATCCCTTTCTTTGCCCCAATGACCCGCCCGGAAAACCGCATCACGATCTATGCCACTTCTGGTACGGACAAGGATGCAACGGAAGTCTTTGCTCGGCAGATGGACTATGCGAACTTCCCCGTCCCTCTGGACGAGCGACAGGGGCAGGTTGAGTTCCGCGAGATCGGTGAGGAAGAATTCAATATCGGGGAAATTCGAGTGCAATCCTGTTTTGTCAATCACACGATCCTCACCCTGGGTTATCGCATCTGCTGTGGTAATGTCTGCGCCGTATATGTCACCGACCACGAGCCCTTTGCCCCTAGCCTGTATCGTTCCGATGTGGCAGACCCCGATCTGGATGACATTGTCCATGCCGGGGACAGGAAACACGTCAAGTTCCTGGCCGACGCCGATTTGGTCATCCATGACGCACAGTTCACTGCGGAGGAGCTGGTCCATCGACGGGATTGGGGACATAGCTCATTGGAATATGCTGTCGAAGTATGTGTCGCCGCGCGTGCCAAGCAACTGGCGTTCATCCACCACGATCCCGATCGGAGTGATGAGGAGCTGGATCGCCTTGAAGCGGCGGGCCAGGCGTATGCACGTCAGCTGGGCGCGGATCTGAAGGTGTTTGCCGCTGCCGAGGGCATGGAGATCGAATTGAGCGAAACGGGAGAAGCGCTCGCGACTTCAAGCGCCACGTATCCCGTCAGTTTGGAGGCGAGGCGCCACTCGCGCATCCTGGTGGTGGACGATGAACCGGCCATGGTGCAGTATCTCACCATGGTGCTCACTCGCGACGGTTATGAGGTGCTTCAAGCGATGAACGGCTATGAGGCATTGGCGCTCGTGCGAGAACAGCCCCCCGACCTGGTGCTGTTGGATGTGATGATGCCGGAGATGGACGGCTTCCAGGTATTACGAGAACTGCGCGCTTCAGAGGAATTTCGGGACTTGCCGGTTATTATCCTGACTGCCCTGGCAGGAGAACAGGATATTGTACGCGGCTTTGAGGGGGGTGTGACGGATTACATTGACAAACCGATCACGCCGGCGGTGTTGCGCGCACGCGTGCGACGCTGGCTGTTAAGCCGTGACAGCAGGTGACATATGCCACTCCGAGTGGGGATTGTCGGTTTGCCCAACGCGGGCAAAAGCACGTTGTTCAACGCGCTGACGCGGGCTAACGTGGCGGTAGCGCGTTATCCCTTTACCACTATCGAGCCACACATTGGGGTCGCGACGGTGCCGGATGCGCGCCTGGACGCCCTCGCCCAACTGATCCAGCCGACCAAGGTGGTGCCCGCCACGGTGCAATTTGTGGATATTGCCGGCCTGGTACGTGGGGCACACCGCGGCGAGGGCCTGGGAAACCAATTCCTGGCCGCCATTCGCGAAATGGATGCCCTTGCGATGGTGCTGCGCTGTTTTGAGGATCCGGACGTGCCCCACGTCTCCGAGAGCCTTGACCCGATTGCAGATCTCGGCGTGCTCGACCTGGAGCTCTCGTTGGCGGACTTAGCCACGGTGGAGCGACGCATTGAGCGCACTAAGAGTGCTGCCAAAAGCAATCCCAAAGCTTATGAATGGGAGCTCACCACTCTGGCGCAGCTGCGCGATCACCTAGCCACCGGACAGCCGGCGCGCACCTTTGTTCCTGCTCCTATAGCCGGTCACGCAACCAAGGTGGAGAGTGGAGGTGAGGATGCGACGCGCGCATTGCTGAATGAGCTGTTCCTGCTCACCTATAAGCCGCGCCTGCTGGTGGCGAATGTCGGTGAGAGCGCATTGCCGGGTGGTGGCCCGCTGGCCGTACGCGTCCTTGAGGCAGCTGCCCAAGAGGGCAGTCAAGCGATCGTGCTGTGTGCGGAGTGTGAAGCGGCGCTGGCCGAGTGGTCAGCTGAGGAAGCGGCGGCGTATCGTGCTGAGCTGGGACTCAGCGAGCCCGGCCTAGACCGCTTCGTGCATGCCAGCTATCGCCTGCTCGACCTGATCACCTTCTTCACGGTCACCGGCGGCGAAGTGGTGCGTGCCTGGACGCTGCGCCGTGGTCTGACCGCCTGGCACGCAGCTGGTCAGGTGCACAGTGACATCCAACGCGGGTTCGTGCGCGCAGATGTGATCCGCTGGGATGAGTTGCTGGCAGCTGGTTCACTAGCCCACGCCCGTGAGACGGGTCGGCTGCGCTCTGAGGGGCGTGATTATGTCGTACAGGATGGGGATGTGATCCACGTCCATTTTGTCGCTTAGGAGAAGGCTGATTGCCAGATTTCTGGCAAAAAGATTTGACAATTAGGCTATTTGGTTGTAAAATAAATTATAAGAAAAAAGAATACCCCAACGACTGAGAACGGGAATAGTACTCGCTCAAGCGGCATTCAGAGAGCCGACGCAAGGTGCGAGGTCGGTATGTGCGCGGGTGGGGAATGGGCCCGGGAGTTGCGCCCCCAAAGTCAGCCAGCCTGATGAGTAGGCGGCGCCGGAAACTCTACCGTTATCAGAGAGCTGGGTATTAAGGAGAGCATTTTCGCGAGATGCTCAACGGCGTACCTGTAGAGTGAGACTGGTGCACTCGAGACCCATGTGTGTTTCACACGGGTCTTTTGGTTCGTGAAGGTCATCGGGCCATCGAGTGGCATCCGGTCTAAGTGAGGTGGCACCGCGGAAGCGGCGGTACAAAGCCCTTTCGTCCTCAAGGTTCCGGGAACCCGGAGCGTGACAGGCGAAAGGGCTTTTTCGTTTACTTTGCTTTGGTAATCTATTATGAAAAACATTTAAAGGAGGGAAATCACAATGACAACCCAGAATGATCGGACCAAATTCTTGCTCAGCGAGCATGACATTCCCAAAGCCTGGTACAACATCCTGGCCGACTTGCCGAAACCCTTGCCACCGGTGCTTCATCCCGTCACCTTGCAACCGGTTAGCCCAGACGATCTCGCACCCCTCTTTCCAATGGGGCTGATTATGCAGGAGGTCAGCCCCGAGCGGTACATCGAGATTCCGGAGCCGGTGCGCGAGATGTACAAGCTCTACCGACCTTCCCCGCTGATTCGCGCCCGAAGGCTGGAGAAATTCCTTGACACGCCCGCACGCATCTATTACAAGTACGAGGGAGTGAGCCCGGCGGGAAGCCACAAACTCAACACGGCCATCGCGCAAGCTTTCTACAATAAACAGGAAGGGGTCAAGAAGCTGGCCACCGAGACCGGCGCAGGTCAGTGGGGCAGCGCATTAGCCATGGCGGGCGCCTTCTTGGGCATCGAGGTGGAAGTCTTCATGGTCAAGGTGAGCTACTATCAGAAACCTTACCGCCGCAACCTGATGGAAGTCTATGGCGCCAAGGTGCACCCCAGCCCCTCACCGCTGACCGAAGCAGGTCGCAAGATCTTGGAACAGGATCCCGATTCGCCCGGCAGCCTGGGCATTGCCATCAGCGAGGCGGTCGAAGTCGCGGCGACCAGTGGAGGAACTGTGAAGTACAGCTTGGGCAGCGTGCTCAACCATGTGATCCTGCACCAGACCGTGGTGGGGGAAGAGGCACTCAAACAGTTTGCCTTGGCGGATGACTATCCCGACGTGGTGATCGGCTGTGTGGGAGGGGGTTCGAACTTCGCCGGTTTTGCCGTGCCGTTCCTGCGCGAGCGCCTGCACAAGGGGCTGAACACGCGCTTTGTGGCAGTGGAGCCGCGCGCCTGTCCCAGCCTGACCCGCGGCAAATACACCTATGACTATGGCGACACGGCGCACCTGACCCCGCTGATCAAGATGCACACCTTGGGGCATACCTTTGTGCCATCCGGCATCCACGCCGGCGGGTTGCGCTACCACGGCATGGCGCCCATCGTGGCGGCATTGGTGAATCAGGGCCTGATGGAGGCAGTGGCCGTTTACCAGAACCCGGTCTTTGAGTCCGCCGTCGCCTTTGCGCGCACTGAGGGCATCCTGCCCGCTCCTGAATCGGCCCACGCCGTGCGCGTGGCAGTGGACGAGGCGCTCCAGGCCAAAGCAGAGGGTAAGCCACGCGTCATCGCCTTCAACCTGAGCGGCCATGGTCTCCTGGATCTGTCAGCATACGACGCTTACCTGAATGGCAAGCTGGAGGACTTCGAGTTCCCGCCCGAAGCGCTGGAGAAGTCACTCGCCAACCTTCCCAAGGTCGAGGTGGCATAGGGCTTTTGGGCTCTCGCCGTTTTCCACGCCGCGTGTCAGAAAGCGGCAGAGATCTCACCGCAGAGCACGTAAGGGGTACAGAGAATATGAAAAATCCCTCCGTGCTCTGCGATCCCTGCGGTGAAAAGGTTTTCCGCTCCCGGACGGCTGCGGCGGGGGTGGGGGAAATACGCGCTGCTGGGCCTTGACAGGGGAATCGCCATCCTTATACTCCAGCGTCAGGCATGTGCCATCTATCTCTTGGGGATGATAGAGGAGGTAAGGAAACTGTGCAAACGAGAGTTTGGCATGCCCACTATCCACCCCAGGTGCCCGCCAGCCTGGATTACCCCGCGGTTTCGCTCAACGATCTGCTGATGGACACTGCGCGGCGTTATCCGGACAAAGCGGCGCTGGTCTTCGCCCAGAACACCATCACCTACCGCGAGCTGGACGACCTGGTGAATCGACTCGCCGCCACTTTGCAGCAGCTCGGCGTGCGCAAGGGAGACCGCGTCGCGCTGTATCTGCCGAATTGCCCCCAGATGGTGCTCGGCTATTTCGCCGTCTGGCGCATCGGCGGCATCGCAGTGCCGGTCAACATCGCCCATGTGGCACGTGAATTCGCGTATCAGGTGCACAACGCCGGCGCCACAGTCGCGCTGTGCTGGGATGCCAAGTGGGAACAGGTACAGGATGCCGCTGCCAGCAGCGGGTTGCGCCATGTTGTGCTGACCGGTTTGGAGGAGTTTGCCTCGCGTTCTTGGGTGTCCTTTCTGGGTGTGGGTACACAGGGAGCACCCCTTGACCAGGGTGAAGGCTATGCCCACGGGGAAATTCATGTGCACCGCCTGCAAGACCTGTTGCGCGTTGCTCCTGCGCAAATGCTCCCCACGCAGGCATCGCCGGAGGACATTGCTACGCTACTCTACACCGGGGGTACCACCGGCGTGCCCAAAGGGGCACAGCTGACGCACCAAAACCTCGTCGCCAATGCCGTGCAGATCGCCTCTTGGCTAACCCGCCTGACTCCCGGTGAGGAAACAGTGCTCACCGCGTTGCCGCTCACGCACAGCTACTCCCTGACCATGTGCATGAATCAATCGGTGTATCGCGGATATACCCAGGTGCTCATCGCCAATCCGCGGCAGCTGGACGACCTCCTGGCAGCGATCGACGCATATCAGATCACCCTGTTTCCGGGGGTGCCCACGATGTTTCTGGCAGTGAATCAACACCCCGGGGTGCGGACGGGGCAGTATCAGCTGCGTTCCATCAAGGCGTGTATCAGCGGCGCCGCGCCGCTCCCGCGCGAAATCCAGCAAGAGTTCCAGCGCATCACCGGCGGGGTACTGGTGGAGGGATATGGCCTGACCGAAGCGTCCCCGATCACACATTGTAACCCGCTCCACGGCAGAGACCGCATCGGCACCATCGGCCTGCCGCTTCCGGACACGGATTGCAAGATCGTGGACAGCGAGACCGAGACGAGGAGCTTAGGGCCAGAGCAGCCGGGGGTGTTGTGCGTCAGCGGGCCGCAGCTGATGGCAGGATACTGGGGGATGTCGGAGGAGACCGCCAACGTCTTGCGGCGCGATCGTACGGGCAAACTGTGGTTGCACACAGGTGATATTGCAGTGATGAGCGTGGATGGGTACTTTCGCATTGTGGATCGCAAGAAGGACACCATCATCGCCATGGGAGGACTCAAGGTGTATCCACGCGAGGTCGAGGATGTGTTATACGAACACCCCGCCGTGTTGGAAGCTGCGGTGATCGGCGTGCCGATAGGGGGAGCGGATCAGCGCGTCAAAGCGTTTATCGTGCTGCGGCCAGAAGCGCAGGTGGACGAGGAAGAAATCCGCGCCTTCTGCCGGGAGCGCATGGCACCGTATAAAGTGCCCAAGTACATCGAGTTTCGTGCCAGCCTACCCAAGTCGGGGGTGGGCAAGGTACTACGGCGCCACCTGGCCGAGGAGGAGAAAGCGCGGACGTAATCCCCGCCTCAAACGGGGACCGGCTGCGGCTTGAGATCGATTTTGGGCTGCGGCGGCGTATCGGCGAAGAGGCTCTCAAACTGCTCGGCGTCCAGCGTCTCTTCCTGCATCAGGCGCGTGGCGATCAGCGTCAGCTTGTCGCGGTAACGGGTGATGATGTCACGCGCGTGCTGATACGCCTGATCGACCAGGTTGCGCACCTCTTCATCAATGATGTAGGCGACTTCCTCACTGTAGTTGCGCTGCTCCCCGATCTCCTTGCCCAGGAAGACCAGCTCCTCTTTTTCTCCAAAGGTAATCGGTCCCAGCTTTTCACTCATTCCAAAGCGCGTGACCATAGAGCGGGCGATGCGGGTCACGTGCTCCAGGTCTTGGCGGGCGCCGGTGGTGATGTCGTCAAAAACAACTTCTTCCGCCACGCGACCGCCCAGATACACGGTCATCTCGGCCATCAGGCGTGATTTGCTGATGAGCATGCGGTCGTCTTCGGGGAGATGGAGCACATATCCCTCGGCCATTCCACGCGCGACGATGCTCACCTTTTGCACCGGGTCTGCACCGGGGGTCATGCGCGCGACCAGAGCGTGGCCAGCCTCATGATAGGCGATGATCTCCTTCTCCCGCTCGGTGAGGATGCGGCTCTTGCGCTCCGGGCCCAACATGACCTTCTCGATCGCCTCTTGGAACTCGCCCATGTCAATGCTCTTCTTATTGCGGCGTGCCGCCAGGATGGCTGCCTCGTTGACCAGGTTCTCGAGATCAGCACCCACGAAACCAACGGTGGTCTTGGCGATCTTGTCCAGGTCTACATCGGCGCCAAGTGGCTTGCCACGCACGTGGACGTCCAATATCTTGCGGCGTCCGATCCAATCCGGGCGGTCCAGCACCACACGGCGGTCGAAGCGCCCCGGCCGCAGCAAAGCCGGGTCCAAAATGTCCGGCCGGTTGGTCGCCGCCATCACGATCACGTTCGTGTCGGTGTCAAAACCGTCC
>Ga0123519_10010588_pt1 | contig 13711 bp, 14 predicted proteins | sample YelNatPaOPRAMG02_FD_87396 | JGI IMG/M metagenome (GOLD analysis project Ga0123519, IMG submission 87396) | Hot spring microbial communities from Yellowstone National Park - Yellowstone National Park OP-RAMG-02 (version 2) | ecosystem: Environmental > Aquatic > Thermal springs > Hot (42-90C) ...
TAATATTAAAAATTAAGGATAAACGCCTGGATAGCTCAATGGTAGAGCAGCTGTTTTGTAAACAGCAGGTTAGGAGTTCGAGTCTCCTTCCAGGCTCAAAAAAAGAGCCCGTAGTTCAACGGATAGAACGAATCCCTTCTAAGGATTAGATGGCAGTTCGATTCTGCCCGGGCTCACATAATCACCAAACACCAAACACCAAACATCTAACATCTAACTTCTAACTTCTAACACCAAACACCTTAAAAAACTGTAACATTAAATATTAACAACATTTACACCACGTTTACACAACATTTACACCATTTTTACACTAATTTTCAACCTCCCAATCTCCATTTATCTCTGCAAATCTCTACTTATCTCTATTTATCTCTTTTTCATATTCGCATAATTCACGTCATTCGCATAAAAATTCGCATCATTCGTATCTTTTAATTCTGATTTCTCCGATTAATCTGACCTTCCGATTAAGGTGATGTTATCTGATTTTCTGAATTTTTCCGATGTAAGCCGAATTTTTCTGATATTTAACCGATTCCAACCGATTATAACTGATTATAACTTATTTCAACTATTTTTGACTTTTGACTTCTAACTTTTGACTTTTTATATCGTATAATATTCTCATGCTCTCCGTCATCATCCCAACAATAACCAACGACCAAGGCCTTTTTAAACTTATTTATCAATTAAAAAAAATAAAAGACATTGAGATTCTAATCGTTGATAATAAACCAAATGAGGAAAAAAGAAAAAAACTTAAAAACTTTCTCTACCTTCCCCAACAAAAAAACTTAGGTTTTGCCAAAGCAGTTAATTTAGCTTCCAAAAAAGCAAAAGGGGAGTGGCTTCTTATTTTAAATGATGATATAGAGGAAGTGACTGAAAATCTGATAAATAAAATGCTAATCTTTGCCCAAAAAAATCATTTTGACGCTGTTTCTCCAGTTTTAAAAAAACCCACCGGCGAGATAGAAAACTTCGGCTATAAAGTTTTACCAATTGGTAAAGTTCAATTAATAACCAAAAACCCGCAACCCGCAACCAGTAACCCGCAACCAATAACTAATAACGAAATCGATGGTCTTACCGCCGCCTGCCTTTTTATCAAAAAGCAAGTTTTTGAAAAAATCGGTGGTTTTGATGAAAGTTTTTTTGCTTATCTTGAAGATGTTGATCTATTTTTGCGACTTAAAAATAAAGGCTATAAATTTGCCATTAACCCCAATGTTTTCGTCATCCACAATCATATGACCACCTCCTCAAAAATGGGCTTTTTTAAAGAAAAACAAGATTTTGTAAACTGGATAAGAGTAATTATAAAAAACTGGGAGCTAAAAAAAATTATCCTTCATCTTCCTGGAATTATTATCGAGCGGGGAAGAAATCTAAGTGGCTTGATAAAAAAAATAATAAAAGTTTATTTTTCCCAAATAGCTAACCAATAAAAATGGTATAATAAAATAATATGAAAAAATCTAAAATCTACTATGATAAAGAAAATGACGCTTTATATCTAAATTTAAGAGAAGGAAAAGAGGCTTATTTTGAGGAAATTGAACCAAATGTTATTGTTGAATATAACGAAAAAAATCAACCTTTAGCGGTTGAGATTTTAAAAGCTTCTTTGCTATTTAAAAAAATTTCTTCTTTTAATATTCCTATGGTTTATGACAAAAATCGAGTATACAAACCATCTTCTAAATAGAATCAAATTAAGAAAAATTTCGAAGAAAATCATCAATAAAATTTTGAAATCTCCGAGTTTTTTACTTTTTGATACTCTAAATCAAACAAAAATCGCCATCAAAGAAGTAAATAATATCAACTATATGGTTGCTTATGTTGAGGATAATAACAAACTTAAAGTAATTACAATTCATCCAATAAAAAAATCCCAGATAGAAAATAGACTACAAAGAAAAAGGTGGATTAAAATATCTTAAAATTATCTATTCACCGCTGTCTTAAAAAATCTGATTTCAACTGATTCTAACTGATTTTAACCGATTATAACTGATTTCAACCGATTCTAACCATTTTATACAATTTTTACACGTTATCCATTCGCATAATTCGCGTCATTCGCATAAAAATTCGTATCATTCGTATCATTTTTTAACTTTTACACAATTAAATTTATAAAATTTTTTTAGTTTTTAATTGTAGTTTTGACTTTTGACTTTTGAGTTTTGAGTTTTTTGTATAATATTCTCATGCTCATCGGTATTAATATTTCAATAATTCCTCAATTTAAAATATGAATCTTTATCAAAAATTCGTCCCTGAAAAGATAAGAATAAAAATAAGAAATATCCAATATCGCCTTCAACACTTTATTTTTTTATTTAGATATAACTTTAAAAAATATTTTATAAGAAAAACAACAATGCCAAAAATAAAAAATAAAAAGCCTTCAATTTTTTATATTATTCCAACAACAAAAATTACTGGAGGAGTAGCTATCTGTTGCGAACATTTAAACCGTCTTCAAAAATTGGGTTTTAACACTCTTTTTGTTTCTTTTGATAACAAAACCGATCTTTCTTGGTTTCCCAACCAAAAAGTCCCAATTATCCCATTAAAAAAAGCAAAAAAAATCATCAAAAATTTTGATATTGGTGTAGCTACCGGTTGGATTACTGCTTACGAATTGGCTTTAATGGATGTTAAGCGAAAAGTTTATTTTGTCCAATCCGATGAAAGACGTTTTTATCCTGAAGGAAGTTTTTTAAAGAAAAGGGTTGAGAAAACCTACAAAATGGATTTTGAATTTTTAACCGAAGCAAAATGGATAAAAGACTGGCTAAAAAAAGAGTTTAAAAAAGAAGCTTTTTATGTCCCCAATGGTATCAATACAGAAATTTTTTATCCAGATAAGCCTCTTATTCCAAAAAAGAAAGGCATCATAAGAATTTTGGTTGAAGGAGCGGCTGACCTGCCATTTAAAGGAGTAAAAGAAGCTCTTTTTATCTTAAATGAAATCAAAAAAGAAATAAAAAATATTGAAGTTGTCTATGTTAACAGTAGCGGAAAACCAGAAAAAAACTGGCCTTTTGATTATTATTTTGAAAAAGTACCGATTAATAAAATGAAAAATATTTACTCTTCTTGTGATTTTTTGTTAAAATTATCAAAAGTTGAAGGATTCCCAGGCCCACCACTTGAAATGATCGCCTGCGGAGGAATCCCAATAGTTTTGAAAACTAAAGGGGTAGAGGAGTATTTGGAAAATGGGGTTAATGGGTTTATTTTGGAAAAGATAAATAAAGAAGAAATTAAAAGAATAATGTTAAATAAGTGGAAAAAAATTAAAAATCAACAGAAAATAGAAAAATTCTCATGGGAAAAAATAATTTTAAAATTAAGCAAATTTTATTCTTCTAAAAAATTGAAAAATGAAAAAAATTGAATTTTATTTATATTATTTATTAGGGAATATATTAAATTTAATTGACTTGAAAATAAAAAAAAATAACATTAGTAAAAATCCAAAAGTTAGTATCATAATCACCAATTATAACTATGGTAAATTTTTAGAAAAATCCATAAGATCATCCTTAAATCAAACATATAGAAATAAAGAAATAATCTTAGTTGATGATAATTCTAATGATAAACTAACTAAAAAAAAATTAAAAGAAATAAGAAATAAATATAAAAATAAAATAAAATTTATCTTTTTAAAAAAAAATGTTAAATTACCAAAAGCAAGAAATTTAGGAATAAAAGAGTCTACTGGAGAATTAATATGTTGTTTAGACGCCGATGATTATCTCGATAAAAAATATTTAGAAAAATCTGTATCATTATTTAAAAAATATAAAAATGTTGGAATTGTCTATAGTTGGACTAAAATATTTGGTAAAATAAACTCTAATTGGCAACCATTAAATGCCAATTTATTGTTAATAAAAAAAGCCAATTGTATTTCAGTATCAGCAGTATTTTTGAAAAAAATTTGGGAAAAAATTGGTGGTTTTAATGAAAAAATGACTGAAGGATACGAAGATTGGGAATTTTGGTATAGAGCTCTTAAACAAGGATGGAGGACGAAATTAATAAAAGAATTCCTCTTTTATCATAGAATCCATTCAAAAAATATGGTTTATGAAAGTGATAAAAAAAGGAAAAGTTTAATTAAAAAAATTTTTTATGAAACAAGTTGAAGAAAGATACAAACCAAAAATTAATTTAGAAAATTTAATCGAATCATTATTTCATTTGCATCGGTATTTAATTACATCAAGGTTTGTTAAGAATAAGATCGTTTTAGACGCTGCTTCTGGTGAAGGATATGGTAGTTTTATACTATCAAAAAATGCTAAAAAAGTTTTTGGAGTGGATATAGACGAAAAAACAATTCTACAAGCAAAAGAAAAGTATAAAAAGGAAAAAATAGATTTTATTAATGCTAATGTAACTAATCTTCCTTTTAGAGAAAATTTTTTTGATGTCATAATTTCTTTTGAAACAATAGAACACTTATCTAAAGGAGACGGAATAAAGTTTTTAGAACAAATTAAAAAAATATTAAAAAAGGACGGAATTCTTATTCTCTCGACCCCAAATAAGGAACGCACACTTCTTTCTTCTTATAAAAACATATATCATATTCATGAATATTATGAAAGCGAAATCGTTGAAATATTAAAAAAATATTTTAAAAATGTAAAAATTTATAATCAAGAAATTAACCTTTTCTCTTTAATCTATGATAAAGATACAAAAAAAACATCTTTATTTAATTTAAAACTAGAAAATGAAAATCAACCTTTTTTTATTACAAAAGAACAAATAAATTTACCTCTTTATAAGATATATATCTGCTCTAATAAAACAATCAAAATCAATTTTGAATCCGCGTGTCATGATATTACAAGATATTTTTTAAATAACTTTTATAATGAATTAAACTTTTATAAAAAATTATTAAAATCATCTGAAGAAGAAATTAATAGATTAAATTATGAATTAAAATACATTAAAGATGAAAAAATAAATTTAGAAAAAGTTTTAAACAACATTTTAAATGCAAAATGGTTTAAAATTTCTTATTTTTTTTATCTAAAAATTAAAAAATTAATAACATTCAAATTATGAATTACTGGCTTTGTACTACCGAATATCCACCCTTTTTTGGCGGAGGAATAAGCACCTATTGTAAAAATACAGTTGATCTTTTCCTTAAATATAAAAATAACATCACAGTAATTGTCTTTGACCCTAATCTTAATTCTCAATCAAACATCCAAATTATTAACAAAAAAAATAATTTAAGAATAGTAAGATTCAATCTAACCTTTAATTCTTTTTATCAAAATATGGGTTTTAATCAAAATTTATCATATAGGTTTTCGGAAGTAATAGAACTTCTTATTAAAAAAGATAAAAGAATTCCTGATGTTATTGAATTTCAAGACTATCTAGGAATTGGTTATTATAGTCTTATAAGAAAATATTCTTTAGAAGATCCTTTTTCAAAAATAAAATTCATTACTACCATCCATAGTCCAATATTTTTATTAAAGGAAGTAAATCTAGAAAATATCTATAAATTTCCTGAATTTTGGATTGGGGAAATGGAAAAATTCCAAATTAAAGCTTCTGATGGCGTAATTTTTCCCTCAATATTTATTAAAAATCAAATACTTAACAGATTAAAAATTCAAAATTATAAAGTCATAAGAAATCCTATATCTATTCCAAAATTAAATCAAAACAATAAAATTGACGTAGACAAAAAAGAAAGATTAATTTATTTTGGTAGATTAGAATACAGAAAAGGAATATATCAATTTTTAAAAATTTTAAAAAAAATAGACTTACTTAGAAATTTAAAAATAGACTTATTTGGTAGAGATACTTTTCTCCCAGTTAAAAATACTTCAATAAAAAAACTAATTGAAAAAGAGTTTTCATTTTATATTCAAAATGAAAATATTCGCATCTCTGATCCTATCCCCCCAAAAAATCTCATAGAAAAAATGTCTTTCTATAAAGCTGTTGTTTTACCTTCAGTATTTGAGTCTTTACCCAATGCTGTTTTAGAATCAATGTTAGTTAAAAAATGTGTTCTTACAACTCCTTACGGCGGGCAAGGAGAACTAATAGAAAACGGAAAAAATGGATTTATCTTTGATTTAACCGAAGAAAGCATATTTCAAACTTTTAAAAAATTTTTATCATTAGACAACAAAGAAATAAAAAAAATAGGAGAAAATGCTTATCAAACTGTTTTAAAAAATTTTGACAATAAAAAAATTTATGAAGAAAAAAATAATTTTATCAAAAATATTAATAGAAAATTGATTAATTACTTTCCTTTTTATTCAAATGATTTTAATCAAGTGAATATCAAATTAGAAAAAAATCCACTTTTATCTATAATAATACCTTATTACAACGCTCATCAATATATCGAAGAAACAATAAAAAGTATTCTAAAATCTTCTTATAAAAATAAAGAAATAATTATTGTTGATGATGGCTCGGATAATTACTATTCAATAAAAAAACTGAAAGAAATCAAAAATAAATATCCTCAAGTTAAAATTGTCCATAAAGAAAATGGGGGGTTGGCTAGTGCTAGAAACTTTGGCGCCTTTCATGCTAGTGGTAAAATTATAGCTTTTTTAGATGCCGATGACAAAATACACAAAGAATATTATTCATCTGCTATCAAGATATTAAAAAATTATAAAAATGTAGCTTTTGTATATTCTTGGGCAAATTATATTGAAAAAAATAATGGATATTACATTACCTATCCAACAGAATTCCCATATAGCCTAATTCATAATCCAACAACTAGTGGTTCTTTGGTTATTTATAAAGAAATTTTTGAAAAGTTTGGTAAAAATGATGAAAGATTCATTTTTGGCATGGAAGATTATGATATGATTATAAATTTATTAGAAAATAATTTTGGAGGTATTAGTATTCCAAAAACCTTATTTTATTATCGCGTAAGAAATGACTCTATGGCAAGACAATTTAATTATTTTAATCTTAACTATCTTTATAGTCTTCTTTTTAAAAAACATAAAAATCTATACCAAAAACATATTGTTGAAGCGTTAAATTTAATAAACAGCAATGGGCCAGCTTATACCTTTGATAATCCGTCTTGGGAAACCACAACGGCTTCTAAACTGATAAACAAAAAAGAAATTAATTTAGAAAATAACAATTCAATAGAACCAATAATTAATCCCGCTTTTAAACAAAAAATTAAAATAATTATAAATAAATTTCCAATCATAAAAAAATTAATTTATAAAATAACTGAAAAAATAAAATGAAATTTCTTATTTTTTTAAATATTCTTATTTTTATCATAACTCTTGCACTAAAGTTTCCTGGAATCTTTACTGTTGATAGTTTAGTAGTTATAGAACAAATAATAAATAATAAATTCGACAACTATCATCCGGCTTTTTTAACGATTATTTTTTCTTTTATTTATAAAATATTTCCTTTTCCTTTCATCTTATTATTATTTCAATATGGAATATTTCTTTATTTCATATATTATTACAACGAACTTTTGTATAAATTAAAAATTAGCTATCCCAAAAGAATTTTATTAAATTTTTTTATAATTTTTAATCCTGTGAATTTAATTTATAACTTAACTTTTTGGAAAGATATTATTTTTACTAATTCTTTATTTTTATTTCAGTTGACAATTTTCGAGTTGATTTTTTATAAAAAAATATCAATGAATAAATTCTTTTTTATTTTAATAACAATATTAATCGCTACTTCTAGACATAATGGTTTTTTTATATTTATAAGTTTATTTTTTTATTTAATTTTAATAAAATCAAAAAAAATAAAGAGTTTGATAAGAAAAAATTTATTAACTTCTTTGATAATCTATATTTTGATAAATACTATTTTTATTAATTCATTCAATGTTAAAAAAATAGAAAAATATAACACTTTGATTCCTTTAATTCATAACGTATTTGGTGTTATCGCTAATAATGGTAATATCTCTGAAAAAGATATTGTTCTATTTAGTAAAATAGTTGGTAGATTTGATCCAAAAACTTCTTTTGTTTGTCATACGTCTAATTATTTTGTTTTTAATCCATACTTTAATAAAAATTATGTTGCAAATAACTTCAATAAAATTTTTTTTAGGTCAATTTATATTATAATAAATAATCCTCAAATAACTATAGGAAATATTATATGTAAAGGATTAAGCATGATCGGAACTAAAACACATTTTATTTTATTATTAAATAGTGATAAAAGCAATTTTATAATTAATAAACCATTAATAAATAATATCTTTTTAATTCGTTTAGAGAAATTTTTTGATTCTTATATTATTTATTCCTTAATTAATCCTTTAATGAAAATTATCTTTTGGAAAGCAATTATTCCATTGATAATTAGTGTTTTTTTAATTTTTTATTTTAAAAAGATTAGACTTAAATTATTTATTTTATTTTTACCCTTATTTTTAAATTTTCTAATTTTAATACCAATAGCACCCGCCAGCGATTATAGATATGTTTATTATTTTCAAATAATTTACTATTTACTACCACTAATTTTGTTAATAAATAAAAATTATGGAAAAAAATAACATTATCATCATCGGTGGTGGGTTTTATGGTTGTGAAATTGCGTTATTTTTAAAGAAAAAAGGCTATAAAAATATTTTGATTATAGAAAAAGAAAATAAGCTTTTAACTAAAGCTTCGTATATCAATCAAGCTCGGGTTCATAATGGTTATCATTATCCAAGAGACTTTTTAACTGCCTACAGATCTCATGAAAATTATTATCGCTTTAAAAAAGATTATCAATTCGCTATCGATAATTCCTTTGTCAAAATATACGCCATTGCTAAAATAAATTCAAAAACTAATTCATTTCAATTTGAAAAATTTATAAAAAAGGTTGGTTCTCCAATAAAAAAAGCCTCTAAAAAATATCGCGATTTATTCAATCCAGTTTTAATCGAAGAAATCTATGAAACAGAAGAGTCGGCTTTTGATGCTAAAAAATTAAGAGATTATTTTAAAAAAAAATTAAAAGAAAAAAAAATTCCTGTTATTTTCAATACTTTTGTTGAAAAAATTAAAAAAGAAAATAATCAATTTGTATTAGAAACAAATAAGAAAAAATATTTTGCTGATTATGTCATTAATTGTACTTATGCTGGGATAAATTATCTATTAAAAAACTCAGGCTTACCGATTTTACCTCTAAAACAAGAAATCACCGAAACGGTACTGATAAAACCACCACCAGAAATTAAAGGACTGGGAATCACAGTAATGGATGGGCCGTTTTTTTCTACTATGCCCTTCCCGGCTGAAGATTGTTATTCATTAACCCATGTTCGCTATACACCTCATTCCTTTTGGACAGATATAGAAAATTATCAAGATCCACATCAAGTAGAAAAAACCTATAAACCAAAATCAAATTTTTTATTTATGATCAAAGATGCCTCCCGTTATCTTTCTTGTCTTACTAAGGCAAATTACATTAAATCGCTTTATACTTTAAAAACTTTACTCCTTCAAAAGGAAGAAGATGATGGTAGACCGATTTTATTTAAAAATGATTATTGTCTTAAAAATTTTTTTGTGATTTTAGGCGGGAAAATTGACAATATTTACGATATTTTAGCAAGATTAGACAATTTTTTTTAACTTTTGGGGTTATAAAATCCTAAAACCACTTTAATTAAACTCCAAAAAATATCAATCATACTTTTAAAATCAATTTTTGTTGGAATTTTTCCTTTAGGATATTTTCTTGTGACAGGAATTTCTTTAACTTTATAACCTAGTTGATTGGCTCTTAAGGTAAGATAAAATAACAACTCATAATTTTTAAAAACATCACGAAATGGACTAACTCGCTTATCTAATAAATATCTTGCACTATAAGCCCTAAAACCATTAGTCGTATCAGTAAACCAAAAACCTGAAAAAATACTTAAAAGTGGTGCATGAATAAAACGATTAGCAATAAGTCTTATTAAAGGAGTATTAATCGCTTTTCCTCCTTTAACAAATCTTGATCCCTGTAAATAATCAAAACCTTTTTCTAAACCTTTAATAAACTTTAAAATATCCTTGGGATCATCTTTACCATTGCCATCGATAGTAATAATTCCTTCATATCCCTCTTTTAAAGCATAAGAATAACCCATTCTTAATTGAGCGCTTAATTTCCCAATATCTCCTTTAATTAATAAAGTTCTAACATTTAATTTTTTAAGCAATTTAGGATCAGTTGAACCATCGCTACTTCCGCCATCAGCCACAATGACATCAACTGGTAAAGATATTTTTTTAATATGTTTTAATTGATTAATAAATTTTTCGCCTTCGTTAATAACTGGTATACAAAGGCAGTATTTATTTTTTTTATTTAAAAATTCAATTTTTTTGTGTTTTGGAATTTGCCAATCATTAAAATCAACCATAAATTTCTTTTACAAATTTTAAAGCGTTTTCTACTGTCAACAAATTATTATCAGACTGCGCCTTCATTTCTATAGAACAGTAAAAAGAATATTTATTTTTTTTCAATATAGAAGCAATTTTTAAATGATTAACATTGTTTTTACCAACCGGGCTTAAATAAGGCTCACTAATATGAAAATGGGCTAAATAGGGGAGTGATCTTTCGATATTTTTTTCTAAGTCTTCGTTATTTAAAGTTAAAATGCCAGAATCTAAATTAAGACGTAAATTTTTATGATCAACATATTTTATAAAATCTAAAGCTTCGTCGGTGTTCATTATAAAATCAGCTCTATATTGTTTTGGATTAGGCTCTAAGGCGATTATAATATTATTGTCTTTCCCAATTTCTGCTAATTTATAGAAAAAATCTGAAGCTTTTTTTTTAGCTTCTGAAAAAGAAAGATTTTTTTTTAACCGATTTTTTGGTGAACCAAAAACAACAACTTTTATTCCAAGATTGTTGCCAATCTCAAAAACTTTTTTTAAATAATCCAAAATTTTTATTTGATTATTTGAAAATATATTAAAATCATCTTTACCAAAAAGAAGAGATTGAAAAGCAATAATATCTATCCCATTTTTTTTCCAAAACTCTTTTACCTTTTTTATCTCAAAAGAAGACGCGTTTTCAACATCTTCAAATAAAACTGTTGGTGCTGTCTCAATTGATTTATACCCGTAAAGTTTAAGTAATTTTACTATTTTTTCATCTTCCTCTTTTTTCCATGCTATATTTGAAATGGAAAGCTTCATAATTTACTTTTTTCAATTTCAATAAAATTTTTAATCTCTTCTAATATTTCATCTTTTTTATATAAATAATCACCAGTCTTATTAAAAAACTCAGCATATAATGTTTTCATATCATAAGAAACTTTTTTTAAATTTTTATTTCCTTCTATTTTTTTACCTAAAACATATTTTCCAATCTCTTGAACTGAAACCGGCTCGGTAGCAAAGTTAATAAGAGGAATCTTATTTTTAATTACGATTTTTAGATCACTTCCTATATTTTTTAAATTATAAAATTGAAAAATGCTTTCAGGATGGACAAAATCATTATATTGATCATGAATAATGTCAAAAATTAAATTTTTTTTAATACCAAAGCCAAACAAACCAGGTAATCTAACTATTGAATAAAAAGAAAAATTTTTTCTTATAAATTCTTCAGCTAAAAATCTATTTTGTCCATATGGTTGGGCTTTTTTATAATCTATCTGTGTTTTTTCATCAACATCGGAAGGATTGGGATAAACATCAATGGTAGAAATCCAGACTAAATATCTTATTTTAGCGGTTATTAACAAATTCAAAAGTTTCTCAATATTTTGCCAATCTTCTTTTGGTTTTTGATTGGCTAGCCATTTAACAGCTGATACACCGGCACTGATTACTAAATCATATTTTTTTCCTTTTATTTCCTTGATATTCTTTGAATTGTAAACATCATCAAATTCTAATTGATTGTAAATATTCCCACCAACAAAACCGGTATAACCGATAAGAGCAGTTTTCATATTTAATAATTTTCTTCAGTAATATTTAATTCATTAGTTGATAAATAAATTGAGTGATCTATTTCTTTTTCAATAAAATAAAGAGGTTCATTTCTTACTTCTTCTAATATTCTTAAAATATATTCTGACAAAATAGTTAATATTAAAAATAACATAAAAAACATTGTTCCCATTACAACAGTTGTACTAATCCAACCTTCTACCACATTTTTTTTAACCAAAGTTACTAAAAAAACATAAATAATAAAAACTAAACTTAAAAAACTAGCAAAAGCAGAAAAAAAAGAAACTAGTCTTAATGGCTTAACTGAATTAGAAACAATAATATCAATACCTTCAATAAAAAAATTTATAAATTTATTTTTATTAAATTCCCTTAAAAATAGCTTACTTAGTTTAGTTTTGAGGTTAATTATCCTTAAACCTAGATAATCCTGTAAGTAAAGAAAATTTCTATTTTTTCGTCTTATTTGTGTTATAGAATTAACTGCTTTTCGACTTAAACCCAATGTTCCACTTAGATTGTTAAAGATTTGGTGAGAAGAAAAAACATTAGTAAATTTAATAAATATTCTCAGTAATAACCTAATCTTATTAAAATCATCTTTGTTCTCGATATTAACAATATCATATCCAGCATGTAAATAATTGATTATTTTTTTAGCAGTTTTTTCGTCATCATTCAAGTAGTTTAAAACTAAAACTCCATCCCCAATGCAATTATCTAAAGCAGCAATTAAAGCAGTATCATAATCATATTTTTTTGTTAAAGTAATAATTCTTATATTAGATATTTTATTTTTTAAAGGATATATATTTTGTTTTTCTTTTTGATGTAATCCATTATCAATTATTAAAAACTCATATTTTTTATTTTTTAATAATTTCTTACTAATATTTTTTATTTTTTCTAACAAAATATCAGTATTATTATCAGCAATAAAAATTATCGATAATAAATTAAGTTTTTGTTTTTGCATAAAAGAATTATACCACTGCCGTAAAAAAATCAAAAACAAAAATCACCTTCCCAATTACTTTCTCCTCATTATACGCCGGAATGACAATAAATATTTTTGCCATAGGGTTTTTAAAAATATTCTTAATTTTGTCTTATTTTTCTATAAATGTGAACAAAATCCTTAGGTAATAAAATATTTATTTTATCTTCAAAATCATTTTTAGCAATATTTATAAATCTTTTATCAAGCGTGATTAAAAAATCTGCTTTACTATTTAAAGCATCAGCCAAAATTGGTGCATCTTCGGTTTTAATTATCTTAAAAATTTTTAAAACTTCATTTTTCGAAGCTTCTTTTATAATTTTTGGCTTATCAAAAAATAAGAAATTAACAAATTTATTCTTTAAGTCAGGAAATTTATTTTCAATAACATTTTTAGTTTCTTCAACTACTGTCTTTGAAATAATCAATTCGATTTGTTTTAGTTTAAAAAGCGTCAAGATAAAAGAAGAGGCACCAAAAGAAGAGTTAAGACCGGAGATTAAAACACTGGTATCAAGAAAAACTTTTAATTTATGATGAGGCATACTTTTTTACCCAATTTTCTTTTCTTATTTTTCTCACCTCATTAACAATCGTCTCATCTTCATCTTTTTCAAAAATATTTTTTTTACTTTTAAGAAAAATAGCTATTTTTATTCCTAAAATCTCTTTTTCA
>Ga0123519_10010590_pt1 | contig 13710 bp, 13 predicted proteins | sample YelNatPaOPRAMG02_FD_87396 | JGI IMG/M metagenome (GOLD analysis project Ga0123519, IMG submission 87396) | Hot spring microbial communities from Yellowstone National Park - Yellowstone National Park OP-RAMG-02 (version 2) | ecosystem: Environmental > Aquatic > Thermal springs > Hot (42-90C) ...
GATAAGAGTTTGTTATGGCACATCAGAAAGTTTTTATAAAATTTGTGATGAAAGCAATGCTTCATTTCTCATTTTTACTGAATAATTAAACCAATATAACATAGCAGTATTCATTATTGGTATTAAAATTTGACAACGGTAAGTGCATTTGGGCTTGAATATCTCAAGCAATGATTTCTTGGGAGGATATTTTGTCTTTGTTTGAAAAGAGCTAAAGAAATGATATCAACAACAGAGAGGGCTAATTTTCGACCCCTGGTTTTCTCAAACTTGTTTAGTTTTAATTGTGCGTAAAACCATTTTACAGTCTGCTTCAATTGGCTATATATCTTAATTGAGGTCATACTTGGTTTTAGCCCCCGCAAGGGGGTATTTTTATTTTGCCATAAAAACAGATTTCCACAGGGTATTTCGTAATTCAAAGTTGATTTCTCTATCTCGCTGTGGTATTGTGATTATTAATGGTTATACGGTTAATTTAGCGATAATTTAGTCTTAAAGTAGCGTAAGATTATTAGCAATAAGAAAGGAAGAAACCAATTTTATTTGATGCCAACTCAAAAACTGTTAATATCAGAAATGAAAACCGAATCAAAGCTTTCTTAAAAGAAAAGCAAAAGGTCAAAATCATCAGCTGAAAATAATCAAGGCGGTCAGCTGATGGGAATAAAAAATGTGTCTCCACCATGCTTGGTTATCAAGATGATTGAGAGCATAAAAAATATGAATCCTAAAATAGGCATTTATGTAATTGTAATCATTGCCGTGGTTGTGTTAATTACAGGCATCGGTTTGGTTTACAGGGCAAAACAAATAGAGATGGGTAAAAAAGAAAGGCAAGTCGGTATTACACAAACCTCAGAAGAAACCGTTGCATCGGAGATGGTGACAGATTGGAGGATTTATCGCAACACGGAAGATGGATATGAAATAAAGTATCCAAAGGATTGGTTGGTATCAGAACTGCCAGGCAAAAAAGTAATTTCTATTCGCAACTCCAATAACTCTGAGGAAATAATTGATATTGGAAAAATAGAAAGTCTAAAAAATATATACATTCCACCCTTGTCTGATGATTGGATAAAAAATATTTCCATTAATGGACTATCTGCTAAAGTATACCTCGACTTGGATGGGAAAGGTTTAATGGCAGTAGACACTGTGATTATAGATATACCGGAAAGTAATGACTTTTTTTATATTAGAGGCCGTTATGATTTTGACAAAGAAAGTCCTCGAAGTCCTCGTTTACCCTTGATAGATATGCAAAAAACTTTTTATCGCATTGTCTCTAGTTTTAGGCTTATAAAATAATTCGCTCAATTTATAATAGTGGTCCTGCCCATTTCAGAATTATCAAAAAGTTTATTATTTTCTCAATTATCAGGGCTAATGGAGGAAGAAGATTTTCTTTTTTTTATATATATATTTTTTACGGAAGTGAGCCCTAAAGTTTGGAGAAATTTCAGCTCTTTTTCAATATATAAAAGGTGTGGATAAATTCATCTGGGCTTTGACCTTTTATTATCCTACCACACCTTTTAGTAAACTATAGGGGTTCTCCAAAACATGGGGTAGAGGTCTTACTTCGGATTTTTCACGTCTTATAGAAGACAAAGAGAAAGAAACGGAAAAGTCGATTGAGGAAATAAGAATAATAGAGAACAGAATAGAGAAATTCTTGATCACTGAATACTGAATAAGGTATTCTAAAAAGGAATTCCAGAAATATTCAACAGTGATCAAGGGAGTCAGTTCATCGGTTCTGCTTGTGTCCAAAGTCTTTAAACATCAAATATTTTCATCAATTGAGATGGACGAGTTCAGGCAATGAACAATATCTTTATAGGGCGACTACGGCGTAGCGTCAAATATGAAGAGGTATATTTGAAAGACTATGCCAACGCTGTTGAAGATATCAAAGATATAGATAGAAATTTCCATTTTTACAACACACAAAATCGGGAGGTACAACACACAAAATCGGGAGGAAATAAATTTTCCACCTTAAAAAAGCCCATTTTTTGTCTTAACAAGAGGATATACTTTATATATGAATTACTATCTTTAATATGAAGCAGTTAAATTTATAGTTCTTTTTTATAGCTCTTTCACAAATTAAAAATTTAAGAATGAGGACTATATGACGATTTCATAAAGATGAACTTAAATTAAACGGTTCTTTAGTAACAAGTATGAAAAGTATTTGAACAAATCCAGCTTTAATAAGCATCTACGCTTTTTGAGTTGTTGGTAAATTTATGAGACCTAGATGCAAGTTAAGTCCCGATTTTTCAAGATTTGTTGCCGAAGAACCAATTAAACAGGAGAGAAGAGACATGAAGAAATCCGAAGGATATCAAGAGGAAAGTGTTAAATTTGTGCCCGACGATGTTATCGCTGGTATTTTGGGATTTATAGAACCAATTCAAAAAACAGCATACCTAAAAGGGGATCCCAGAATTATTCATGAAACTATCTTTAGACTCAGAGAAAAGTACCCACTTTTGCAGGATTTGGCATTTTCCAAAGAGGACGTTTACCCTTTTTCCCACCAGCTTGAAAGAATTCTATCAAGACTCCAGGTTGCAAGAATTTTGGGCATGGAGAGTCCTGACTTCAAACGTTATGTAGTTAGGGGAAAGGCTAAGAAGATCATCCATGAACGCATTCACACACGTTTTAATATTGACCAAATATTTGAACTCAAGAACATTGCTAAAGAGTTTTCAGAAAGTTGTTTGGCACCTTCTCAAGAGGAATAGTTTTCTATGAGCTTTCAAGATAACATTTCTGATTTCATAGATGAATTATTAGATGGGTATGAACCTCCTAAAATAAGGGACAAAAAAGCAATTCACGAACTTGTCTCTGGAACTAATGTGTTTGAACGTCATGAAGTTGTTCTTTTAGATACCCCTCTTTAAGCACCAAATTGGTTCAAGTAGATCCACCAAAGAACCCTATTGTTTACAGATATATCACAGACGTAACCCCCTGTTAATGGTGGAGTTCGCATTACATTAGGTCCAGACTCAATACTGTTAGGCTGTAATTTGGGATGGGCAAAGGTTTTTGCCGATTGGACAATAAGCGAACATAAACGTCAATCTGGAAAAAATTGACCCATGATAGAAAACCTCTTGTGTTCACAAGAGGTTTTTCTTTTTTAAACCTTTTTACTACCAGAGAAGGTCACATTTAGAGGGCTTTTCTTCTATCCTGCAATAAGAAGCTTCGTTATCATGAATAAAGCAGGCGTTGCAGCTTTTGAAAGAAAAGTTCACGAAACACTCTCGACAAAGGCAATTTTTTGTATTTTTGAATTCGCATTCTTGTTGAAATATAGAGCAGTTCATCGCTTCTTTACGACATAGTAACCGATGGGAGAACCCGTCTCGAATTAACTCTGTTGTTGCTGAGGCGCTGTAACCCACAAAGACTAAGTGCAAAGGAAACAGTAGATAGATAAGCAAACAAATTATAATAATTGGATGCTTCCTTGTTCTGATCAAGTAAACAGTTGAACAAAACACTAGGAGCCACTCAAACCAAAAAATACTTAGATATAGAGCGATAATGGTGCAACCCCCGACAAGAATTCCGAGTAACGCTTTTGACTTGAACAATCTTATGAGTTGTTTCCAAATTGATTTTTACTATACCTCTACTAGAATTGTTGTGGGTGCGTATTCAACATTATAAAATCTAACCCAAAGGCTATTATATTTTTTCAAAACACAAAATCGGCTTGTTTTACAAGCCGATTTTTTTTATTTACTTTTTCACCTCCTTGTTTTTATTTTTCTTTTTTTGTGGCTCTAGCTTCGCAAATAATTTTTTTTCTTCTTTTTTGCACCTCCGCATGTTCGCGGAGATTTTCGAACATCTTTGTGAATTCATTTTTCTCCCTCTTTTTTTCCTGTTTATGCTCAAAAGAACAAGAACAAAGAACAAAAACATTTTTATTTATAACGCAAAAATTTTAAAAGTCAATTAGAAGAGGGTTTGAATTAAAGCCAGCGCAAACCCCTCATTATGAATTGGCGCTCATCGTTTTGCCTCTTTGCTATTAGTGAAAATTTATATATTATAATAAAAAAGAATAAGCGTTTTGCTTATTACATTATACAAGGTCGGCTTTGAGCAAAAATTAATAGTATTTTTATGAAACATATTTTGATTTTTGTTTTAATTATTGTTATTATTATTTTAATGGTAGCGGCGGGTTCTATTGTGTATCGCCAGTTCTTTTCTCAAACAAATTTTTCACAAACACTTAATCAAATAAAAGAAAATATGGCTGAACAACCTTTAATCAATAAAAAAATTGCAATGGTGATTGCTTTTAGAGATTTTCGCGATGAAGAATATTTTGTTCCCAAAGAGTTTTTTCAAAAAGCGCAAATAGATGTGAAAACTGTTTCAGACAAAACAGGTATTGCTGTGGGCGCTGATGGCGCTGAAACACAAGTTGATTTTTTACTGGAAGAGTTAAAGCCAGCAGATTTTGACGCGGTTGTTTTTGTGGGCGGACCCGGTTGCCTTTCGCATCTTGATAATGAAAATGCCTATAAAGTGATAAAAGAAACAATTGCCTTAAATAAGGTTTTGGGCTCTATTTGTATTAGCCCAGTGATATTGGCAAAAGCAGGAGTTTTAACAGGCAAAAGAGCCACTGTGTGGAGTTCGGCTTTGGATCAATCGCCTGTGAAAATTTTAGAACAAAATGGAGCAATTTATGAAAAAAAGTCTGTGGTGCGCGATGGCAACATTATCACTGCCAATGGTCCTTCAGCTGCTTTAGAGTTTGCCCAAAACATTATAAAGGTTTTGCAAGAAAATAAATAATAGTTTGGCAATATCAAAAATTGAGAAAAATATACAGATTGAGACGCAATATATTTTTTTCTTTTTTGAAGTGCCAAATTTTATATGCAGGGGTTTATTGATTTTATAAGAGAAAGGGGAGTGGTGGGCTTGGCTATTGGTTTTGTGTTGGGAGGCGCTGTTTCCAAAATGGTCTCTGCTTTAGTAACAGATATTATCAATCCCTTAGTGGCTTTGTTGGTGGGTAAATTTGATTCTTTGTCTCGTTATGCTTTTTCGGTGGGTCAGGTGAAAATTTTATGGGGAGATTTTCTTTCCTCTGCCATAGATTTCCTGATTATTGCGCTGGTGGTTTATTATGGATTTAAAATTTTGGGCTTGGATAAATTAGAGAAAAAACAATAAAAGCGTTTTTAAAATTTTTTAACAATGTCCAAAAAAATTTTCATTATTGGTATAGCTGCTTTTGTGATTTTATGCATTTTGGCAGTGCTGATATTTTTTAATGCAAAGCCTTTATCTGAAAAATTGCTTTGCTCCCAAGAGGCTAAAATATGCCCCGATGGTTCTGCTGTGGCAAGAACGGGACCGCATTGTGAATTTGCTTTATGCCCCGGGGAACAGGAAGGTATTTTAGTTTTTGAGCCAAAAAGAAATGAAGTTATTAAAAGTCCTTTGGCCATTAAAGGAAAAGCAAAAGGTCAATGGTTTTTTGAAGGCGAATTTTACGCTGAGCTTTATGATGAAAAAAATAATTTTTTGGGCAGAACTATTTTAACAGCAAAAGAAGATTGGATGAGCGCAGATTTTGTTTCTTTTGAAGGAGAATTGGTTTTTAATCGTTCTGGTTTCTCTTTAGGCAATTTAAAATTTTTCAGCAGCAATCCCTCTGGGCTGCCAAAATACCAAAGAATTTTTGAGGTGCCCGTGCAATTTGAAAAAACACCCCAAAAAGAGGTTTTGCTATTTTATTACAATGCGCAAAAAGATAAAGATGAAACAGGCAATATAAAGTGTTCCCGCGATGGTTTGGTGGCAGTGAAAAGAACAATACCTTTTTCTCAAACTCCTATTCAAGACACTATTAAACTTTTATTAAAAGGCAAAGAAAATCTTACTGTTCAAGAAATGAAGGAGGGTATTAGCACAGAATATCCTTTGGAGGGATTTTCCCTTAAAGGCGCTTCATTAAAAGATGGTGTTTTAATATTGGAATTTGAAGATAAACAACACAAAACTGGTGGAGGGTCTTGTCGGGTGGGTATTTTGTGGTTTCAGATTGAACAAACAGCAAAACAGTTTCCTGAAGTAAAAGAAGTGCGTTTTTTGCCCGAAGAACTTTTCCAGCCATAATTGTTAAAAACAGCCCGCGTCTTTCAAAATTTCTGCGCTCTAACTAAAAGTCATTTTTACAAAACAACAATTTTACAAAACAACAATGGATTTTTAGGAAAAATGCAATTGGAATTAGCCAAAATTTGTGTGAGATTGAAACATTAGATTAAAATTTATGGAACCCCACACTATTGAGCGAATGCTGGATTATTATTTTACTAAACCCTCTTTCAGAGAGGAGGTTTGGAGAGCCTTAAAAGAGTTTTTTCATAAACCGCATTTAGCGCCTGGTGAGAGATTAGAAATAGAAGAGAAAGACGAGGAGGCATTTAATGAGTGGTTTGTTTTTGATTTTAAACTCAGCAACGGAAAGACTCTCTTGGAAGATTTTTACGAAAGAAATCCCTATAATTTGAAAATGGCGCGGCTTCAGGTTTACAAAGATCTTCAAGAGAATTATTTTGGGTTTTATAAAGTAAAAGAGGTACGGTTGGGCGAAGGGCTTACCTTAGAGAATCTCCAAACAGCAAAGGTTTATGAAGTGAGAGAGTTTACTGCTACTTTTTGTTTAAAAAAGGAAGAGATTTTTTCAGCGCGGGTGGGAAGGGTAGGCGACCATTATGAATTAGTGGGAAGCAATCCTCTTTTTGGGCCCGTGAGAATGAATAGTAATTTTGAGAATTTCTTCCGCAAAGAGAAAAAGAAGTTAAACCCAAAAGTGCTTCGCGATTTTTTCTCAAAAAATAAAGAACCCCAAAGTAGTTTGCCCGATTACTCCTCTTTGGAAGAGGCGCAAGCTCATTTTAAAAAGGTGCTCGCAAAATATCATTTAGACAAGTTTATCAATGTTGAAACCATAAAAGAATTGATATATTGTTCTCCCGCAAAAGAATTTCCTAACACTTGTTGGAATATGCTTTTGTGTTTGCTTGATCCACAGAGGGAAGATTATAACGATGCGCTTAATGAACTTTTAACAAGATTTACCGCTTTCTACAATCTTTGCCCTCAAAAGGCATTAGGGGATAAAAGCCCATTGGAGAAAGCAAAAGAAAATGAAGAAAAAGGTATTCCACCCGACATAATAATGTCCTTTCATCGGTGGTCTATTTTTAGTTGGAGAAAGAAATATAAAAAAGCTTTGCAGTATATGGAAAACAGAAAATTCAAAAATGCTCTCAAAAAGTTTAATGAGGTTTTTGCTTATTTTTTAAAACATAAAATTACTTATCCAGAGATTTATAGATTGTATGCTAATAAAGGCATTTGCCATTTTGCTTTAGGCGAATGGGAACTTGGAGAGTTAATGCTGAAAATAGCAATTGAACTTAACCCTTTTTATAAATTTGCCAGAGAACAATTAAAGAGATACAAAAAAGAGAACTTTGCTAACCAGATAAAAACAAGAAAGGAGCAGGAGGTTAGCGGTGACATTGGCTATCAATATTATCAATTTTTAAAACCCTTCAAAATTAATTTTGCCCATAGACCCCAAAAGCCCCCCCCAAAAGCGTTGAAATTTGAGGCAACGAATAATTCAATTTAAGGAGGCACTAAAAAACCAGTTGTTAAAAAGCAGCCGAAATACAAAAAAATAGACTTAAGCGGTACATAAATATTCCTACATTCTGCAGAATGTGAGAATATTATAGGGCTAAAACAAAAAATGGAAAAACTAACTAATTGAATCCCGTCCCAGAGCTATATTCGAAAGCATACTTTCTGTGTTTAATCTCAAGGCAGCAGGGGTATGAAAATAAAAAAATTATGGAAGTAGATAAAATAAAACAAGATATTTATAGGGCATTGGAACGCATTGGGTTGGAGCAGGAGGTTTCTTTGGGTGAAATTGAAAAAGAAATTGTAAAAGTAGATACCCCTTTTCAGTCCTTGCTTGTTTTGGGTATTCTCAAAAGAATTCTGCATCACAAAGACGAAAAGGCAATGGGGCTTTTTGCCCCAGCGGTTATGGAGTGGAAAAATTATCTGCCCCATCAAGACCTGGGTGGGTTATCGCCAGCAGAATATATGGCAAAATATCCTCTTGGTTCCTATGAAATCCGCTTTAATGCTGAACTCTTCAATGAATATCAAAAACGTTTAGAAATAGATCCCAGAACAGGTAAAGCAGAGGCTGAATTGGCTGATGAACCGTTTAATATAGAGGCAGACTTTGATAAATTCCAAAAAGAATACTTTAATCGTGTACCCTTGCATCAACCTTTTACTAAAGCTAATGGCGGTTTGATGAATCTAAGAGAAATTATCATAGAGGAACGAAAGCGAAACGGCTGGCCAGAAAAAAATATAGATAAAATAGGCATAAAAATTTTTGCTGAAAATACAGCTGAGGGAACCGGTTGGAGAATGGCGGAAATTGAAGATAGATATATAAATTCACTAAAAGAATTAGAACAAATGAGTCAAAATCCCAGGCTGCTCAATAAGAAACGTATCCATGCTATTAGAAAGCAATTGGGAAAAGATGAACCATATCATCGCTGTGGTCCTGCTCCTTATCATTTTTATTTCAGCTATGCCGCTGTGGTTTTTCTTGATGGAGGACCGATAGATTTGGTTATTTCTCTTCTTGAGCACTCTCTTGCTTTAAAGCCTGATTATCAACCGGCTCTTCAAATGAAACAAAATCTTCGGGATTATTATATGATATAAAATAGCCTCAGCTTTATTTTATAAATTTTATAATAAATGGATAACACAAAAAATTTTCTTTTTTTCTTTTATTACAATTTTGATGCGATCGCATCAAAATTGTAATAATTGGAAAACAAGGTTTTTGCTGAGCTTATTGTTGTTATTTTCTATTTTTTTCTATTATTCTTTTATTTTTTATTGGAAACGAAAATTGATAAAATAAATCATTTGCGATTGAACAGTATTTGATAATTAAAAATTGCTTTGGTATTTACAATTGCCAGTAAAAAATAGAAAAGATATTTTCCTTGTCAAAAGCACATTTGAGTGCAGAGCATACTTACAAATTTAGAGCATCGCAGAGCCAAGGGTAAAAAGAAAAAAATAAAAAAGCCATTGAGCAGGCGATTTTTAGTAAAAATAAAATATTATGATAAAAGCCCTCTTTTTTGAGCGAAGGAACATCTTTGCGATATTTGCGAAAAATAAAGAAAAAAATGAAATGCGATTTTCAATGCCAGTGAACTGGCTTGGAAAATTTTTTATCCTTAATGGAGCGCTTTTAATATGATAAAAAAAGAACGAAGAGATGAAGAAATTGTTTTGGTGGGGGTTTTAAAAAATCAGCGCGATCGCGATATTCTCTTTAGAGAGAAATGGTATCGCATTCCGCTCAGTTATGCGCCCAAAAGACAATTTCATTATTTAGCCTTTTATCAACCCCTGACATTTGGTAAAGAAGGAAAACAGATTCAATACTTTGCGCGAGTTTTAAATTACCAGGTTGTTAAAAGGAAAAATTTATTGCCCGCTGAATTAAATCATCCCCATGCACAAGATGATTATTTTTTAGTAAGAATTGGTGGGATAAAAAAGTTAGACCCGCCTATTAAAAATATCAAGCCACGGCGTGTTTCTTTTGGTTTTGCCACCCTTACACATTTTTTGCAATCAAAAACGATTCTACAACTTTATCGCGTGCCACCCATTGAAGAAATTCTGGAAAAAGCTTTAAAAAAAGCTGGCATTGCTGCTGTTGCCCAGCATCATCTTTCTTTTGCGAAAAAAAGATTTTGTCTTGATTTTGCCATTTTTTGCCAAAAAGGCAACATTGCTATTGAATGCGACAACAAAAAAGCGCATAGCAGCGCTTTACAGCAAAAGAAAGATAAAATAAAAGACAATATCTTAAAAAGAAATGGTTGGCATATTGTCCGTTTAAAGGAATCGTCTATTCTTTCTAATCTTAGAGGTTGTCTTTTAAAAATCCAAAAAACCATTGAAAGGTGCGGGGGCGTAATTTAAACAGAAAATCCCTTTGTGCTTAAATAATTTAACACGGGCTCTGTTAGATTAATTCAGGTAAATGAGAAATCCCCACCAATGGGGAATATAGAAATTGCAAAGTTAAATCTTGCATATTTTTGTAAATCCAAATTGTTCAAACGATAATATTATCATATTGGTGCGACAATAATTAATTGTTGACTGATTCTATATGGTTTGTTATGATAAATTAAATCAAGGCAAAAGCCTTAGTTTGGTCGTTAGATCTTTAAAATTTATTAAAAATTATTGCGTGCGTTAAATAATTTAATCATTTTCAAACCAAAAGATATTCTTAAGGTTTAGAAAACAAAAATATGTCAAAAGAAATAAATTTAGGAGAATTTTCTCCAGAACAACTAAAGGATGCGCGTGAAGAAGCGCATACAAAAGCCACTGAAGAGAAAGCAAAAAAACGCGATACCTATTTAGAGAATAAAATAAAAGACTATGTAAAGCCATTAGACCAGCTAAAAAATAATTTTACTGCATTACGACAAAAATACGCGGATGAGTTGTCACAGGGAGAAATTGAAAAATTAGCGGAAGCGATTTTAGAAGTTGCTGAAAAAGAAGAAAAAGAAAAACCGGCGATAGAAGCGGTGGCTGAAGCTTTTAACAAGAAAAATCTTTATCGCTTTATGCGCGAGCGAGCGGCTTTGCATAAAATTTTGGATAAATCAGAAAAAGATTTATCGCAAATGATTATGGTGGCGCGAAAAGACTCTGATTTAGTAGAAAGTACTAAATTATGGAACGAGGTGGGCGAATGGCAGGATTTTAACGCTTCAATTCGTGAAATTCTTAACAAAGAGTTGCCCAATCAAAACCCAGAATCATTTATAGCGCATAATCTTTTAACTTTAAGGGAGTATAAAAAACAACTTGAAACTGGTATTGTAGAAACGCCAGAGGTTAAAAAAATAAAAGATGAAGCAATTGGTAAATTACTTCGTAATGGCTTAATTGCTTTTACTGGCGAAACCGGTACGGGTAAAACTAAATTAGCACAAAAAATAGCTAAGGAATTAACCGGCAACTATGAGTTTGTTCTGGGTCACGCAATGATGACCAAAGAAGAATTATTGGCTTATTTGGGTATTTCAGCGCAAACTATTAGAGCAGAGGATGTTCCCCGATTGATTGAAGAAGCAAAACAGAAATATGAAAATTTGAATGCCGATCAGGACCCAGCCCAAAAAAAGATTGCTTTGGCTCATATTGAAGAAGTGTTAAAAGGCCAAGCCAAGCAAAAACAACTAGAAACAAAAGTTGTGTTAGGGCCATTATTAAAAGCAGCGCGCGAAGGGAAAATTATAATTATTGATGAGTTTAACTATATTGACCCTGGTTTGTTGGCTGCTTGTAATGCTTTGATTGAAGCAAAGCCGGGAGATAAAATATCAATGATGGGTGAAGAAGTAGAAGTAAAGTCGGGGTTTGGTGTTATTTTTACGGGTAATTTTTCTAAAACCGATATCAAAAGATATGGCGCTGGCCGTAAAGATCTTGACCCAGCTTTTATTAACCGCTTAAATTCTGGTTTAATTGAGTATCCAACTATGCCTCAAGAATATGATTTAGTGAGAATAAAAGCCATTATTGATCAAAAAGACTTAAAAAATGGTCAAGAACCGCCTAAGCGTGATTTATTCTCTATCGGTTTAGCTCATTTAGTGGATACCAAGGGGAATTTACAAGCAGCGCCAGATAGTTTGGATCAGCTTTGGAAATTATCACAGGAATTTTCTATTTTGCAAAAATTATATAGCGGCGAAAATTTAAGGGGCGCCATACAGTCAAGCGCGGGCACAAGTTTTAATTTGCAAAAATATCACGCTTCTATGCGAACCTATGGTGATATTATTGAACAATGGAAAAAAGATGCGTTCCGCTATCATTTGGAATGGTATCTTTATGACAGTTTGATTCGTCCCTGTTCTATTGTGGCACCATCAGAATCAGCGCAAATGTTTTATATTTTGAAAAACCACGGTCAATTTTTTCAAGATACAAAATGGCAGGATCTACAAGTAGACCCAAGAAACTGGCAATTGACGGGAATGGAAAAAATTAGAGATATGGCTAAAAAAGACTTTCGTCAAGATGTTGATTTGCAATATTTTTCGCCACAGGAATTATCTGAGTCTTTAGCCGGAGTTAAAATGCCTGAATATGAGATTGTTACTCCCCAAAAAAAGAAAGTTGAATACCAAAAAGAAGTAATGGACGTCTACTATGAATTAGACAACCAAATTATTGAAGGAAAAAAATTTTTTGAACAGAAAAAAGATATAATAAAACTACTTTGCCCAAAGGAATGGAAAGACCTGTGCCCATTTTTTGGAGAACCCTTATAGTTTGATAAAAGGTGTGGTAGGATAATAAAAGGTTGACACTTTAATAATAATTATTCTACCATATCTATGAAACCAAAAAGACATTTAAGACCAGAATTTAAATTCCAACTGGTTATAGAAACCTTAAAAGGAGAGAAATCTCAAACAGAAATTGCCAGAGAGTATAATGTTCATCCTCAGCTTATCACTAATTGGCGGAAACAATTTTTCTCTGAAGGGCCGAAAATCTTTGATGATAAAACAGAAGAAAGGAAAAAGAACAAAAAAGTAGAAGAACTGGAAAAAATCATTGGACGGCAGACTATTGAAATTCAGTTTTTAAAAAAAGTGTTAGGTCATCTGGGTTAACAACAAAGGAGCGGATTCAATTGATGGAAAAGATTCGTACCGCTGAACCTATTACTGTTTGTCTCCAAACTTTAAATATTCCTTCCAGTAGTTATTATTATTTCATTCATCACCCACCCCTAAAGGAAATTTCTACGCAGAAAAGATATCAGGGCTTAAGAAAAAAGATAGAGAAGATTATTCGTAAGCATCCCGGCTATGGTTATCGTCGTATTCAAGATGAACTTTCCAAACAAGGAATAAGCATTAACCATAAACCACTGAAAAAACTGCTTCAAATATGGCATTTACAGCGTTTCCGTAGAATTACAGTAACCGGTTTCAAAGATAACCCAGCAATAGAATCTTGCATTGGTCATTTCAAAGAGGAATACAAAGACCAAATTGAGCAAGCGCGCAATCTCACAGAGGCAAAAAAGATCATCACCAGATGTATCAGAGATTGGAACAAAAACAGAATCCACTCCGCTTTAAAAGGTCGAAGCCCAGATGAATTTATCCACACCTTTTATATATTGAAAAAGAGCTGAAATTTCTCCAAACTTTGGGGCTCACTTCTGAAATCAGATAATGGTGTTTTATGAAATTACGATTATCGTTGCATGGAGCCTGCTTTCCGTTAAGGCGAAATTTAGCAATTTCGCATAAGAAGAAATTGCGGGTGCTTCGCTGTTGTCTGGCAAGCCTTAGCGCAGGCTCATAATTTACCTTACCAAACCATATGCCCCAAAAATCATTTTGTTCAGAATTCATTCCGCTGTTAAAAAAGTTTAAAGAACAATTAACTGAATTAGAAAAGTTAAACAAGGCTTTTTTGCTTTCTGGAGATAATGAAACAAAACAACAAGCATTAGCA
>Ga0123519_10010591_pt1 | contig 13710 bp, 1 predicted proteins | sample YelNatPaOPRAMG02_FD_87396 | JGI IMG/M metagenome (GOLD analysis project Ga0123519, IMG submission 87396) | Hot spring microbial communities from Yellowstone National Park - Yellowstone National Park OP-RAMG-02 (version 2) | ecosystem: Environmental > Aquatic > Thermal springs > Hot (42-90C) ...
CTAGGAGTCTATGCGTCCCAGGGTGAAGAATCTGAGGACAACCCAAACCTATTCGACCCGCTCAAGTACTCGGATGCTGGCAGATATGGCGTGATAACGATTGACGCAGATAAGCTGCCGGCAAGGCTAATTAACTCTCTAACTGGACGTATGGACGACTGGACACCGCTATATGTGAAAGTGTCCACTTGCGGCGTTTATGGTGTATATACTACTCAAGCTGGCAGCGCCGAATCCACCAATCGACAGACACGGCGGATAAACCCCTACCTTTCGAGCGTCCAACCAATCAACTATGCAAAACAACCCGAGTGGATGCCGGGTGTTATAACAGGAACCTGGCAAGGACCGGGAGCGGGTCGACCGCCGAGCCCGGCGGACCCGCAAGCGTATACTGTGACACCTACGTTTGATCCGACAGCCTCGGACATGCGGGCTGTAACTGGCGTGTTTCTGCCACAGGTAATGAATGGCGTAGTATACGACGCAACGCACGTTGTGCCTGCAGATCCAACGAAAGTGAAAATGGTTCTGGGCGTATATGCGTTGTCGAATCAAACTGGCACACGCTACGACGACACCCACGTTAATCCGTCCAACCCGTCAGCCATTACATTCATTTCAGCAGTCTACGCCATTCACACAATGAGTGGTACTCCCGTGGACGCAAGTCATGTCAGCCCTGAGAATCCGAACAATATTCGCAGAGTGCTAAGCGTCAAAATACCAGGACAAAGCGTGGAGTACTATGATCCAGCAGAGCACCCGTGGATGCCCGGTGATACCTTAATAGCACTAAAGAGCGGTATGGAGCTTCCTGCGGGTACAAACTCTGTTGTCATAACATATGAAACGTCCAATCTGTACGATCCGGAAGATCCCGCACTAGCTTATAAATATGACCCTGCCAACGAACTTACGCGCTACATTGCTCTGTCGAGTCCGCTCCCAGAAGGTGCAACCCAGGTTCGAATTGTGTACGGCGTTGGAACTGGGTTAGATGGGTTCAACTACTATGACCCGCAAAATGCAGATACTGCTTACGTCTATGGTGATAAGCAGATAACACTTAGGTATCAATTGCCTTCAGACGTAACAGACGTAAGAATCCTCTACGGCACAGATGAGCAGGTCGAAACGCGAGGATCTATCGCAGACACAACCCACGTTGTTCCGCCAAATATCTGGCGAATAGGTCGCATATCAGGAGTCTACGCGATTCAGGAACAAGACGGGGTTGCCCAAGCCGGTGCTACATCAACGCAGTCGGGAACCTGGGATACGTCAGATGCAACCCGTATGACGGTTATTCCCGCACAACCAGAACTGATCGCAAAAGTACTGCGCGTTTATGACAGTCAAAATCGTGATTACTACGGACCAACGAACCCGGCAAATCCATTCAAACCGGGTGACAAAGTCATCAAGCTAGATAAGCCGTTACCGGCTGGTGTAAACAACGTAACAATAAGCTACGAGGGACCCTCCAGCGGAATCATACCAGCCGATTCAACTGTGATCAAGGGCGTACTCGGCGTGTACGCGGTCAGAGAGATGAGTGCAACCATGACAGACAGCACTCACATCGTCCCTGAGAGACCGCTATCGATACGGTCGGTGCGAGCTGTTTACGTCACAGCCAATCAGCCGGGCACCGCAGATGCTACGGATGCGAAAAGATTGAGTGTCGTTCCGTCAATGCCTGGAATAATCGGTCGTGTCTTTGGCGTGTATGACAATCCTCAGATGACCGGTACTAATTATTTTGACCCAGACAACCCGGAAACAACGTTTAGACCCGGCGATACAGTAATCAAGCTGAGCACTCCGCTTCCCGTAGGTGTATCATCGGTAACCATCAACTACGAGACCGTCAACCTGCGGCCATCCTATGCACAAGGCAGCACTGAAATTACCCTTGCTACGCCAATACCGACCTCTGTGCCAGCGATAACGCCTGTACCGATTCGAGTTGTTTATGTCCACAACCTAAACCATGCTGTGCCCAATACGCAGTCATCCGCCATCAATTTGAGAACTCCGTTGCCGCTTGGAACAGTAGATGTCGTAATACTCTACATTGACAGAACGAACCTATATGGTACTACCCCGGCGGGAGCAATTCCGCGCTACGCACCTGGTGAAGAAAGTATAGAGGTCGCTACTGCAATTCCGTCAGATGCACTAGGTGCGCATATCGAGTACACCGGTCACCTGTTTGCACCAAGCTACGACCCGTTCGACTATAATCCCAGCAACCCGTCTACCTACCCCTACAGACCCTTTATACCTGGTGACAAAGTCATACGTCTGAACAGGATTGATCCGAGTGTACCTTTATGGAGCAATTACACTAGCCCGGGAGCATTGAAACTCTGTATCGCCTACCAATCTAGCAAGCGGATGCCGATAGGTGACTACTCGCAGGGTGGCATTATAAGCCTGCCAATATCCCTACCCCAGAAAACTGAGCCTTTGCAAACAGTTTACGTGGACTACACTGTGTTGTCGTCGGTCGGCATTCCTAGCCCAGATCCCGAGGCCGATCCACCATATCTGAATGCTACCAAAGAACCTCCGAAGGAAGGGCTTATAATTCTTGCTACGTACACCGTTGGAATACCGTACATGGGCAAAGTTGAAAGACTCTCGTTCTACGAGCCGGATCCCGTACCACATCCTCTTCCACAAATAGACTCGAGTGGGAAATTCACATTCCCGAGTCCCATAGGAGTAACATCTATATGGGCACAGTATAGACGACAGGAACCGGACACCGTGCCTGGGGCAAGCGGCAGGCGTTATGGTGTTGTATGGGCAAATATTGGCGGCCTGTACAAGAACAGGGTGCCCATGTATATAGACCCTACCGACGGATATGACCCGAGAGCTGGCGTTACATACCGAGTTGCCGTAAGTCGCGGATTAAATCTCAGCAATCCAAAGCAGCACCCTTCCTGTAACCTTGAGGAAAACGATCCTCAGTATACAAACCGACTGATTTTTGACCCACGTCGGAATCCGATGTGGTACGCCTCCGCTCTAAGAGCAAATGGAGATGGCACTCCTCGCACTTTCGATATATCGTTCACCGGAATCGCGTACAAAGATAACTGGGTAGAATCTTCCGCCACTCAGACTATTACCGTTCACGACTCCAGACCAAAAATCTCGGACGAGATGATCGATCACGGAGGAGTATCGGGCAATAGAGATTACCTAACATCCTACCCCAGAGGCGGAGACCCGGATCCATTAGTTCCGGAACCGGCGATTGAGATCAATCCTACATTCCCAGATGACGGCTCCAGTTCGACACAATTTGTCTTCCGTGTGCGTTATGAGAACGACGATGGTCTGCCACCATTACCCTGGCTACCCCACGCGGCAGACCCATGGTATAGCTCGTGCGGACCCACGGGTGTGGTTCTGTATCTCGACGAACAAGGCACAGGAGATTATAAACCACACTTTATGGCTCCCGAGGACCCAAACAAACCAGGAGCAGGGAACGTATACATTTACAGAGTAATTCCTCACCACGCGTTCGCTTGGAGTGGTCCTAGTGAACCAGTCGGCTACCCTTGGAACTGGCTAGTTAGAACATATGAATCATTGGCTTGCGGTGTGTATCATTATTTCTTTGCCTGCTCAGATGACTCATTGACATTTGACGATGGATCGCTGGTTTTCAGCCGGCAACCATCGCCCGTAGAATGGGGCGAAGCGCCCGGCGTGTACTCAACGGGCTTAGATCCATCTTTGCCAAGACAGGTCACCGATTTCCCGGAGATCAGCCGTCCTGCTAATAGAAGGCCCTCGGACAACTTGGATAGAGCGGTTCCGTACGACTCAACCCTGTACGTAGACAGACCCACTCTTGTGCCTGGACAATTCCACTACAGAGGCTACCCGCTGAGTGCTTCTGAACATCCTGTGGTTACGTGCGAATTACGTATGCCATCGGCGGATGAGTTGAACGTGCCTTACGATGATACCAAGTACGGAAGTGGGCGGTTTTTTGGCACGATATACCCCTACTCTCGCGGGACTAATCCTTTGATTAAAGGCGGCGCCGGCGGAGTAAACGACCCGATTTATCACGGCCATTCGGCATTAGCTGAAACGTGTGTAGTAACAACAAAGACAGATGTGGTCTTCAGGATCGTTTACAAACAGAAGGATAATAAGCCGCCAGTTTACATCAAGCTTTTCGTGAACAATGCCAGTTATAAGAGCGGCACCGGAGCTAATTATCAGTACACAGCATATACTATGTATCCTCGTCCCGGACAGCCGCAACCATACAACTACAGAAACGGTGTATGGTACGAATATAAAACTAAACTCCCGCCCGGGCCGCACACCTATTATTTTGAGGCTTATGACGGCTATCACGTGGTGCGCTTCCCGGTTCGACCGGACAAGTATCCTTACGACGACGCAGGTGCAGACCAAAGTGCGTGGGGATATTACATTGATGCTTGGGTTCCGACTCTAAGTCTACCATCTGAGCGAGGCAACCCAGACTACTTTGACAACGACTATTTCCCCGGTCCGTACGTGAACAATCCTTGCGTTCTAAGTGAGGCTTCCGTTACGCCGAGCACTGGCAAGGAAGGACAAAACTTCCGGTACAGGATCAAATACACAGATCCGGACGGACAAAGGCCTTACAGCGCATACGTCTATATAGAGGTAAACAATCGTGGTGAAGTGCGGCGGTTCTCGATGGTGCCAGAAACGCCATTCTTGGATCCAGCCGCAGATCACTCTGACGAGTATAAGAACGGCGTCTACTACATTTTGGACACTGCAACTATAAAAGATCTGACGCTCGAAAACGGTGTCCGCCGATTCTACTTTGAGTTCACTGACGACTGGGGCGCATATTACGACCTCAACGACAGAGTTCAAGGCGAAACCACTCGTTACCCAGAAGCCGCAGGAAGTTGGATTACTGGGCCAGTAATATCTGGAAACCAAGCACCGACGCTAACTAAGGGCAGTGTAACCTCACAGGACGGCACGGCAAACCCTGCTACGCTCTGGACGTTCAGGGTGACTTACCGCGATCTAGATAACGATCCACCAGCGCTAATCAAGGTTTATCTTGGTGAACTACAATCTGACGGGCGCACAGTTATTTGGGATGAAGGGCACACGATGCTCAAGGCCGATCCTGGAGATACGGTGTACTCCGACGGCGCAGAATACTATTATCAGACTAGACTTGGAACGGGCGTAAGCGCTGCTCTGAGCGAAAAGAAACAGTTCTTCTATGCATTTGTCGCTTACGACGGTGTTGACTACGCGACCTACAATGCGTCGTCGAACGACGAAGAGCGCTCCGACGCCGCTAACTGCATATTGTTTGATAGGCTGGTCCGAGTCGACACGACAACTTACAAAATTCGCCCGCTCGTAGTCCAACAGGCAACCGTCGTCACAGCCAACTCAGTCAAGCCAGAAAATCCGTCCGACATTTTGAGAGTCTGGGGCGTTTACCTAACTGAGGACGTCGATAAAGCGTCTGGAACGGCGGGAACTAACTATTACGAACCTGGAGCTGAACCGGCCGAGTTCTCGGGAGACACCGTTACGCTGACACGTAGTTTGCCATCCGGTACAACAAAAGTTTGGGTCAAGTACGAGCCTATCGCGCCAATAGTTGGACCCTTGCCTATTGATCTTCCTGCACCAGCAGGTGTAATTCCGGATGCACAAATATACGTCAACTACCCGACAAATCCGTCTCCGATCTTAATCGACGATCAGAAGAACGGTTGGGTGAGCGATGATCCTAACAACCCGGAAGACCGCTCTGTGCTCGTTATGAAGGGATTGGCGGTCTATCAAGGGAGACCGAGCGTAAAGTACGTCACTCCAGACTCGGCGCGCGATATCGCCTCAGTCGAAGGTGTTTACTTGACGTCGGATCTTTCGGGTGAAAATTATTATGATCCCAATCTTCTCGAAACACCAATGACGATGGGCGGAACTGTGGATCCTTCGGATGCGAGCCGAAAAACGGTTATCCCGGACGACCCAGATCGAATAGTTTACGTCACAGGCGTGTTTGATCCGAACGATCCAAATCCCAGCAATCCTGTGAATTACTTTATGGGAGCTGGTTACCCAGACCCGTCAAAGGTTGTCTGGCAAGAAGCACTCATCGTCGGAACGAATACCGTTTGGCCCAAGAATCCAAATGATATAGTAACCATTCAAGGGATATATCAGTCGCCCGACGTTACGAAGACGAACTTCTACAGACAAGACGGTCTGTCGGCGCAGTTTGCGTATGCGTACGGTTATCTTGCGAGGCCATCTAACCCGCAGGTGATATCTGAGGTGTTGGGTATCTACCTGACCCAGTCGGAATCTGGCACGAATTACTACAACAGCTTCGCTCCACCCGTGCCATACTACTATAGTCTCACCTACAATTTCCCTGGGGGCACATCAACTGTCCACATACTCTACAAAAATGCTGCAGGTGTGACAGCGTGGCAACCAGCTACTGTATGGGTAGGAAGTCTGAGACCTGCCGATTACCAGCCAATTAGCAGAGTACTGGGCGCCTATCTGGTGCCATCGGATGGGAAGATACCGTATGACGCGAGCGGTAGACCACTTGCCCAAGGCTTGAACTATGCACCGAACTCGACTTACAAGAGCGGTGATCTGACAATCAGAATAACTCCGGTTCAGGTTTCATCGAACGGCGTGGCACCAAGCATGTACATCATTTACGAGAGCCTGCCATTTGGTTTTGGACCTTATAAGGAATACTTGGCGTCGAGCCGAGACCTTACTGACTTGATGAGGGGAGCAAGCACCGTATACGTCGCTTACTATCCCAGAGCTGGACTGACAACGGTAAGCAATAAGATTTTCGTACCTCTTACATCTCCTCTCCCTGCAGGAATTGACCGAGTCAATATACGCTGTATTACCAAGGCATTCAACGCAGGTGACTCAGTAATACCGCTGACCAAGGACCTGCCCGAGGGAACTGATACTGTATACATCAAGTATTCGGACATACGATTTACTCATCAGAGCAGAGGAGAAGCTCAGCAGCCTATTAGTTTGCAGGGGACTCTGTTCTGGAGCGTCGGAGCTTCCCACTATGCTCCGGACGGTTGGAACGTGGGTTCGTCTGAGACGCTGTGGATGAGCGGCAAACCGCTTGACCCAGTTACTATCTTTCCGGAAGACCCAAGCGTCATTGAATCGGTTAATGGAGTATTCATTGCTCAGGACGTCACTGGGTTTGATTACTACGATGGCAGCCCAAGCACGTATGTTTCAGGCGACAGATTTATAACTCTCGGCACACCGATTTCAGCCGGGACTGCGCAAGTGTGGATTAACTATTCGCCGAGAAGCGTTTATATCAAGAACAACATGGATGATGTGACGTCGGGCGTTATTGGTGTATGGTTGAACAATAAGCGCGACGGAGAAAACTACTTCAACCCAAGACTCGGAGCACGACATCCGGACAATCCGGACCATATCCGTTTGACGAAAACAGTCCCAGATGGAACCACATATCTATGGGCTCGCTACTATCAGAAGGGCGAATATCACATAGATAGATGGAATCGAAAGGTAGTATTCCTTCCTGGATACGAACCAGCGGCTTCGGACGTAGTGCAGGCATGTTACTTCTTCGGCACAAAGATGCCGCAGACTCTTACACCGAACACGCCTCCTACTCTAACTCAGGGCAAAGTAAATAAGCTGAGAGGAAGCCGAAGCGATACCTATGTTTACACAGTAACCTACCGTGACCTAGATGGACCAAACGGGCAACCTCCTGCGTACGTCCGCGTGTATATCGACGGTGTGCCATACGATATGACACCAACTGTCCAAGGTACGCCACCATATCGCGAGGGCGCAGTATACACATTCACGCCACCTGATGGACTCTCGGGTGGATCGCACAAATTCCACTTTGAGGCGTCGGACGGCGCAGACATCGCGATATACGACTGGTTCACTGAAAACAACGTTCCTAGACCAACAACGGGTCAAACAATTAGGGATCTGGACGGTCCATGGGTAAACAATCCGCCAGAACTTTCCGATGGAATCGTCACTCCAAATCCACCTGAAGGCATTAAGCCTTGGGATAGCGTGGACTATTATGTGACGTATACTGACCCGGACAATGACGAACCGTACTTCTACGATCCGGCTAGAGACGTCTACGACTATGACGCAGACAGAAGCGGAGTGCCGGACGGAATCGAGTGGTCAGGTTCACCAAGACTATGGGTTGACAGCGGTGTAAAGGACGTCGTAATCACCGGAACGGTGCAGTCCCTCGAGGACGACCCAATGAGACCGGGTAAAAAGAGGACTATCGTTGTTACCGGCAACCCGGGTTGGCAGACAGATCGCTTCGCGGGTCAGTTGATGCAAATCACAAACGGCGCGATAGCTGGCCGTGTCTACTTGATACAATCTAACACAGAGAACAAACTATTCATTGCAACTGAGGATCTGGCTGCTGACGGCGTGAAAGACAGTTCAGACCCTGAGCCAAGCCAGTTCAGAATAAACGGACTCTTGATGCTCAAGGCTGATCCAACGCAGCAAGACTACACCAAAGGCGTCAGATACAAGATAACGGTGCCGAAACTGGCAGTGGGCACGCACAAGTTCCACTTCACGGCCATGAGCCGCGAAAACAAGCCTCAATGGCTCATCGAGAAATTAGAGGCAAAGGATCGCGTGCCGTATTCGGTCAAAGTGCAATATCCCGCAAGTGGTGATGAGAACGGACCTACAGTAGTTTCGACTCCGCCACCTGGGAACACGGCGCCTGTTATTAATAACACGCAAGACACTTCGCTATACGTTGGACCAGTAGCCCAATTAGCGGTGGCAACAGCAGTTGACCGAGTGGAGGCTCTGGACGCTGCGAAATTTGCCACCATACGCGAAGTGCGCGGCGTGTTTATGAACGCCAATGACTTCGACTTGACAGCCTTGACGGATAATCCTGCTAAGAACTACTACGATCCGATCACAGCTACGCCATTCAAGCAAGGCGACCAAGCTATCTTGCTAAGCAGGAATCTGCCGCCGACGCCGAGCAGTGATATGGTTCAGTTCGGAAATGTCGACGCTGCCACACTTATGTCAGTAACACCGGACGCGGCGAATGTAATTGACTCGGTGTTGGGTGTGTATTTAACCTCCGATCCGACATTTGCTGGTACTAACTACTACGGCAGCACCGGGACATTTGACGGAACCACCATCACCCTAGCGCAACCGTTGCCGAGTGGCACAAAGACCGTGTACGTCCACTGTGCTTTGAAAGCCGGTCTGACGTGGACATCCAATCCACCAGTGCCTGTTTACGTCAAGTACTTCTCTACCACCAACAAGTCAGTGTTCCAGGCAAGCGATTTAGTAACGTTTAGAATTAACTATCGCGACGCCGACGGCGATCCACCAAGCTATCACGACGGCGTTCAGGGTTATGTGAAGACTGTTTTCAACTATCTGAATCAAAGCAGGTCAATGCGGCCATTGAACTGGACAGGAGGCGCAATTGACTATACTAGGGACCAAGTTTTCACTACCGAACCAATCAATCCGCCCGAAGGTACGCATAAGTATCATTTTGAGGCGTCAGATGGTTACTATGTGTCTCGCTGGCCACAAGGTACGCTCGGTGACCCAGCCGCGAACGACTACAGCATAAAGGTCAACTACAAAGCCGTGCTTTCCAATGGCAAGGTTGAACCGACAGCTGGTCAATCAGCCACAAACTTCACATTCACGGTTACATATAAAGACCAAGACGGACCTGGCGCATCACAACCACAGGTGTATGCGAGGATTATAAGAGCCGATGGTACTCGTGGTTACGTTCGACAGTTGATGCGGATGAAGACCGGTAGTCCGAACTACGCGGCAGGCGTTGAATATGACCTAGTTGTGGTGCCGAACAGGCTCAGTCCTCCTTTGGAACCAGGACAATACAAAGTAGTATTTGAGGCTACAGATGGGGACGGTGAAGATGCAGTACCCCTGCCCCAGCCAAATGAAACACAGATCTACTTCACCATCAGAGACACTAATGCAGCACCGGTGCTATCGAATGCGAAAGTTGAACCGGCCGCTGGCAAGCTTAATACGACGTTTATCTACAGCGTAGTATACAAAGATGCGGATGGAGACGCGCCGATAAGCAAACTGACTGGGGCAAAGGATGTTATAACGGTCACAATAGACAAAGGAAAAGCATCTCAACAGGTTATCAGTCTGTTCAAGTCATCAAGCGCGCCAGCAAATCCGACACCGGACGATTACAAGAATGGCGTGCTGTATGACAACCGCTTGCAGCCAATATCCGGGAAGAAACTAGGTGCTGGACAACACACGTTCGAAGTATCCGCGAGCGATGGTACAGCTGATGCTGTACCCGTATCTGCCTCGGGTCCTGTTTTGTTGATACCATACTTCGATCAATTCAGGGCAGTTGATGCTGCTTCAACGAATCCGGACAATGCCCCGGCAGTTGCAGCTGCAAGCGTTGGGCAACAAGTGGTATTCGTCGGGAACATGAAGTTCCCAGACAATCCGGTAGCACAGCCACCGGCACAGATCACAAACCTGGCTATAACCGTGACCAAACCAGATGGAACCAGCGTAACGCTCGCCGGAAGCACTACGGATCTTAAAGAGGAAATCCAAGGCGGAAAACGAATAGGATGGACGGCGAAAATCCGAGCAACCTATCCGAAGGGCGTTGATTCTTCACTTGTCACAGGCACAAGCTTGTCACTGAATGTGACTGGCGAGTGGGTCATCGGCATATCTTGGCCTGGCGACGCAGTCTGGGACAAAGCCGATAACGCAGGCAAGGAGTTCAGGGTCACAGTCGGCGGACCAATGAGAACCATTGCTGTAGCGGATCCGGATTACCCGGGTGATAGCGCGCCTCTTGTGGATATGATAACCGTACCCAAGGTAATCGGCTCGCCAGACGTTGGTAGAATCTTCGGGTACGAACGTGCCCTTGAGATGCAGATAGTGCGCTGGGATCCGACTTCTATGAGTTACTTTAGATATGGTACTCAAGGAGTATTCCCCGATCTACAGCCTGGTTATGCTATCTGGATCAAGCCTCTGCCAACATATCCTGCGGAAAACATCAGCGCATCCGCGGTAGACAGCGGTCTTATCGCGCTGGGTAACCCCGAAGCAGGTGTGAACGAACGTAAGAGGTATAGGCTAATCAAACCGTTCGTGAAAGACTATCCAAGAGATGCATCCGGTAACTTGCTGCCGTGCACCATATCGCTGAAGGCAGGCTGGAACCAGTTTGGCAACATATTCTTCAACTGGAAGAAGGATGCAACTGGTGCCGAAATCGTACCTAAGCAAGATGTCGGGATCCCAATCACCGAACTTAGCGTAAGGTACCTAGGACAAACGAAGACCATTTCAGAAGCGGCAAAGGTAGGTTGGATAAGAGACTACGCTTGGCGGTACGACGCGGTTAAACGGCAGTACGTGTTGGTCCACGCATCTGCGGCTGGCGCAGAACGCGTAGTCAAGGCTTGGAACGGCTACTGGATCAGAGCGTTCGTCGATTGCGAACTGATAATCAACCCGAACACAAGTTACAATGGAGCCTCTGCCAGTGCCTTGAAATCGCGGTCCGAATCGTTAAAGGGTGTTCGAATAAGTGCTTTTGGATCACTTGATCCTGATGAAATCGGAACGCTTGACGCTGCCGGTCTAGATGCACCGCCGCCAATGCCGGAATGATTGGTAGATAACTTCGTGACTTGTCCACATTTCTAAGATGAGATTGTGGACGGAGTTTATTGGAGGATTCAACATGAAAAAAGCGACCAGGAGCCTGTTGGCTTCTCTGACTCTGAGTCTGGTAGTCGGAGCGCTTTTTGCGCAGTCTGCGGATGCCTGGCTTTTCGGACTATGGAAACCGAAAAAGAGTGTTGTGAAACCGCCGAAATATACCCTGGTGGTATTCCCTTTTGACCAAGGAAACACACCGAATTTGCCTGAGGGCTTTGGCGAAGCTGTGGCTTCGGATGTGCGAACGATGCTCGCCAACAGCGATCGTTATTCGCCGTTCTTGTATCGGTCGAGACTAGCTCCGATACAACGAGCAAAAGAAGATAATGTTCTGAAAACATCCGATATGGAGCCACCTTTCGCAGAGGATCGCACAAAGACTTTGAAACTTGCCCAATTACTTGCTGCTGAATACTACTTGGTTGGCGAAATAGACGACTATCAAATCGACCGCACAAATCGTGTAGCTGAAATAACTCTAAAAGCTGACCTATACGACGGGAAGACGGGTAAGCTCATTAAGACTTTTCTGGTGACCGGTCGTACGCCAGAGTCCGCTACAGGAGATGAAGATGAGCTGCGGGATATTGCCAAAGGAGTTGCAGTAACTAAGCTGGTGGCTGAGATTCTCGCGTCCCAGCCGGGAGTGGAAACAAAGCCAGCAGCTGGACCAAGCGAAGCACCAAAGGCTCCTGTCGCTCCGAATGAAACTCCTGCACCGACTGAGAGTAAACCCGATAACACAAGGAAATAGGGCTTTAGCTAAACTTGTAAAAGTCGCTTCTATTGTCGAGCCAGATGTTAAAGCATCTGGCTCGCATTCGTTTGAACCAACTATGGTCTAGCACTGGGTTTCTCAAACCTGACCGCCTTCTGTTTCGACCAATCTACAGACCTGCATTCGCCAAAAACCTGGACAAGGCAAGGACCATCTGAAAACCCATCTGCCGTTATTGTTACCGTCTTATGATCAGCACGAACCTCAAGGGTCAAGTCGCGCCAGCGAATTCTATTTACGGTAAGCGCCGGCCAATCTGATGGTAGATTCGGTTCCAGGATGAACCCATCTGGTAAGGGCTTAAAACCCAGAAATCCGTCTAGAATAACCGTTGGCACCAAAACGCTTTCAAAGAACTCACAATCAAGTCCTAACCCGCCTGGAGTACCACATCCCTGAAGCGTGCCATCCCGCGTGCCGTCATAGTACTTTCTGTATCCACCAGCAGCCTGAACCTCGTCAAACCAAGCAATAATCTCTCGAAGCCTTTTCCAAGCGTCATTCGCTCCCGAGGTCTTTATTCGTGCCATCAAGTCGTGATAACTGAACCCAAGTACAGCTCCCCCATCTTGCACCTGTCCACCAAATGGAATGGTTTCCGGAGCTGACCATCCCCAAAAGTAGTAGTCGACGTTGCGTTTCGTTGTCGCACGGGGCGCAAAGCGCCAGTGGTAGATATCTTCGCCGTACGATGTATCGCCCTCAACCTTTCGCTTGCCGGACACCCAGTCTATTATCGAGCGAGCGTGCTCTGGCGTAGCGAAATCATAATAGATTGCCTCGAGGTTAAGGAATGTGTAGCCGTAGTCGTGTAGTTTGCCGTCGGCATCAATGCAGTTTACAAAGCGTCCAGTTTTGGCGTTCCAGAACAGCTTATTGCCTACGTTCTTGACCTCTCGGGCGTGACGTAGCAGAAAATCAGGGTCGAAAGCAAGGACCCCTCGTGGGACGTTCCATTCTGGGTGAGCTAGAATTGCTTTTTCAATGGAAGCCATATTCAACAGAGCGTCGTAGTAGAGGATTGTAGCATAACAGTCCTTATTGCCAAACGGGAGAAGATCCCAGTAGTTGTC
>Ga0123519_10010594_pt1 | contig 13708 bp, 10 predicted proteins | sample YelNatPaOPRAMG02_FD_87396 | JGI IMG/M metagenome (GOLD analysis project Ga0123519, IMG submission 87396) | Hot spring microbial communities from Yellowstone National Park - Yellowstone National Park OP-RAMG-02 (version 2) | ecosystem: Environmental > Aquatic > Thermal springs > Hot (42-90C) ...
CTATGAGTCAGGTTCGCCAGGTCGTCTTGCCGTTGCCAAATCGCTGCTCGAGGCTACAGGTATTAGCTACATTGTCCAAAATGAGCTCATACAAGATCTATGCGGCTATGGCAGGATGTGGACGGGCTACAATTACATCTTCGGCACAGTAAAAATAAGAGTCAAACCCGAAGATGCAAACCATGCTCAAGATCTGCTTTCAGACATGCCTTCATCAGAGCCGCCAAAGCTCAGCAAGCGGCTTCGATATCTGGCAATTGTACTTGCAGCGGGCAGCGCTCTGGGAGTAATCTATCAATTATGGATCACGCTGATTACTGTTATAAAAACCATACACTAAAGCTGTTTATAGCCATAACAGCACTGATCCTGGCAACTCTCATCCCAGCACACGCCGAAGAATCGTCCCAACCTCCACCGCAGTCAATTGCAAAAATCCAAAACATTCTCGCAGCAGCCGCAGATAAACTTTGGGAACACAGCGATGAGTTCTTTCACGAAGGATACTACAAACGCTCAATAGCGGTGCTAAGGTTGATAACAGAGATTGACCCAACCGATGTTCAGGCTTATGCAGTAGCTTCTTGGCTTTTGGACAGCAGCGGCTACGAAAAAGAGGGCATAGCGCTGCTTGAACTCGGACTTGCGCGAAATCCCAGCCGATATGACTTGTACGCTGAACTAGGCGATCGCTATGATCACATGGAAGACTACGCAAAAGCCGCCGAGTACTACGAAAAAGCCCTGGAGTTCTTCCAGTGTCCAGTAATTTACCTGCATTCCCTAGCGCATGCCTACGAAAAATCAGGACAGCTCGAGAAATCACTTAACATCTGGCAGCGCGCGGCGCAGGCAGAACCAAACAATCCTGTCGTGAAGAACAACCTTGAACGAGTTAAGTCTAAACTGGAAGCTATCAAAGATCCAGCTAACGAGAACTCAGCCAACTAGAACGGGCATGCGCCGCTCGGACATCCGCCGGAAAACTCGCTTGCTGCCGAAACAAGCTCATCACTGCCCATCTCACGAGCCAAAACCGACCCAACATACAGCACCTGTTCTGGCTTACTCCCATATCGATAAACAGTTATCCCCTTGCATCCCAGCTCATATGCCATAAGATAAACCTTCCTCACATCTTCGGGCACCGCATCCTTTGGCAGATTAACGGTCTTCGACACAGCATTATCCACATGCTTCTGAAACACTGCCTGCATCCTAACATGCCATTCAGGAGATATATCCATTGCGGTAACAAACACCCTCTGCACATCGGCAGGCACGGATTTCACCCCCTGAATCGAACCCCGCCGCGCTATATCCATCATCAAATCACGCGAGTAAAAACCCCGTTCCGCAGCTATACGTTCGAACTCTGGATTAACTTCCAGAAGCCGCGTGCCTTCCATCACCTCACGCACAAAGGCCACCGCAAATAATGGTTCTATTCCACTGGACGTACCAGCAATAATCGAGATAGTACCTGTTGGCGCAACCGATGTAACAGCAGCATTCCTTCTCGGTTTCGCGCCGTTTCTGTCCCACAAACTGCCTACAAAATTAGCAAACGCACCGCGGCTTACAGCAAGCTCTTCAGACATCTTCACAGCTTCATCGTTGATAAACTTCATTATCCTTTCACCCAACGCAAGCGCTTCATCGCTGTCATAAGGGATTCTCAGCCTAACCAAAGCATCAGCAAACCCCATCACACCCAACCCTATTTTCCTATTAGCTCGGGTGATTCGCGTTATCTCACGAAGCGGATAGCGGCTCACGTCAATCACATTATCCAAGAAATGAACCGCAGACCGAACCGCTTTCCTGAGTTTGTCAAAGTTGATACTGTCCCCATCCACCATTCTTGCCAGATTTATACTGCCCAAGTTGCAAGACTCGTAGGGAAGCAGGGGCACCTCGCCGCATGGGTTAGTTGACTCTATATCACCCAGCTGTGGCGTAGGATTTGCACGGTTTATAGCATCCAAAAACACCAGCCCTGGATCGCCAGTCTGCCAAGCCGTAGCCACTATAAGATCGAATACCTCACGCGCCTTGAGTCGTTTCACCGACTTACCAGTGCGTGGGTTCACAAGATCATATTCACCACCGTGCAGAACAGCATCCATAAAAGCATCTGTAACAGCCACCGAAATATTGAAATTATCAAGCACACCCGAAGACGTTTTCGCAGTAATAAACTCAAGAATATCCGGATGATCCACACGCAGAATCCCCATATTCGCACCGCGCCGTCTCCCACCCTGCTTGATTGTGTTTGTTGCTTCATCAAATATCTTCATAAAAGAAACTGGACCAGAGGCAATCCCCATCGTGGATTTAACCAGATCACCTTTTGGCCTCAGTCTAGAGAACGAAAACCCTGTCCCGCCGCCTGATTGATGAATAAGCGCCATATCCCTAAGCGCAGTGAATATTCCACGCATAGAGTCCGGCACAGGTATAACAAAACAAGCCGACAACTGCCCTATCTCAGTTCCTGCATTCATAAGTGTAGGAGAGTTTGGTAGAAACTCCAGCCCAGCCATCATCTGGTAAAACTCGTCTTCTACCTTTGATATATCAGCATTCGGATCGTAAAGCCTATCCGCTGCAGCCACGGCACGAGCTGCGCGCCTAAAAAGCTGAGATGGTGTCTCCACAACTTCTCCGTTTTTATCCTTGAGCAGGTATCGCCGTTTGAGCACACTAATAGCATTCACGCTGAGCTTCAGATCATCTTCCACGCCAATAAACCGCTTAACGCTTCTAAGCTCGGCGCGCCGATCTCTGTAGAGTATATACGCCTTAGCCGTATCCTGAAGGTTGGCATTCATCAAAACACGTTCGACTATATCCTGAACATCCTCAACCTTCGGCGGCGACTCTCTAAAACGCTCCGAAACGATTTTGACAACCTCCGCCATAAGCTGTTCCGCAAGTCCTTCCCTAAACTGCCCTGCAGACCTAAGCGCCTTAGCTATAGCAAGAGCAATCTTCTCAGGTTGAAACACCTCCAGCCTGCCGTCTCTCTTTACTATCATGAGCGATAATTCCTTACCCATGCTACTCACCCCTTTTGCCATCTAAAGCCAATCGGTCAAACCATAAGACAACAATACCAAGTCAAAGCGGCATGCCATAATTAGTGATGCAATTATACAACTGCAAAACCAACTAATACTAATAATTCGCACATATTGTCACATATTTTGACGCATGCCACAGTAATCTGGCGCAGACGATCTTCGGAAATAAGTTACCCAAATTACACTTTCGGCAAAAAAATTTTGTTTTTATGCTCAAAAAGAAGGAGGAATCCAGGAAATTGGTGTAGAATGATATGCAAATCGTGCTTGATTATATTTGTACGAACTCAAAATGCCAGGGAAGGGAGGTGAAGATAAGTGGTTGAAGCATATTGCGTTAAATGCAAAGCGAAGAAGGAGATGAAGAACCCGACCCCGGTGACAATGAAGAACGGCAAACCCGCTATGAAGGGAACCTGCCCAACTTGCGGCACCGGAATGTACAGAATCGGCAAGAAGTAAATTGTCTCCAATTGTAAGTTCTTGACGAATTGGCGAGCCGCTGGCGGCTCGCCTTTTTCATGTACGGTGTGGTTAGAATCAAAACCCATTGAATCAGAACTCAGACAAGCTCGGGGAACCAAAGTGCAATCTCTTTAGCTGCAGTCTCAGGAGAATCCGAACCGTGAACAATATTCCTGCGTGTGTCTACCGTAAAATCACCACGAATAGTGCCTGGCGCGGCTTCGGCTGGATCAAGAGCACCGATCATCTTACGCGCAAGCTCTACCGCATTCTCAGCCTCAAGCACCAAAGCTACAACCGAACCAGAGGTAATGAAATCCAGCAGCGGCTCATAAAAATCTTTGCCTTTGTGACAAGCATAATGCTTTTCGGCAAGCTCGCGAGTGGGACGCAGCATCTTGAGCGCAGATATTGTAAAACCACGCGACTCGAATCTGCTTATAATCTCACCCACTAGCCTGCGCTCAACACCGTCAGGTTTTATAATAACGAGTGTGCGCTCCATCATATCTACACCACGTTATACCAGTCCGACAGCCAACGAGTCAAGTGTCCAACGGCGCTCGATAATATTTACGATCGAGTATTGACAACCGGCCAAATAAGTATTATCATAACTATCGTACCAGTATGTACTGTATGATTTGTATGAAATAATTGAAATAATCAGGCAGGTGCTAGGTTTGAAGAAAAAGAAACTCAACGTCGAAAACCGCTTCTGCGGAACCGCTACAGTCGGAGAACGTGGGCAGATTGTTATCCCTGCCGAGGCACGCAAACTTCTCGGCCTTAAACACGGAGACAAAATGCTGGTTATGAGCCATGCACACGCAGAAGGCATAGTACTCATCAAAATAGATGCAATGAAAGAATTTCTATCCCGTGTGCTTGAAGGTATACGCGAGGCAGACGTTTCCGAAGACATATCTCACAAGAAGTCCTGATTATCCCAAACCCTAGAGAGCACTTATGGATGATATCGTATTAGAAGTGCATGAACTAAAAAAACAGTTTGGCTCGATTAAAGCTGTTGACGGACTTGATCTTGAAGTGCGCCGCGGCGATGTGTTCGGATTCCTAGGTCCTAACGGCGCCGGCAAAAGCACTACCATTCGCGCTATGGCTGGACTTGTGAGACCAAGCGGCGGCGAGGTTAGAATTTTTGGGCACGATGTCTGGCACAATAGAAAAAAGGCGCTCTCCCATGTAGGAATGTTAATTGAATCACCAGGTTTGTATAGATATCTAACTGGCAGACAGAATCTTGAGCTGTTCGCCGAACTTGCAGGCGGAGTATGTGCTGGCGATATAAAACGCGCTCTCGATATAGTTGGACTGTCCGATAGAGCAGACGACAAAGTTAAAAACTACAGCCATGGCATGCGACAGCGCCTGGGGGTAGCCCAAGCAATCCTATGCCAGCCAAAGCTGGTTGTACTGGATGAACCTACCGATGGGCTTGACCCACAAGGAATGAAAGAAATAAGAGAGCTTATCCGAAGCTTGGCAGAAGAACATAACATTACTGTTTTCCTATCCAGCCATCTGCTGCATGAAGTCGAACAGGTCTGCACGAAAGTAGCGGTTATTCATAAAGGACGGAAACTCGCTGATGGCAAAGTATCGGAGATATTGGCGAGACGGGGGAGAGTGAGAATCACTGTTGACCGTCCAAATGATGCGATGAGGGCGATAACAGAAATTGAAGGCGTTAGGGCGGAACTGTCAGAAGATAGCAGGCTGTCAGTAGAAATCGGTCCAGACTACGATGCAGCAGAGATAAACAAGTTTCTAGTTGAGAATGGTTTCAGGGTGAGCGCGCTTGTGCCGGAGGTAACATCGCTGGAAGAGTTTTATTTCTCGCTTATGGGTAAAGAGAGTGCTAAAACAAATCAAGCTTGAGATATTCAAACTGTCAAGAAGGGCTAGGAGCTATCTCGGTTTCGCTGCAATGTTGGGACTTGCAGGACTGGTCGTGCTCGGACTTGCGCAGGGACCGCCGCAGATAGGCGGTGCTTCATCTCAGGGATTCGTGACAGCAGGATCTTTCCTTAATGGTGGGTTTGCGGCATGGTTTATGCTTAGGGTTACTTTACTGTTCTTTTTGCCGCTTTTCGCCTGTGTTGTAACCGGAGATATGATCTCCAGCGAGTCAGCAGATGGCACACTTCGCACCCTGCTTTCGAAACCAGTATCACGAGAGTCGGTGTACTGCGCCAAGTATATAGCGGCTGTAATATATACAGTGGCTTTGACGATTTTTATGGGTATAACAGCTTACATAATAGGCGCGGTGTTCTTAGGAAGAGGGTCTCTGACAACGTTTCAGACCGGCACGATTATCGGCGCACAGGGGATATACATATTCCCAGAAACAGAGGGAATAGTCCGGCTTGCAGCAGCATACATATTTGCGGCGTTTGCTATACTCTCGGTTGCAAGCATCGCATTTTTTATATCATCATTCGTATCCAACTCGCTTGGCGCGATTGGCAGCGCTATGCTCACGCTCATAGCATTTCAGATAATGGGAATGTTTGACTTTTTTAAACCAATAAGCGAATATCTGTTCACTGCACATATGGAATCGTGGTCTGGACTATTCATAACTAATGTGCCGTGGGAACAGATATTCAAATCAGCCTGTGTGTTGTGCGCATATTCGGCAGGCTTTTTTACACTAGGTTTGATTGTGTTCGCAAGGAGGGATATCCTTTCGTGAGAGCAAGATATATTGCAATAGGACTTATTTGCTTGGCATCCGCTGCCTATTGCGCACAGAAACCGAGTCCAGCGGAAGCGGCACTGAAATGCATCGAGCGAGGCTATGCCGCTGTCAAAGACTATAGGGTTGACATACAGGTATCGGTAGAAAGCCCCCAGGTACACATGCCAGATGCCAAAGCAGTTGTGTATTTCAAACGTCCGGATAAGCTCAGAGTAGTGGCAAAGGAAGGATTTATGATGATGCCAAGCTACGCAGTTATGGGTGATCCGGCAAGTTTTATAAAGCAGAACTTCTCCATTGCAGGAGTAAAGTCGAGTAAAGTAGGCGCAGAGCCAGTCTATATTTTGAGCTTGGTTGGAAAGACGATGCATGCTGCAGGAAGATTCGAGATTGTAGTGGAAAAACGGCGCGGACTGATTATCAGCGGTAGCGCGGATGATGGGGCTTCCAAGCTCAAAGCAAAATGGGAATACAAACAATTTGACGGAAAGTTCTGGATGCCGGCAAAAATGACTGTTAAAATAGAGGGGCTTATGTCGCCGCAGGCGTTCGACCCAAAAAATATGAAAATGAACCCACCTAAAACCGGCGAAGGCAATGCGACTGTGATATTTACAAACTACAGAATAAACCGCGGCATACCAGACAGCATATTTGTAGAGAAAAACCGAGACACTGGACGCTGAGCCTTAATCCCTGTAAGATAATTTGTTTGCATAAAATTGCATAAAAGTCGGAGGTGTATCCGTTGATTAACAAAACAATTGTAAGATTGCTAACACTAATAATCGCACTCTGTATTGCAAGTATATCAGTCTGCTCTGCACAGGACGAAAAACCCCAGACACTCACACTTGAACAGGCGATTACGTCAGCTGTTGAGCACAGTCCGGCATTGGCAGCCGCGCGTGAACGAAAGATAAAAAGCGAATGGGCTGCTCGCGAATCATCCACGCTGGACAATCTTAAACTAAATGGTACACTTAACTACGCGCACATAAGCCCTGTTTCGACCTTCACAATGCCTGGACCAACCGGACCTATAACTGTACAAGTTAGGCCGCCATCCACAACGACTATAAACGGCACACTTAGCAAACCTATAGATATATTTGGCAAAATAGGACTTGCTCAGAACATCTCCAAACTCCAGGTTGATATCCAGACCCAAGCCGAGGCACTAGCTTTGCAGAAACTGATTGCAGATGTAAAATCAGCCTACTTCGGCGTGCTTAGAGCACAGGCAGCAGTTGAAGTAGCAAACTCTGCGCTGACTGCGGCTCAGGAAAGACTTAGAACAGCCAAAGCACAGTACGAAGTTGGCGCAGCACCTAAATTCGACATGACTCGCGCCGAAGTAGACGTTGCTAACTATACCCAATCACTTACACAGGCACAGAACGCCGTCAAACTGGCAAAAGCTGCACTGAACCAAACCATAGGCGTTGACGTCTCTACAGAGTTCGAACTTGTGCCGGAAGACACTGATGTTCAGCCAGTAACGGTTGATATAGCCGAGTGCACCGAACAGGCGTTGAAAAAACGACCTGAGATGGTTCAAGCTCTAACTGGGATAGAACTAGCGCAGAAAGGCATAAGCTTGGCAAGAAAAGATAACAGCCCCACAGTTGGATTGTTTCTGTCAACTGATTGGACATCTGAAACCAGCGCGTTCAGCTCAAACAAAACGACTTATACATATGGGGCAAGCATATCATGGCCCATTTGGACGGGTGGTCAGACAACTGCAAAAGTATCTCAGGCAAAAAGCGATTTGGAAATAGCGAAACTGGGGCTTGAGCAGGCAAAACTTGGGGTTGAGCTGGATGTGCGATCCGCAGCGCTCAACATGATGGACGCTTCTAGCCGTGTAGGCGCAGCTAAATCCAATGTTGCGCTGGCAGAAGAAGCACTTAGACTTGCAAAAGTAAGATATCGCGAAGGAGTCTCAACACAAGTCGAAGTAACAGACGCCGAAGCAGCCCTTACTCTTGCAAGAACAAACTACATAAATGCAGTCTATGACTATCTGACAGCCAAGGCGCAGTTTGAAAGAGCTACTTGCAGCCAGCCTGAGTTCACAAAACTTGCGGCGGCGGATAAATCTAATACAACAAGATAATAGACAAAGTAAAGGAGTCAGCCGATGTCAAAAAGAAGAATCATCGCCATACTCTTAATGGTGTTATTGCTCGCTGGGCTTGTATATCTTTCAAAGGTTAGAACAACAAAGAAAATCACCCGCTCAGCAGCAGAAATACATGCTGAAGAAGGCATGCCAGTTACAACATCTGTGGTAACAGTTGGCAGCATAGAAGACAGTATTCCTGTAACCGGCGAGCTGAAAGCCTTCAACTCCGTGATACTATCGTCAAAGATTATGGGGAAGATAGATTCAGTCTCAGTACGCGAAGGTGACTATGTATCCGCCGGACAGGTAGTAATAAGACTAGATCAGACCGACGCGCTGGCAGCCTACCGACAGGCTTCAGCGGCTCTAGAGACAGCAAGAGCAAGGCTCTCACAAGCGATAACAGCAAGAGAAGTAACAGTAGTTTCATCGAACGCAGCAATAGAGCAAGCAAAGGCGGCTTTAGCAGCGGCAGAAGCTAACTACGAAAAGATAAAAAAGGGTGCGCGAACACAAGAACGCATGGTAGCCGAGAACGCCGTCGCAACGGCTAAGGCAAACATGGACAATGCCCAAGCGAACCTTCGCAGAATGAAACAGCTTTTTGCCGAAGGCGCGATTGCACAAGCACAGCTCGATGTAGCACAAACCCAGTATGATGTCGCTCTGGCACAGTATAACTCGGCAAAAGAAAACCTCTCGCTGGTTATAGAAGGCGCACGTGGAGAGGATATAAGAGCCGCTCAGGCAGCCGTAGATCAAGCACGAGAAGCACTTAGAACTGCAAAGGCGAATGCGGCTCAGATAGCACTAAGAGATGAAGATATCAACAGCGCACGCGCAGGTGTCTCGCAGGCTCAAGCAGCCCTTACAACCGCAGAAGAACAACTCCGAAACACCTACATCCGTTCAACTGTGAGCGGTTTTGTGGCTCAGAGGATGGCTGAGCCCGGTGAAAACGCCGCACCTGGTATAGCACTGATGAGCATAGTAGATGTCAGATCGCTTTACTTTGAAGCCTCGGTCTCTGAAACGGTGATAGCACGGATAAAACCTGGCCAGATTGTAAGTGTAAAGGTTGACGCATATCCTGATAAAACGTTCACAGGTAAAGTTGAGAAGATAAACCCTGCCGCCAAGTCATCTGTGAGAAGTTTTGGCGTGCGAATAAGAATCCCAAACAGCACCGCTGAACTTAAACCGGGGATGTTTGCGCGCGGCACGATAATCACGACAAATAAAAAAGGTGTGCTGCTTGTGCCGCAGAGTGCTATAGAATATCGCGGTGGAGAAAACCTCGTGTTTACAGTGGACGGAACAAAAGCTGTAATGCATAAGATCAAGAAAGGACTTTCTAACCCGGACGTTGCGGAAATACTTCCTCCTACCGACATAAAAGATGGGGATGAAGTAATTACGTCCGGAAAAGAGTATCTGCAGGACGGGATGAAGATTCGCAGAAGAGGCAGAATTTAATCCCTATGAACACGCTTGCGAATTCAAACAGATTGGAGCTTCCAAATCGGAGGATAGTATATGTGGCTAACTGATGTCAGCATAAGACGCCCAGTATTCATTACGATGGTCGTCCTAGCGCTAATTGTACTCGGCTTATATTCGCGCAGCCGGATGCCGGCAGAGCTGACGCCGAAAATAGATCTGCCGTATATCTCCATAGTTACCGTATATCCGGGAGCCGGCCCACAGGAAATAGAAACGCTCGTAACCAAACCGATCGAAGACGCTGTAGGCTCTACTTCGAACCTAAAGAACATCACCTCAAGCTCTCAGGATGGACTATCGGTTGTGTTTATGGAGTTTGAGATGGGAACGGATGTTGATGTAGCTGCGGCAGACGTGCGCGATAAGCTGGCAGCGGCAAAAGGAAATCTACCCGACGACGCCAAAGACCCAATAGTTACCAAAGCAGACATCACGGCACAGCCTATTGTAACATTGGCGCTCAGGGGAACAATGTCCGGCAGAGAGCTTAGAGACTATGCAGACCACACGCTCAAAGATCGTCTCTCAAAGGTATCAGGAGTAGCATCGGTATCTGTAGGCGGTGGCGAGGTGCGCGAGATATCGGTTGCAGTTGATCGGGACAGGCTTCAGGCATACGGCATTACGATAGATCAGCTTGCAGCAATGCTTCAAGCAGAAAACCTGAACCTCCCTTCCGGATCAATCAAAGAAGGCGAGCTTGGCGCTGCACTTCGGGACTATGCCGTACGTGCTGTAGGCGAGTTCAAAAATGCAGAAGAGATTGAAAACCTCCAGTTATCCATTCCAGGTGCCGGCACAATAAGACTTGGCGACATAGCCGAAGTCAAAGATACAGTACAGGAAGCAAGCACCATAACCCGTCTAAATGGCGAAAACACCGTTGTACTTGCTGTGCAGAAACAGTCAAACGCAAATACCATAGCCGTAGCCGACGGTATCAAAAAGGAAGTTATGGCATTAAATGGTGAGAAGCAGGGATGGAAATGGAAGCTGGATTGGAAACCATTCTTTATACATAGAGAAGAAACCATAGTTCCGAATGGTAAGCCACAGCTTCCTAACGGCGTAAAGCTAATAACTATCACCGACGACTCAACCTACGTGAGAGACTCGCTCAACGAGGTAAACTCCTCGCTGATAGAAGGCATAATCCTTGTGGTGCTGATAGTCTTTCTATTCCTTCACTCAGGAAGAGCCACCCTGATAGTTGCATGCGCTATACCTACATCGCTTATAGCCACATACTTGCCGATGTGGGCATTTGGTTTCAGCCTTAACATGATGACGCTCCTAGCGCTTGCGCTATGCGTCGGCATACTGGTTGATGACTCAATCGTCGTTCTTGAGAATATCGAACGCCACGTAAGAAAAGGCGAGCCGCCGAGACAAGCAGCGCTTACTGGACGCTCCGAGATTGGATTAGCTGCTATCACTATTACACTAGTAGACGTTGTAGTATTTGTGCCGATAGCGTTCATGAGTGGCATTGTTGGCCAGTTTTTCCGGTCTTTCGGTATCACTGTCGCAACGGCAACACTGTTCTCTTTGTTTATGTCGTTCACACTTACGCCTATGCTTGCATCCAGATGGCTTAAGTCGAAAGAGCAAGAAGATATGGATGCCGCTGGCGCACAGACCTTCATAAAAAGACTTTTCGCCAATTTCGAAGGATTTTACTCATCCCTTGATAGGCGATATAGGGGCGTATTGGAGTGGGCACTTGAAAACCGAGCACTAGTGCTTTCAATAGGTACTACAACACTGTTAGGACTGTTCGGTATGGTGCAGCAGACTCCGATGCCGGCAAAACTCGCCATAGCCGCAATAATTGTAGCATACCCGCTACTCAGCACTATAGCAAGTCCGCGCAGAGCTGCAATTGCCTTAGGTGCCCCATTACCAATTGCTGCTGTGCTCATTGTCTTGCTGGCTATACTTGGTATCCGCGGCACACCTATGACAGCAGCAATGGGGTTGGCTGGCATAGCGCTTGCTGCAGCGTTCATTGGCTCGCTAGTGCTTGCTATCTTTGGCAGAGCAACCAAGGGGCGCAGGGTTGCTCTTATCTACGTCACTGTGATGGTTATAATGGTAATGCTGCTAAAATTCCCTCTAGGCGGCGATTTTATGCCGTCATCCGACAGAGGGCAGCTGAGCGTAACAATCGAACTGCCGGCTGGCAGTGGACTTGATGCTACGGATAAAGTCGCACGGCAGGTTGAAGAAATATTATCGCAAGTAAGAGGCATGGAGTATTATCAGACCACTATTGGATCCACAAGCGCTGGGTCCATATTGGGCGGTGGCGAGACTGGCTCACAATATGCTCACATATCCGTAAAACTGAAAGACCGCGGTCCTGAGAGACCTGAATCCATTGACGAAGTTGTAACACAACTGACTGAGCAGACAGCGCCAATCCCTGGAGCGAAGATCACTGTTCAAAATCTGGGGCGTGTTGGCAGAGGCGGCTCGCCGATTCAGATGGAGATAACCGGCACCAACATGGATGAGATCGTTAGAGTAGCGAGAGAAGTCGAGCAGCGCATTCAGAAAGTGCCAGGTGCGATTAACGTAGACAACTCATGGAAAGTTGGCAAACCGGAACTTCAGGTTTCGATAGACAGAGTAAGAGCCGCCGACCGTGGTTTAACTGTTGCTCAGGTAGCAAGCGCGCTCAGAACATCAATAGAAGGCAATACCAACGCCAAGCTGCGAGAGAGCGGCAATGAGTACGACATACGAGTAAGACTCGCAAAAGTAGATCGCAGTGATATAGGCGACATTTCAAACGTAATTGTGGCACACTCAAACGGCAGCCCAGTATATCTGCGCGACGTAGCAGACATCAAACTTGCTGCCGCACCGAACGTAATACAACGAAAAAATAAGCAGCGCCTTGTAATAGTGAGTGCAGATAACGCACCTGGACCTGGCAACGACCTGTCAAGCGTGCAGTCGCGTGTAAATAATGCTATAAAAGACGTTGACCTAGGCTCAACAACTATAAGCGTAGGTGGAACTAGCCAAATGTCTCAAGAAAGCAACGCGAACATACTAAGCGCGCTCATACTTGCCGTTGCGCTCGTATATATGTTGATGGGTGCGTTGTTCGAGTCATTCTTCACACCGTTTGTTATTATGTTCAGCCTTCCACAGGCGCTTATTGGCGCATTGTTTGCGTTGATGATAACAGGCAAGACGCTCTCGATTATCAGTATGATTGGTATTATAATGCTAGTCGGATTGGTGACCAAAAACGCCATTCTGTTGGTTGACTACACCAACACATTAAGATCGCGCGGATTGCGGCGTGATGACGCTTTAAAGGAAGCCGGACCGACGAGACTTAGGCCAATACTTATGACCACATTCGCTATGATTGGAGGTATGTTGCCAACTGCGCTTGCTCTTTCAAAAGGCTCAGAATGGCGCGCGCCGATGGCAATAGCAGTTATCGGTGGCTTGATACTCTCAACAATGCTGACACTGCTGGTCATCCCAACAACCTACAGCGTGATGGACGACATTGTAAACTGGATTATGAAAAAAGTATTCCGAAGGGAAGATACAACCGCCTAATAGACAGTCTCTATTGGCATATCAGCATTATTGAGAGAATAAATTGTCGAATTGCACAAAAAACCAGAAGAGCGGTCGTATTTTAGACCGCTCTTCTGCCGCCTTTCAGGTGCTTTTGCTCGGGTGTTAGAATCTCTTCTGCACCGATATTGATATGAACCGCGGCTGCGTCCATGCATCAGCTTCTCTAATCAAACTCCACGACGA
>Ga0123519_10010597_pt1 | contig 13705 bp, 12 predicted proteins | sample YelNatPaOPRAMG02_FD_87396 | JGI IMG/M metagenome (GOLD analysis project Ga0123519, IMG submission 87396) | Hot spring microbial communities from Yellowstone National Park - Yellowstone National Park OP-RAMG-02 (version 2) | ecosystem: Environmental > Aquatic > Thermal springs > Hot (42-90C) ...
GCCGTGGACGCGCCGGTGGCCACGGTGGAGCATGCCTACACCCACTTGCGCATCACCCTGCACGCGTTCCACTGCCGGCTGCTGGCGGGCGAGCCGCAGGCCATGGGCGTGGCCGATTGGCGCTGGGTGCGCCCCGCTGAGCTCGGCCGCTTCGCCTTCTCCGCGGCCGACCGCAAGGTCATCGCCGCCCTCGGGCGCGAGCACAGCCCCAGCTAGGCCAACCGCCGCCCCGCCGGCGGCCGGGTCCATTGCTCCGCACCGGCCTGGCACAAAACCCACCTTGGGCGAGGGCCGGAAGGCAGCGAAGCGAGTAGCCTGGCTTTTGCCCAAGCCGCCCGCCGCTCTGGGGTATACCCCAGGCCAACTTCTCCCCACCCTCAGGTTGTGGTATACTATTGTTAAATCCTTGGGAGGTTTCTGGGTCATGCCTTCATCCACGCGTTCTTTCTCGGAACGCGTCCGGCGTAATCATGCTCTCGAACATGCTACCCTACACGTCCTGGCGCGCGATCTGCCGAACCTGAGCCTGGTGGGCCGCAGCGACTGGCGCGGCTTCCTGCTCTACGGCCAGGTCCCGACCGATGCCCTGCGGAGGGCCGTCCAAGAGGCGTATGAGCGGCTACGGGCCGGGCAGAAGGCCCTGGCGGTGCACCCGCACTGTGGCACCAACCTGGCGGTGACCATCGTGCTCAGCGGGGCTGCCTTTGTGGTCGGCATCCTCGGCAGCGCCAACGAGCGCCGTCGCCGCTGGCCGCTCACTCTGGCGGCTCTGGCAGGGGCGCTGGCCTTGGCCCGCCCGCTGGGCCCTGAGGTGCAGCGGCGGCTGACGACCGACCCCGATATGGACGGGGTGGCCATCGGCCGCATCACCGCCAAAGGGCAGGGCGCCCGCATGGTGACGAGGGTCGAGGTCGAACACACCGTATAGCCCGGCGGCTTGGGCCGCCTCGCGCCTGTCATTGCGAGTATCCCAGGGCTGCGCGAGCCCTGGGCCAGGCAAACGGACTGGCTGTGGCCAGGGGCCGCAGCCGGGTTTTGAGCTCGGCTCGCCCCCGGCCCAGCCCCTGCAAACGGTTTCGCACCGGGTGGGGTGCGGAGCGTGTCGCCCGGTCCCTCGCCCGGTAGCAGCCGAACTTCCTGAACAGCGAAGCGAAGCAATCTCCAAGGCCCGGTTGCAGACTCGATCGCTTGCGGGGTGCTATGTGGTACGTATTCCACGGTGACGATGAGCTATCGCGCTCCGAGGCCATCCTCGAGCTCAAGCAGAGGATGGACCCCATCGTCGGCCCGTTGAACACGGCCCAATTGGATGGCCGCAGCCTGAGCGTGTCCGACCTTCGCGGCGCCTGTGACGCCGTGCCCTTCATGGGCGGCACGCGCCTAGTGATTGTCAACGGCCTGAGGGCTGCGGCCGAGGGCGAGGAGAAGCCCCGCCGCAAGCGCGGCGAGGCCCGTGCCGATGATGCCTTCTGGCAGGCGCTCGAGGGCTACCTGCCGTGGCTGCCCCAGAGCACCGAGCTGGTGTTCAACGTCGCCGAGGCCCTGCCCGGTGGCCACCCGCTGTTGCGGCTGGCAGCGAGCTGTGGTGGGCAGGTGCGGGCCTTTGCTGTGCCGGTGGGGGCCGAGCTGGAGCACTGGATTCGCCGCCGGGCCGAGGCCAAGGGGGCGAGCATCGTGCCCGACGCCGCGGAGCTCCTCGCCACCTACGTGGGCGCGAACCTGCGCCTGCTCGATCAGGAGCTGGAGAAACTGGCGACCTATGTGGGCCCGGCTGGCACCATCGGCCGTCGCGAGGTGGAGCGCCTGGTCAGCGCCGTGCAGGAGGCCAACATCTTCCACATGGTCGATGCCCTGGGCAACCGCGACGGCCGCCGCGCCCTGCAGCTCCTGCGCCGCCTGCTCCAGGAGGGCAAGGCCCCCCTGCTGCTGCTGACCATGATCACCCGCCAGTTCCGCCTGCTCCTGCAGGCGCGCGAGCTCGATGCGCAACGGGTGCCCGTCGCCGAGATGGCCCGCCAGATGGAGGTCAAACCCTTCGTGGCCAAAAAGTGCCTGGAGCAGGCGATGCACTTCCGCCCCGGCGACCTGCGCGCCATCCTGGCCGAACTCCTGGATATCGACGTGGGCATCAAGACCGGCCAGCTCGACGGCCCGCTGGCGCTGGACCTCTTTGTCACCCGGTGGACGGAGCGGCGGCACGCCTGACACGCGGCCGTGGGAGGATAGGGAAAGGGGCAGGCCACCAGGCCTGCCCCTTTCTGTCTATCTCCCGTTCACCGCCGCCGGCGCCTGCCCTTGGGCGCCTGGGCGGGCTCTTCCTGCGGCTCGGCTTCTTCCTCCAGCGGCGCCTGGCCGGCGAGGGCCGCTGCGGCCGCCTTGTGGCTGCGACTGGGCAGGGCCGGGTGCACATCGGCCATCTCGCGCAGCTTGGCCTTGAGCTGCTCGGCCGTGACGACCGGCACCTCCGGCTCGTCGACGCTGAGCTGCACCTTATCGGCGTAAAAGACGACGAGGCCCTCCATGGGCAGCGCGGCCACCTGGTCGCCCAGCGCGCCCAGGACCTTTTGCGTCTCGGCCATGGTGCGGCGGAGCTCGGCAGCCGGGTTGCCCATGGGGCTGTCGCCGAGGAGCACGCGCAGCCGCTGCAGGAACGGGCCGTGGCGCCAGCGTTTGCCCCGCACCCACACGCGCCCACGCTGGCTCTGCATCTGCACCGCCACCAGGCCGCTCGGCGTCAGCAACAGGTGCTCGGCCGGGTAGAAGTAGTGGTAGGCCACGAAGCGACTGTCGAGCCCCTTCAGCAGCTTGTCGAGCACCGTATCGGGGCGTGGCGGGCGCACGTAGCGGTTGCCCACCTGCACGGCGACCATGGCCACCACAAACCCCACCACCAGGAGCGCCCACGCCGCCAGGGTCAGCTGATACTGGTTGCGCGTCGAGAGGATGAACGACACGACCAGGAGCCCCATCCCCAGCAGGCTGCCCCGCTGCGTGAACTGGAGGCGCTTCTTGATGAATCCTTCGTTGCGAACCACGCGCATGGCAGTAACCCCTTCCCCAACAGGAACTGAGGGAACTGAAGGGCTCAGTTCCCCAGTTCCGCCAGTTCCCTCAGTTCCCTTCTTCCTCGTCGGCCGCGCTGCCGCTCGCCTCGATGCCGGCGCGGATGGCGTCGAGGACCTTGCCCTCCACCGCCACCTTGGCCACGCGCATCGCGCTCGCTACTGCCTTGGCGTTGGAGCGCCCGTGGCCCACGATGACGATGCCATTGACCCCCAAGAGCGCCGCGCCGCCGTACTCGGTGTAATCGAGGGTGCGCTTGGCAGCCCGGAAGGCGGGCTTGGCCAGGAGTGCTCCGGCCATGGCCAGCGGCCGGGCCTTGATCTCTCGCTCGAGGATCTCGAGGATCATGGCCGCCACCCCCTCCGAGGTCTTGACGATGACGTTGCCGGTAAAGCCATCGGTCACAACGACGTCGGCCAGGCCGGCGGGCAGGTCCTTGCCCTCGACGTTGCCGACAAAGTTGAGCCCCGAGGCCTTGAGAAGGGGGGTTGTGTCGCGCACGAGAAAGTTGCCCTTGCCCTCCTCCTCGCCGTTGGAGACGATGCCCACCCGCGGGTTGGGGATGCCCAGCACCCGCTCGGCGTAGACGCTGCCCATGATGGCGAACTGGAGGAGGTACTCGGGCTTGCAGTCGGTGTTGGCGCCCAGGTCGATGAGGAAGGCCGGCCCCTTGACGGTGGGGAAGACGCTGGAGAGGGCTGGCCGCCGGATGCCGCGCAGGCGCCCCAGTTGCATGAGGGCCACGGCCAGGGCGCCGCCCGAGTTGCCCATGGTCACAAAGGCGTCGGCCTCGCCACGCTTGACCATCTGCATCCCCACGGCCATCGACGAATCGCGCTTGGCCTTGGCCACGAGCGCCGGGTGCTCGTCCATCTCGATGACCTGGCTGGCATGTACCAGGCGGACCTGCAGGCCCGCCGTGTTGTGCTTGGCCAGCTCGGGTTCAACCGCCTCCTGCCGCCCGACCAGGATCACCTCCACTCCGTGCTGGCGGGCTGCCAGAACGCCGCCCTCGACCACGGCCGCCGGGGCATAGTCGCCGCCCATCGCGTCGAGCACGATTCGCATGCTTCGCCTCCGAGGTTTGCACAGTGCCAGATGAGAGCGCTTGACCGGGGCATTATACCATAAGCCGTGCTGCGGGGGGAATCATCGCACAGTACTCCAGGCCGCGATGTGGCCTGTGCAGGCACAGTAACTACGACGGCCATTGCGAGTATCCCAGGGCTCGCGCAGCCCTGTGCCAGGCAAGGGGACTTGCTGCGGCCAGGGGCCGCAGCCGGGTCTTGAGCTCCGCTCGCCCCCGGCCCAGCCCCTGGGTGGGGTGCGGAGCGTGTAGCCCGGTCCCTCGCCCGGTAGCAGCCGAAGTTCCTGAACAGGAGGCCGCGGCCGACGAAGCAATCCCCGGGCTGCGGATGGGGAATTGCTCGGCGGAGTTTGAGCCAGGCGAATGTGCTCGCAAAAGTCCCTGAGAGCGGCAGCGATGGCCGGGCAGTGGCTCGGGCGAAAGCAGGCTCACCGGCGCATGGCCTCGGTGACGGTGCGAAAGTAGGCGACGGTCTCTTCGAGGCCGCGCTCCAGAGGGGTCTCCGGCTGCCAGCCCAGGACCTCGCGGGCCTTGGCCGGGTCGAAGTACTGCAGGCGCACGTCGCCGGGGCGTTTGGGGGCGCGCGTGATGGGCACCCTCACGCCCACGATGGCTGACAGGCGCTCGTAGAGCTCGTTGACGGAGGTCGGCTGGCCCGTGCCCAGGCAGAAGACCTCATTCCGGCCCCGCTCGAGCGCCAGCAAGTTGGCGCGGGCGATATCGCCAACGTAGACATAATCCTTGCGCTGCTCGCCGTCCCAGTCGATGCGCACCGGCTCGCCCACGAGCATGCGGTGGGCAAAGATGGCGATGACGCCGGCCTCGCCCATGGGGTCCTGGCGCGGGCCGTAGACGTTGGCGTAGCGCAGGATGGTATAGTCGAGGCCGAAGGAGTCGTGCCACATGCGGGTGTAGAATTCGCCGGCCAGCTTGGTGATGCCGTAGGCCGATTCGGGGTTCTGCGGTGACCCCTCGTGCAGCGGCAGTTCGCGCGGGGTACCGTAGGTGGCCGCCGAGGAGATGTAGATGAAATGCCCCACCTCGAACTGCGAGCAGTTGCGCAGCACGTTGATGAGGCCCAGCACGTTGACCTGGGCGTCGAAGGCCGGGTCGTCCATGGAGATTTTGACCGACGCCTGGGCTGCGTGGTGGTTGACAACCTCGGGCCGGAACACGGCAAAGGCATCGCGCAGGGCCTCGCCGCGAATATCCAGCTCGAACAGGCGCGCCTCTGGCGGCACGTGCTCGCGCCGCCCGCCCCCCACCAGGCTCAGGTTATCTACCACAGCTACTTCGTGCCCGGCCGCCAGGTACGCATCGACCACGTGCGAGCCGATGAACCCTGCCCCACCGGTGACGAGGATCCTCACGCTGCACCTCCCCGGGCCGAATGGGCTGGAGACTAGCCTGGCCATTGTAGGGGGAGGGAGCGCGGCCGTCAAGCCGTTTTGTAGGGGCGAGGCGGTGCCTCGCCCGCGCCCCGGCGCGTCGTTCATTGTCTGTAGGGGCGAGGCGGTGCCTCGCCCGGATCCGCCGTCAGGGCCTGGGCCGGGGGGCGAGGCGGCGCCTCGGGCAAACCTGCCGTCAGGGCCGGGGCCGGGGGGCGAGGCGCCGCCTCGGGCAAACCTGCCGTCAGGGCCTGGGCCGGGGGGCGAGGCGCCGCCTCGGGCAAACCTGCCGTCAGGGCCAGGCTGGGGGCGAGGCACCGCCTCGCCCCTACAGGACTGCGGGCAGTTCGATGTGAAAGGTGGAACCGCCGGCGGGGTTGTTGACGGCCCAGATGCGGCCACCGTGCGCACGCACGATGCTGCGACACACGGCCAGGCGCAGGCCGCCTTCGTGGAGGCTGAGGAAGGGCTCAAAGATCCGGTCGAGCAGCTCGGGCGCGATGCCCGGCCCATCGTCGCTCAGGCTCAGGTGCACATAGTCGTGGCCGCTGGCCCGGATGGTGAGCCTGCTGGCACCGGGATGGCCCACGATGGCGCGCCGGCTGTGGGCAATGAGCTGCACGAGCACGCTGGTGAGCTGTAGCCGGTCGCCGCGGACGGGTGGCACGCCGGCCCCAATCTCCACCGACAGGCCGATGCCGCTGGCGGCCAGCTCGGCCTGCTCCGACGCCAGGGCGTCGCGCACCAGGCTCTCGACCGGCACGGCTGTGGCAGCGATGGGCTGCTCGCGCGCAAAGGCCAGGAGGTCGCGCACCACCTGGGCCACGCGCCGTGCCGCCCGGTCGATGCGCTCCAGGTCGGGGCGCAGGTCGTCGGCGGCACCGCTGTTCAGCAGCACCTGGGCGTAGCCCGAGATGATGGCCAGGGGATTGTTGAGCTCGTGGGCCACGCCGGCCACCACCCGGGTCAGCAGTTCGTCGTCTTCAGGGGGCACGGGCCGCGGCAGGGCCAGCGCCAGCAGCCCCGCCAGGAAGCGCAGGCCCCGCCGTTGGGCGCAGGTGGGCCGCCCCTCGGGCAGGGCCACCAGGAGAATGGCCGTGGGGTCGGCGGCCGGGCCCACGGGCACAGCGGCAAAGGGGGTTGCGCAGCCCGCCAGCGCCAGCATGAGCACCGAGCCGGGCTCCGCCCCCCGGCGCAGGGCCGCATGCAAGGCGGCCATCACCTCGCCGGGCAACGCCGCCGGCAGCGCCGGGCTGCCCGGCGCGCGCTGGGCTCCATCGGAGGCCCGGTAGAGGGCCGCAGGCAGGGGGCTCTGCACCAGCCGGGTGGCCCGGGCCAGGATCAGGCGAATCGCCTCATCCGAGCGGCCGCAGGCCAGCGCCTCGTAGATGGGCTGCAGCCGCAGCGAGGTAGCCATGCGCGCACGCCTCCGCGCGCGCCTCTTGGCGCCAGATGATCCCCCTGCGTTCCCCACCATGTTGGCCTCAGTAGGCATTGCGGTCGCGGAAGAAGGTGAACAGGGTTCGGATCAGGATCTTGAGGTCGAGGAGCAGCGACCAGTTCTCGACATAGTACAGGTCGTACTTGGTGCGCTCCACGATCGAGGTATCGCCGCGCAGGCCGTTGACCTGCGCCCAGCCGGTCATGCCCGCCTTGGCGCGGTGGCGGTCCATATAGCCGGGCACCACCTGCCGGAACTGCTCCACAAAGACCGGCCGCTCGGGCCGCGGGCCCACCAGGCTCATATCGCCCAGCAACACGTTGATGAGCTGGGGCAGCTCGTCGAGCGAAGTCCGCCGCAGGAAGGCGCCGATGCGCGTCTTGCGGGGGTCATCGCGGGTGGCCCACACCGCCCCCGTGTCTTTCTCGGCCCCCACGCGCATGGAGCGGAACTTGAGCACCGGGAAGGGCCGGGCGTCGAGCCCCATGCGCACCTGACTGTAAAAGACGGGGCCCGGCGAGTCCAGCTTGATCAAGAGCGCGATCAGCAGGAACAGCGGTGAGAGCAGGACCATGGCGATGCTGCTGAAGACCAGGTCCATGGCCCGCTTGAGGGTCAGGCGCCAGCCGCGCAGCGCCACATCGCGCACGGTGAGCATGGGCAGGCCGTTGAGGTCGCTGATGTGCAGGTCGCTGGCGATGATCTGGAAGACGTCGGGGAAGACACGGACCAGCACGCGCTCGTGTTCGCACTCGTAGATCAGGTCGAGCATCTCCTCGTGCGAGGCCTCGGGCAGGGCGATGACGACCTCGTCGATGCGCTCGCTGCGGATGACCTGGCTGAGGGCGGCCAGCGGGCCCAGCACGGGCAGGCCCGCGGCGCTGCGACGGCCCGGGGTGTCATCGAGAAAGCCCACTGCCTCGTAGCCCAGGTGGGGCGACTGGCGGATGCGCTCGGCGATCATGCGCCCCACGTCGCCGGCGCCCACCACCAGCACCCGGTCGGGGTGGCGGCTGCGCACCTTGGCCTGCCACCAGCCGGTGAGCAGGCGCCCCGCGGTGATGGTGACCACGGCAAAGAAGACGAAATAGATGACCATCAGGCGCGGGTAGTCGAGCTCCTTGTAGAGCAGGGAGGTGAAGGCGGTGCCCACGATGGCGCCGATGGAGACGGCGGCCAGGATGGTGTAGAACAGGTCGACCCGCGAGGTGCCCCGGGGGAGGTGATAGAGGCGATAGAACAGGAAGGTGGTCAGCATGCTGACCACCTGCACCCCCATCATGCTGGCATAGCCAGAGAAGCTCGGGGCGATGTTGGGCGTCGGCGGATAGTTGATCAGGCGGCGCAACTGGTAGGCAGCAAAGAAGGCCACCACGACCATGGCGGCATCGACCAGGGCCGTCACCAGGCCAAACCAGAAGTTCTGCTTCGAGCGCATAGCGCGACTGCCTCTCTACGCCGAGGCCACCCGCTTATGCCCGGCCGGGCGCAGGGCGTTGCGCAAAAGGGCAAGCGCCCCCAGGATCACAATGCTCAGATAGATGAGCCAGTTGAGCAGGAAGAAGGTGCGCGCGCGGTAGTGCTTGTCGTGAAAAAGAGCCATGGCGCGGTAGAAAGCTACGATGCTGGCCGTGCTCCGCTGGCGGCTGGCGGCCCCCTTATAGTGGAGCACCGTCACCGCAGGGTTATAGTAGACCTTGTAGCCCCGCTCCTTGATGCGGAAGCAGAGGTCGATATCCTCCCCGTACATGAAGAAACGCTCGTCGAGCAGGCCCACCTGCTGCAACACGGCGCCGGGCATCAGCATGAAAGCGCCGACGATGCTATCCACTTCGGCCACCTGGTCGGGGTCCAGATACTCCAGGTTGTAGCGGCCGAAGCGGGGGTGCCGGGGGAAGAGGCGCGAGAGCCCCGAGAGCCGGTAGAACGCGTTCTCCGGCGACGGAAACGAGCGGCGGCAGGCTTTGTCGAGGCTGCCATCCTGCCGCACCAGCTTGGGGCCCGCCGCACCGGCCTGGGGATGGGCCTCCATGAAGGCCAGCATCTCGGCCAGGTCGTCGGGCTTGAGGAGCGTGTCGGGGTTCAGGAGCAAGACATAGCGCGGCGGCTGGTCGCCGTCGCAGCCTGCCGCCCGCAAGCCCACATTGTTGGCCGCCGCATACCCCAGGTTCGCCGGCTGCTCGATCACCCGCACCACGGGGAACTCGGCGCGCACCATGGCCGCACTGCCGTCGCTGGAGTGGTTGTCGACCACGTAGATGGCGTACGGGACCTCCAGCCGGCTGGCAAGGATGCTGGCCAGGCAGTCTCGCAAGAGGTCGCGGGTGTTATAGTTGACGATGACGATCGCCAGGTCGACTGGCTCCTGCCCCATTGAGCTCCCCATGGCGGCATTCTAATACAAACGTGCGAGGGGGTCAATTGGCAACCCTTGTCCAAGTCGGCGTTACGCGTGGCTCAGACCCTTCGCAGGCCGGCATTCACCGCCTTGGAAGGCCCGCAGAACCTGCTCAGAGCTCGCCCTGAGCAGAGCGAAGGGGTGACATAAACCGGACTTGGCAAAAGCCCTGTTGCCAGGCTGTCATTGCGAGCATCCCAGGGCTCGCGCAGCCCTGTGCCAGGTAAAGGAACTTGCTGCGGATAGGGGCAGCAGCCGGGTCTTCAGCCTCGCTCGCCCCCGGCCCAGCCCTTGGGCGGGGGGTTGGTGGGTTGGCCGGCGCCGGCCAACCCACCAACCCCCCCAAACGGTTCCGCACCGGGCGGGGTGCAGAGCGTGTAGCCCGGTCCCTGGCCCCGACAGGCCGGTGCGCCGGCCGGCAACGAGGGCCGGGTCAGTCGGGCAGGATCCAGGTGCCGGTCTTGCCCTCGAGGGCGTCGATGATCGTCTCGGGTTTGGTGATGAGGCCCTTGCCCTTGGGGTTGGCCTCGAGGAAGGCGATGATGGCCTCGATCTTGGGGCCCATGGAGCCCGAGAGGAAGTGGCCCTCGGCATAGTACCTCTTGGCTTCGCTGAGGGTGAGCCGGTCGAGCCACTGTTGGTTGGGCTTGTTGAAATTGAGGGCCACCTTCTCCACGGCCGTGGAGATGAGGAAGAGGTCCACCTTGAGGTCCGAAGCCAGCAGGGCCGAGCCTCGGTCCTTGTCGATGACGGCCATCGCGCCCCGCAGGTTGCCCTGTTCGTCTTCGATGACCGGGATGCCGCCGCCGCCCACGCCCACCACGATAAAGCCGGCATCGATCAGCGTCTTGATGGCGTCTTGCTCGATGATCTTCAGGGGGATGGGCGAGGCGATCATGCGCCGCCAGCCACGGCCGGCGTCCTCTCGCACCGTCCAGCCTTCCTTTGCGAACTCTTCGGCCTTTTCCTTGGTGGTAAAGCCACCGATGCCTTTGGTGGGGTTCTTGAAGCCGGGGTCGTTCCTGTCGACGAGCACCTGGGTGACCACGGCGGCCACCGAGCGGCGGATGCCGCGGCGCTTGAACTCGTTATCCAGCGCCTGGGCGATCATGTAGCCGATGGCGCCCTGCGTGTCGGCGCCGATGACGTCGAGCGGCGTGGTGTGCACTTCGTGGGCGGCCAACTCGTTGCGGCGCAGGATAAAGCCGACCTGCGGGCCGTTGCCGTGGGTGACAATCACATTCCAGCCGCGCTCGATCATGTCGGCGATGTGGCGGCAGGTTTCCTCCACTGCCCGCATCTGCGAAGGGACGTCCTCATGTTGTTTGTCGGTGATCAGCGAGTTGCCCCCAACGGCAACGACAGCAACCTGGCTCATTCCTATCCTCCCTGTGTCAATGTTCGTGATCGAATCCTTGCCCGATGGGGCAAGGGCAGTGCCTGCACTTTCGCGCCTGAAGGTGCCCGCCCTTCCCACGCGGCCTGCCCTCGCCAGGCCAGGCTGGGGCACAGGTCCCTGGGGCTGGGCGGGCCGGCTGCCGCGGGCGTCAGAAGGCGATGCGGCGCAGCAGGTGGAACTGGAAGAACTGGGGCACAAAGTAGCTACGGCAGAGATCGACCGGCACGCCATCGCGGCTGTAGATGGTTTCCTCCAGCAGCAGGAGCACGGTGGAGGCCGGCACCTGCAGGCGGGCGCCCAGCTCTTTGCCGGCCTTGACGGGCGTGATGTCGGCGGCGGCGTGGCTGGCCGCCGGGTCGCGCCGGGCGATGAGCAGGTCGAGCACCGACCCGTCAAAGCCCTGCGGCAGGTCGGTGGGCGCGAGCACGCTCTGGGGCACCACGTCGACCAGGTAGGCGATGGGGCGGCCATCGGCCACTTTGACCCGGCGCACGATGGTCACGGGGGCGCCGGGGGTGAGGCCGAGGGTGGCCGCATCGTCGGCGCTGGCGGCGCCGCCCGAGACCTCGAGGCCCGTGGTGGTGCAATGCAGGCCCTGGCGTTGGGCCAGGGCGTCGACGCTGGCCAGGGTCTCAAGGCCCGAGTCGATGGTAACGCGCGGGCCGTTGTAGAAGGTGCCCACGCCCTGGCGGCGGGTGATCACCTGCTTCTCTTCCAGGTTGCGCAGGGCTTCGCGCAGCGTGGCCCGCGAGATGCCCAGAGAGCGGGCCAGAGCCGGCTCGGGCGGGAACTTGTCGCCGGGGGATAGGCCCTTCATGAGCTGGTTGAGGGCCTCCTCTGCCTGCTGGTAGAGGGGCCGATTGTCTGGCTTGATCTTCATCCCGCGTCCTTGCCGCATCCTCTCGGCCGGGTGCGCGGTCGGCGCAGCACGCCGCCGCTGCCCCCACAATTGTCAGACAACTGGCGGTATTCTAGCACACCCCGCACAGGCCGTCAATCTGGCCTTGGTAGGCCGTTTTTGACAGGCGGCAGCAAATGCCTATACTGACGCGATGTCAGACGACTGTCGTCTGGCGTGGACTGCACGGCTCTGGGAGGGAAGGCCATGGTACGCAGGCAAACACCTCTGGCGCAGCAGGTCATGCAGGAGATCCTCTCGGGCATCGAGGCCGGCACCCTCGCCCACGAGGGTGGCCTCCTGCCCTCCGAGACGCAGCTCGGCGAGCGCTTCGGAGTCAGCCGGGCCACCATCCGCGAAGCCCTGGCGCAGCTCGAGCAGCGGGGCGCCATTGTGCGCCGGCACGGGGTCGGCACCTTCGTCGCCTCTTCCTCCTCCGTCATCGAAGCGGGGCTCGAGGTGCTGGAAAGCCTGGAGCGCATGGCCCAGCGCATCGGCCTCGAGACCCACATGGCCGATGCCCAGGTGGAGGAGCGCCCGGCCACCCCGGCCGAGGCCGGCCGCCTGCAGGTGGCCCCCGGCAGCCTCGTCCTCTCGGTGGCGCGCACCATCCTGGCCGATGAGCGGCCGGTCGCCTACCTGGTCGACGTGGTGCCCGCCTCCGTCTTGCGCCAGGCCGACCTGGGCGAGGCCTTCACTGGCTCGGTGCTCGACCTCTTCCTGTGCCGCGGCGAGCCGCCCCTCAGCCACTCGCGTGCCGATATCATGGCCGAGGCGGCCGCCAGCTCCATCGCCCGCAAGCTCCATCTGCGGCGCGGGGCCACGCTCCTCAAGCTCCAGGCCCAGCTGTTCGCCCGCGACGGCCGCATCGTCGACTACTCCCTGAGCTATTTCGTCCCCGGGTATTTCCGTTTCCACGTCATCCGCCGTATCGATCAGAATAGCCATGCATAGGAGGGATCCCAATGAGAAGCTTTGCCGGCCGTGACATCCTCTCGCTCAAGGATTTCGAACGCGAAGAGTTCTTCCGCGTGTTCGAAGTGGGCGAGCAGATGGAGCCCATCGCGCGCAGCCGCCGCAACTCGGACCTGCTGAAGGAAAAGACACTGGTGACGGCCTTCTACCAGCCGTCGACCCGCACACGCCTGGCCCATGAGGCAGCCATGCACCGCCTGGGCGGCCACGTGACGGGCTTTGCCGACGCCAAGATGACCCGCGCCGGCGACTGGTACCAGGAGTCGATCAAAGACACGGTCAAGATGCTCGAGTTCTACGGCGATGTGATCGTCATGCGCCACTTCCAGCAGGGCGCGCCCCACGAGGCGGCCAAGTGGGCCTCGGTGCCCATCATCAACGGCGGCGATGGCTGGGGCGAGCACCCCACTCAGATCCTGACCGACCTGTACACCGTGCTGCGCGAAAAGGGCCGCATCGACGGGCTGACCTGGCTGGCCGTGGGCGACATGCGCATGCGCACCATGCACTCCCTGGCGTATGCCCTGACCCAGTTCGACTGCCCCATCACCTTCGTGGCCCCGCCCGAGATGACCCTCAAGCCCGAGTTCAAGGAGGAGCTGAAGCGCTACAGCCTCAACTTTAGCGAGGCCGAGCACGTGGAGCAGGTGATCCACAAGGCCGACGTGATCCTGGTCGAGCCGGTGGTGCAGCCCGACTATACCAAAGCGCGCCAGGAGGCGGGCGAGCACGGCCTGACCCCCGACAACTACAAGATCACCCGCGAGCTGCTGGCGACCAAGGCCAAGTCGGACGCGATCCTCCTGCACTCGCTGCCCCGCATGGATGAGATCCCGACCGATGTGGATATCACTCGCTGGTCGCGCTACTGGCAAGAGGCGTTCAACGGCGTGGTGATCCGCATGGCCCTGTTGGCCCTCGTCTTGGGGGCCATGGAGTAAACAGCCTGCCGGAGGGGGCTAGCGCCTGCCGGCTCTGGGTGGCAGCCGGGCTGATTGCCGGGCAGCCTCCCGGCCCTGGCCCAGAGTGGGGGTGGGTTGGCTGGCGCGCCGGGCC
>Ga0123519_10010602_pt1 | contig 13700 bp, 9 predicted proteins | sample YelNatPaOPRAMG02_FD_87396 | JGI IMG/M metagenome (GOLD analysis project Ga0123519, IMG submission 87396) | Hot spring microbial communities from Yellowstone National Park - Yellowstone National Park OP-RAMG-02 (version 2) | ecosystem: Environmental > Aquatic > Thermal springs > Hot (42-90C) ...
GCCTCTCGGTGGTGCTCATCTGCGGCTTCGGCGGCTGTGAGCTGAGGAGTAGTGGTAAGGGCTTGCTGCCGTTGCCCTAAGAGGGCGCTGAGTTGCTCTGTGGCCTTCTGTTTCTCCTGCTCGGCTCCTGCTGCTTCAGCCTCTAGCTCTTTCAACCTCTGGATGATCTTATCAATAAACCTAACTCTTTGATTTATCTGCTTCAGCAGAGAAACGATCTTCTCTTTCCTCGGCCGGCCCTCTTTCTCCAGCCGCCTGGCCCGGGCAGCCTGCTGCTGGGGTTGCTCTGCCGCAGCGGCTATTTTTTCTGCGGCCATCTGCTGCTCCTGGCTGCTCAGCTTTTCTACCTGCTCAATCAGAGAGAGAAGCAAGGGAACATCAAGTTCTTCCTCTACCAGATAATTTTTCGCCTCTAGCTCTTTCACCAGCTCCTCAGTATCTTCCAGTTTTGACCGAAGTAGGTCAGCAAATTCAGCCACTTTTTTGATCGTCAGGGGAGAGCAAAGCGCGGCGTTGATCACCTCTGTTTCTCCCTCTTCGATCTGTTTGGCTAGGCTGATCTCCTCCTCATGAGTCAAAAGAGGCACCGCGCCCATCTCTTTTAGGTACAGACGGGCATAGTCTCGGGTTGCTTCCTCTTCTTCGGCTTCTTCCTCTGAAGCGGCATTCTCTTTTTCGTCTTCTTCGATTTTATCTTCAAAAGAGAAAAGGTCAGCTTCCCCGACAGACTTTCTCCTTGCACCTACCGAGGCAAGGGTATCAACCAGCTCAATACCCTCTGATTCTAATTCCGACACCAGATCATCGAGCTCATCTGGAGAAATAGGCTCATCAGGAAGAAAATCATTGACCTCGGTATAGGTCAGGTAGCCTCCCCGCTCTTTTCCCAGAGCTATCAGATGCTCGATTTTCCCTTCGTTCTCTTTGATCATAATTTCCTTTCTTTTCTTGGCCCCTTTGGTTCATCGGCAATTCGGCCTAAGAAAATCCAACAGCTATTAGCTATTAGCTGCTAGTTCTCTTCATCCTCTCACATATATCATAGTATATATGATAATACATTTGAGGCCAAAGGTTAAGTGCTTGATTTTTTATTTTCCTTATTTTCCCCAGGCTACCCGGACAGCGGCTTTGCCTCTTGCCCGATTTGCTCGCTTTCTCTGCTTTTCGGCTGCTCGCCCTGACCATGTGCTGCCTGGAGAGCCCCGGTTTCAACGGCCACGGCCAGCTTGACCAGCAGGGTAAAGATGAGCAGGCCGATAGCCCAGATGGCAGCAGTGATGATTATTTCAGCAAGGGTTGGGTGATATTCGAAGATTTCCCCGCTCGATGAGGGGATAAACCCTAAGGCAAGAAGCCCGATGCCCTTCTCAAACCAGATACTGACAAAGATACTTGTGCAGCAGAGGTTGAGCAGCTTCAGGTTGTGGCGAGCCTTTGGGAATAGCAGAAGAATGAGAGCGCACACTTGAGCTCCAATCGCTAACCAGGTGGGAGCGACCAAGGCAGTATGTCCCTGAAGCCCGAAGAGAAGGTATAGGCGGTGGGTAAGATGATGGGCTGCGGCATAAGTTTCAACCAAAATCTCAGCTCCAAGCATAAATAAGTTGAAGAATAAGGCTATGGTCATGATCTCGGCCAGTTTGTGGAGCGCTTTTTTCTCTACCGGCCAGCGGGTACAGCGGCCTATAATCTGAAGTATCAAGATCAGAAAAGCAGGCCCGGAGGAGAAGGCCGAGGCTAAAAAGCGAGGCATCATAATCGCCTGATGCCAAGTGGGATGGGAGGAGAGCGAGCTGTAGATGAAGGCGGTTACGGTGTGAATACTAATCGCCCAGAGAATGGAAAGGTAAATCAGAGGCATGAGCAGAGCGGTGGAAGGCTGCCTGCTCTGGTATTTACATCGCAAGATATAGCCGCACAGAAGCAGGTTCAGCACCAGATACCCCCACAGGACCAGACAGTCCCAGGCCATGGCCGATTGGGGAAAGTGGAGCAGACCAAAGCCGGGGATAATATGCCAGAAGCGGTCGGGTCGGCCAAGATCAATGACCACAAAGAGCAGGGCCATGACGATTGAGGATGCAGACAGAAACTCTCCAATCAGGCAAACCTCTTTCAGCGGCTGATAATGGTAGAGGTAGGAAGGAATGACCACCAGGACAGCGGCCGCAGCTATGCCTACCAGGAAGGTAAAATTGGCAATATAGAGCCCCCAAGGGAAAGGATCGCGCATGCCAGTGATGATAAGGCCATGGCGGATTTGCAAGATATAGGCCAGCGCACCTGCGGCCACTGTTGCACCCAGAAAAGCCAGCCAGAGATAATAGCCTGCCCCGCCCGTAAATAGCAAGTTGGGTAGATTTGATCCTCTTGTCTTCACCTGTTAAAGATGCCTCCTTATAAGCTAGTAAAAATAACACTAGATCTAGTAGAAATAATACTAGAGCTAGTAAAAATAGTGCTATAGCTAGTAAAAATAATACTAGCTGAAATAGTAATAAAATCTTGGTTTGGTGTTCAATTCTGGCTTGAGCACAAAGACATTTTTCTCAGCCATGATTTTCCTGATAATATGCCTCCTTGTAAGCTAATAAATAATAAAAATAATACTATAGCTAGTAAAAATAATACTAGCTGAAATAGTAATAAAATCTTGGTTTGGTGTTCAATTCTGGCTTGAGCACAAAGACATTTTTCTCAGCCATGATTTTCCTGATAACACTTTTGGAGTCAAGGAGATTGCCGAACTTGCGGGCACCGGTAGGGCAGACCTCGACACAAACAGGATAGAGCCCCTCTCTGGTTCGGTGAAGGCAGAAGGTACATTTTTCAACCTCACCTTTACTCCTTGGCCGGTTCCCTAAAAGGTGAACATTAGGGTTTAGCTCCTCAGCAGGCAGAGTAGGACGGCCCCAGTTGTATCTTCGGGCGCCGTAAGGACAGGCGGCCAGACAGTAGCGGCAGCCGATACACCAGTCATAGTCGATAACTATGATTCCGTCCGGCTCTTTCCAGGTGGCTTTCACCGGACAGACCTTCACACAGGGTGGGTCCTGGCACTGCTGGCACTGAACCGGCAGATAAAAATGCCCTTTTGCCGGAACCATCTCTCGTCGATAGTAGCGAGTTCCTTGATCAAGAGCAAGCTCCATGGAAGAGCCATGCTTCATTTCAAACACATCAATCCAGGTGATCTGAGGATCTCTGGATTGGTTATTCTCTTTTGTGCAAGCCCAGACACACCTTCGACAACCGATGCATTTGGAAAGATCAATCGCCATACCAAATAAAACATCCTGCTGGGCCGGCGTATCCTTGACCTTGACCTGCCGAGAAAATTCATGCCGATATTCATCCTCTAGCCTTTGTATGGTTCGCTTCACTTCCTCACGGCTCATCCGCCTGAGATGGTTTTGAAAAAAACTTCTCGAAAAGCAGCCGCTGATCAATGGGCCTAGAGTGAGTAAAGAGGCTCCTTGAGCTGATTTTTTAATAAATTCCCTTCGTGTCAGCATAACTTATACTCTCATGGTTATACTTTCATCTCAGCTATATTGTTATCTTCGCCCTTATATATCAGACACCATAAACCCTCGAAGGGGCTTAGTTCTTATTAGGGTTATGTCTCTTAATGGTAGCTAATAAAAATAAGAGCGGTTATCTTAGCTATATTGTTAAAGAGATATATTGTTCAACTCCCCTTCCCTTTTTACTTCAAATTGTTACTTCAAAAAAGATAGGGGACGTCCTGAGAGCCTCAAGAGTCTCATTTAGCACGTGAGGCAGCCGGTGGATCAGGGGGCCGCTCTGGTTTTAGGGCCATAGGCCTTGGTTGATGAACATCATGGCACTCTACGCACCTTAGCCCCCGCTGAACGCCTCGCCAGGAGCCTACCAGTTTACCGTGGATTCCCTTTGTCCAATCCTGGTAATCAGCCGCATGGCAGCCGCCGCACATCTGTTCCATATTGGAAAAACTAACCTGGCGCTGATCAACCGCTCGCAAGGTATTCCGGTCTTTTTGATCATGGCAGCCAAGGCAGCGTACCCCCCCATGTTGAACCGAAATTCGGGCATGCTCTCGCTGCTCGCTCGGTTCGCTTTCCTCCAATTGATCCTGATGGCAGTCTTGGCAGGGGAAGGACTCGATCTGCTCCTCCCTGCTGGTGAGGTAAAAAGGCAAAGGGGGAAGAGCAAAAGAGACTGAATGCGCATCGGCCAAGACGAGAAAGATACTAAAGATACTGATGATTATGACTGAATAAGCCCAAACTGCCCGAGCAGCTTTCCACCTGCTGATCATACCTTATGTCGATACCTCCATATCTTTCCATGTTCTGTTTCGCGGTTGTTATCTTCTTATCGCTTCTTTTTAGCTGAAAGTTTAAGAGAAAATCTGGAGGTAAGGCAGAAAAAGATCAGGGGAAAGATCAAAGGAGTTATGACCATAGGAGTATGACCATAAAATAAGCGACCAACCATAAAGAGTTATAACATCCTGGCCAGGATAATTATTTCACTTGGTTATGGCTACGCCATTATGTCAAGTTATAAACCTTTATGATCGGGCATGATCAGGCACTTACGTTGCTGCTGGCCGGTGGCCGCAAGGAAGATCGGCCTCTAGGGCGAAAGATGTACCCCTTGCTGCTGGCAGCGAGCAATCATAACGAGCAGAACGACAAGGGCTATGAGAAACAGAAAGTAGGGGAAGGTAACCATGCCAGCTGAGAGAATATAGGCAACTCCGGCCACAAGTCCAGAACAGACACCGGAGAAAAGATAAGGGCTAGGGCATGGGCTTGAGAATTTTTGGCTTTCCTTGTCAGGAAACCAGACTGAAAGAAAAAGAACTTCTCCAATGAGCAGGATAAAGCCACCCCTCTGTGCCCATCGAACACTTTGAGGCAAAACTTGCATTTGCAAGGGAGGGATTCTTTTCAGAAAAAATATCCCTACCCCTATCAGAAGGGCGAAACTTACAGCCCAGAAAGTTTGTCGAGGAGTAACTCGTCTATATCCCTCCTCATGATTATACGTTCGGTAATGGAAACCAAGAGAGATAAGGAATAAGATAACCATACCAACTGGATACACTATCTTTGGATATCTTTGGATGGATAGGGGCCAGAGCATAGGCAACCGTCCTGATCCATAGGAATCCCTGAGAATATGAGAAAAATGGGCCAGCACAAATGTCAGGCCAAAATTTTTATCCCGGTGGAACCAAAAGGGAATAGAGGCAAGCCCACCAAAGAGAAAACTGTGAGCTACGGTCCTTGCCCTAACTACTCCTCGACCAGTGCTGAAAAAAAGCAAGGGATTGATGTGGTCAAGATCAATTAGTATCGCCGCCAGGATCATGAGAAACAACATATACCCTCGTTTAGCCATCTTCTCTTCAGATAGTATTAGGGGAAGTATTACCAGCAAGGCAGCCAGGAGGTGAAGGAATTCGTCAAATAAACCAGCCCATACTAGGTCCTTGTTTTCGATAAATCGTAGGCCAAACTGGGGCAAGGTCTCTCCAAGGAGCAGAGAGCATAGGAGAAAGGTCATAAAGAGAATACATGACCAGTCTTCATCATAGTATCGAATCCAGCCGCACATAAAGAGAATCCCAAGCCCGAGAGAGAGCCAACTAGCGATGGAAAGGAGCAGACCATAGGCCCAGAACATGAGCAAAAGTCCATAAAATAGGAGAACTTGCTGCCCAATCTCTTCTGAATCCTTCCATAGGCTGATGCTCAAGGGAATAAATAAAACCAGATAGCCGGCTAGCTGCCTAGCATTAGCCAAGGCACTTTGAACATCATCCAGATAGGTAACAATGAAAGACAGCGTGAAAACAAGGGCTAGGCATGTACAACACCAGAAAAATAGAGTATATTTTTTCTCAGGCGCCTCATTCACTTGAATCATGATCCGGCTAATATACCATATCTAAAGCACTATTCGCAAGGTGCTGCAAAGCCCCGAAATTTGAATATTCATTTACCTCATATATCAATACCAATACCTATAGTGCTTCAACTTTAGTTTTTCCAGGCAGGATTTTTTATTATTTATTAACTATTTTTGGTAAAAATTTATAGTTTATTTTTATAGTTTATTTCAGTATTGTGTTCGGCTTACAATAATATATTATTCATTTAATATATATTCATTAACGTGATTATCAATATTCATGCCAATCAAAACCTAACTTGAATGAGTATATATCAATTTATTCTTATTTATTAGCTACCATCTGAGAGACATAACCCTAATAAGAGCTAAGCCCCCTTCTAGGGTTTATGGTTGTTCTGATATAGGGTTTATGGTGTCTGATATATAAGTATATAAGAGCGACCATAATAAACTATAACCTCATTGGTTAGAGGATATTGGTTAGGATAAGATAAGCACCTCGTTTGTCCAGTACAGGCGAGAGGCTTGTGCTGCTAAGAGTAAGTTACAGATCTTTATGGCCGGGCACTTATCCTGGAAGAAGAAGGCTATATCAGCACGGAACATATTGATTTTTAGAAAGATAGTTATTTTAAACTGGACGGATGATCTATAGTTTATTATTATTATAATTATAATGTATATGATTCCACTATGCTCCGTTTTGGTTGATCTAGAGCCAGCCAGATAGGGGCTTTACTATGGGGAAGGTAATGGACGTTATGGCTATTTCTCGAGTTATTGATCCAGCTCACGGATGACGAGAATTTGGGCATGATATGGGGAAGGTCATGGACGTTATGGCTTTTCCTAGAGGGCCAGCCAGGTAAGGGGCTTTAATTTAGCGCAGGAAACATCATCATGGAAAATCACAGCACTGGTAAACCAAAACTTGTTCTCAATCCAAGGATTGGATATGGGGAAAAATTTTGGCCTGCATCCCGGACAGCGGATTTGCTTTGCAAATGTCAGCAGGATTATGGTTTTGAAATTTGGATCATAGCCGGTTTAACAGATCAGGATTATGTAAAAGAGATTACGGATCGGATGAAGGGAGAAAGACCTAATACGATCAGCCTATTGGAATTGGATAAATTAGGGGAGATCATAAGCTCTTGTAACCTGTTTATCGGCCCGGACGGAGGCACAAGCAGGCTGGCTGCATCGCTAGGCGTGCCGTGCATCATACTTTTCGGACCGACCAAACCCTTTGCCTGGCCGGGGCGCGCTGGAGCCCGGAATGAAATTATCTGGAAAGGGCTCCCCTGCTCCCCTTGTTCCCCTGAATATCGTCGCTCATGTCGGAGCCGAGAATGCTTTACCGCTATTTCAATTGATGAGGTTATCAGCCGGATCGAAAAAATATTCGCCTACATTGCTGAGCAGTGAAGGCAGTGGCTAGAAAGCAGTACTAGCTAGAAAGTAGTACTATAAAGCGGCAGACCCGAAAAATAATATGAAAAAGAATAATATCTACACTCATACCAAACCCACTAAAATCAAGGGGTCAGAGAAAAAGTGCAAAAGTATAGTAATATGAGGAAGAATATAAAAGGGGCCGCTCTTATTTATTAGCTACCATCTGAGAGACATAACCCTAATAAGAGCTAAGCCCCTTCGAGGGTTTATGGTGTCTGATATATAAGAGCGAAAGTAGCAGATCCTAATATAGAGTTGATAGCCGCCGGGCCAATGAAGGCGATACGATAATACAGGAGCATCGGGCCGCCTATTGAAGGCACCCACCGGTTAGGGCAATCCCCCAACCAGTGAAGGCGGCACCCGGATTTGAACCGGGGAATAAAGGTTTTGCAGACCTCTGCCTTACCGCTTGGCTATGCCGCCTTGTTTGAGAAAAAAAGAAAAGAGCGGGAAACGGGATTTGAACCCGCGACCACCGCCTTGGCAAGGCGATGCTCTACCGCTGAGCTATTCCCGCTTTTCAGATATGATAATTTATAGCAGATTCAAATTCGTTTGTCAATCCAAATTTAATTTCCAAGATCCGAGATAGTTAAAAATGAGTAATTACCCAATCATGAAAGTTTCTTTCTGTTGTTATTCTGGTGAGCATGGCATTGAATAAATAAGAGCGAAGCCTAAAATAAATAAATAAGAGCGAAGCCTAAAAACAGCGATGCGGATTATGGGCAAGTCCATAATCCGCATCATCCTACCCAATCTTAGCGGTCTTTTCGCTAACAAAGTGCGCAAAGCTCGGCGGGTCAAGGTCCGCCCCTACAATTAGCTTATCCGCACCTAATAATTGATAGCGTAATTGATCCGCTGCGCAACTTGTGTTACGCACTTAGCGAAAGAACCACTTAGGACACCATCCCCAAATTCCCTTTTTATAAGTAAGCAAGCAAGACCATTCTTGCCAGCATAGGGTTTTGGGGAATAGGCTCTAAGATGAATAGGCTCTAAGATATAGATAATATCTTGTATTCCCTAGATATTATCTATACTTATACTCCCTAGATATTATCTTTCTTAAGTCCACTGATCTTAGTTATCCCCCTAATATCTCCATCAACAACATAGCGCTCAAAGCCAATAAATTCATCTTCGGAGATAAATCGGCAGTGATCCAAAACCTCAGTGCCATCCTCCAGCTTGTATTTGATGACAAATATTGTCTCACCATAAATGCCAGACAGGGGAATCGGCTGCCGCCCTTGGCCTAACAACTGAGCCTTGCCCAAAATAGTGCCATCTGGATTAAAAGTAACGGTCAGGTATCCCTGCTCTATACTCCCCACCCGGATAGCGTAGGTATGAGTGCCGAAAAACTGAGCTAAGGCAGTGCCGACGAAGAAAGACGCGGCCGCTAAGATTGCAAAAATTGTCAAAGATAAGGTAAAGATGAATTTGTTTGACATATAAATCATCTCCTTTAATTTAATTATAATCCGTTTCTCTGAAAATACAAGCAAAGATACCAAAAAAAAAAGATACCAAAAGAAAAGAATATGTTCCTAACATTCCAAAGTCATTATTACTAAAAAGCATTATTACTCAAAAGGAGGAGAATTACTCAAAAAGAAGAGAATGAAAGCGAAAAGACAAGATGAGAGCGCAAAAAGGCAAAAGTGGGATAGCAAAAGTGGGATATAAGAGTGTGATATTTAACTTGATTTGTCGGTTTGATAACCCTTTGTCTTTTTTTTATGCTATACTCCGGTAACAAATCCTGCTACTAAAGATTTATTCTATGCTTTTGCACTTTTTTCCGAACCCTTGATTTTACTGGATTTTCTATTAGAGGTAATTTTTAAAGATTTCAAGGCGTTAAGAAATTTCTGCAAAAGTGTAGGATTTATTATGGAAGCAAAAATGGAGTGGGAAATAAGGGGAAGGCGGGAAATCTATCATCTTGTCTTTGTTGTTATTGAGATTGTTTTTATTGAGAATTGAGTTATTGAGAGAAGATAGATAGGTTTTTTCCCTAAAGCGTAAGGGAGAAGTGAGCCTACCAGCCTGGGGTACTGCCGGCTAGTGCTTTTTCCCCTAAAGCGTAAGGGGGTAAGTGAAGGATGATTTTATGCGCCTGGAAGGACTCGAACCTTCGGCTTCAGCGTCCGGAGCGCTGCGCTCTATCCCCTGAGCTACAGGCGCATGACAAATAGTAGCTTTATTAAAGTCATGATAAGTAGTAGCTTTATCCAAGTAGTGGATTTATCATAATAAAGCTGCCCCAAAAAGTCAACTCATTATTTTGAGAACCAAGCTAAATGGTTTGTTCGCTAAAAAAGTGCGCAATTTTGGTGCCCATAGATGGCCGTCCCTGCGATTGATTGGGTAATTGGATCTGCTTTCATACTTGGCGAGGAAACCACTAAAATAGGGGGCAACTATTTTTCACTACCGGACACTTTTAGGACACTTTTATCATCATCATTCCCGCTATCATCATTCCCGCGGAAGTGGTAATCTATGTATAATTGCAGCAACCCTCTGGATTCCCGCCTACGCGGGAATGACATGAATGCCTGCACATGACATTAAATGCCTGCACATGACATGAAATGCCTGCACTTAGAAGGCACATACAAAACCGGAAGATAAAATGTGTCCGCTAAGTAAGCAACTCTTATGGGAATTTGTTGAAAAACTGGGAATTTGTTGACAAAGTACATGCCTGCGGTCAGCGTGATCATTACTGCTTATAATCGGGCCCTTTTTCTTCCCGAGGCCATCGAGAGCGTTCTGTCTCAAGGCTATCGGGATTTTGAGCTTTTGCTCGTCGATGACGGATCGACCGATGACACCCTGAAGCTGATCCAGCCATACCGTGATCGGCTGCTCCTCATTCAACATGGAGATAATCGCGGGGTGAGTGCGGCTAGAAATACGGGGATCGCTCATTCTTCAGGAAAGCTCATCTGCTTTCTGGATTCTGATGACCTGTGGAAGAAAAACAAACTCTCCGCTCAGATTGCCTTTCTTGAGGCGCATCCTGAATATCAAATCTGTTATACGAACGAGATCTGGCTGCGAAATGGTGCCTGGTTGAATCAAAAATTGAAGCATCAGAAGTTTTCCGGCCATATCTTTGAGCGACTCCTGCCGCTTTGCATTATTAGCCCATCGTCAGTCATGTTAGCTCGCCACATCTTGGAGCAAGTCGGCTGTTTTGATGAGTCTTTTCCCGCCTGCGAGGATTACGATCTGTGGCTTCGGATAGGTTGTCGGCTTCCGATCGGCTATCTGCCAGAGCGTCTTATTATCAAAAGAGGTGGGCACCAGGATCAGCTCTCCCAGAAGTTTGTTGGGCTGGACAAGCTGCGCATCAGGGCCATGCTCAAGATTATGGCCGAAGGATGCCTGAGCCCTCTGCAGCAGGAGGCCACTAAAGCCGAGCTGAAACGCAAATGCCAAATTTATGCCTGTGGATGTTTGAAACATCACAAGGATGAGGAAGCAGCCTTTTTTTTATCTATTTCCAAGAATATCGAATCACTCAAAGACACAACCCAGCTTGAAACCTGGCTCAGGTCGGACTACTTCTTTGATTACACTTATAAATAACCTGAGGTTAAATAACCTTAAAGTTTAAATATTACACTTTTGCAGAAATTTCTTATCGCCTTGAAATCCTTGAAAGTTATCTCTAATAGCAAATCCAGTAAAATCAAGGCCTTGGACAAAAAGTGCAAAAGCATAGTTAAATAACCTGAGTTCGAGAGAGTTTTTGAGTTTGAGAGAGTTTCAAATTACGAGAGAGTTTCAAATTATGATCATTGGCAAATTGGTAGGGGGGCATTAGTAAATTGGTAGGGGTGGGTTTTAAACCTACCCCTACCTTGTGTTACTCATTTAGCGAAAGAGCCATTAAAACAGTTTTCTTTATAAATAAAATAGTCCTATATTAAAATTTCTATTTAAAACAGGCCACGCTATTAAAACCGCTATTAAAACCTCTAGTTAAAACAGGCCCCGCACCTTGCCGGTTTCGGTGTCCACATCGATTCGCCGAAAAGCTGGGTCAGAGGCCGTGCCCGGCATGAGTTTAATATCCCCGGCCACTGGCACGACAAATCCTGCTCCCCGATAGAGCATGATATCCCGAATGGGGAGGGTCCACCCTCGTGGTCTTCCCTTGATATTCGGATCGTGGGACAGGCTAAGGTGCGTTTTGACCATGCAGGTGCCCAGTTTGGAAAGCTCGGGATCTTCTTCGATCTTCTTGGCTTTGGCCAGAGCATCGGGAGTGTAGGAGACATCGTCGGCTCCATAGACCTCGGTGGCCAAAAGCTTAATTCTTTCCCGAAGCGGGGTAGCATCATCATACAGGAAGCGAAAGTCGTTCTGATCATTGCAGGCCTCGATCACTGCCTCGGCCAGCTCAAGGGCTCCTTCGCCGCCCCGCAGCCAGTGTTCGGAAAGGGCTACCCTGGCTCCGGTCTGCTCGGCCAGGCGGCGGATAGTGGCGATTTCATCCGTGGTGTCGGTATGGAAGGCATTGATGCAGACCACAGGGTTTATTCCGGCCTTTTTGACCGTCTCGATATGGGCAATCAGGTTCTGGCAGCCCCTCTCGACCAGCTCCACATTCTCGTGGGTATAGGCATCATCGAGGGGTTTCCCTGGCACCACCTTGGGGCCTCCGCCGTGCATCTTGAGCGCCCTGACTGTGGTCACAATAACCGCACAGTGTGGCTTTAGGCCGCTAAAGCGGCACTTTAGGTTCCAGAATTTCTCAAAGCCAATATCTGCTCCAAAGCCGCTTTCTGTTACTACGTAGTCGGCCAGCTTCAACCCTACCTGATCGGCCACGATCGAGGACTGGCCAATGGCGATGTTAGCAAAAGGCCCGGCATGGACCAACACTGGCTGCCCTTCGAGGGTTTGCAGCAGGTTAGGATTGAGGGCCTGGACCATCCAGGCAGTCATGGCTCCATCGACCTCAAGGTCTTTGGTAGTAACTGGCTCTCCGCGCTTATTATAAGCCACGACAATCCTGCCCATTCGCTCCCGCATATCTTTAAGGCTGGTCGAGACGGCCAAAATAGCCATGATCTCAGAGCTGACCGAAATGGCAAATCCCGATCTCATCAGCACGCCATCCATCTTGCTCCCATGTCCAATGATAATGTCCCGAAGCGATTGGGCGCAAAAATCAATCACCCAGCGCATCTCGACATTTTTGGGATCAATATCAAGCCTTCGCAAGCCCCGCTTGGCCAGCTCCTCATCCGAGTAGTTGGCCTCATGCTGCATCCTTGAGGTCAGGGCCACCATGGCCAGATTGTGAGCATTGGTTACCTTGTCGATGTCGCCGGTCAAGCCAAGGGAAAATGGGGTTAGGGGGATGCACTGAGCAAGCCCTCCGCCAGCGGCGCTTCCCTTGATGTTGAAGGTTGGCCCACCGGACGGCTGGCGGATAGTCCCCATGACCTTGAGCCCTTTCTTGCCAAGCCCTTGGACCAGACCCATCGTGGTGGTGCTTTTCCCCTCACCTAGCGGGGTTGGGGTAATTGCCGTAACGTCGATATACTTACCATTTGGTTTGTCTTTTAGCCGCCTCAAGATAGCGGCAAAGTCAATCTTGCCGATATAGTGCCCCATGGGGATGAGCTCTGTTTTCTCCAGCCCAAGCATCTCCCCAAGTTCGGATACGGTCTTCATCCGGCTTTCGGCTTCTTCGGCAATTTCCCAATCTTTGTGATATCTTGGATCTAAGGGCATAGTTGTCCTCCCAATACTGGTTTAAAATTTTGGTTTAAGGGAATGCAGCGATACAAGTTCTTATCGCTTAGGTTTTTGGCCTAATTATCAATCTGATTTTGGGCCTTTAGGTTATATGATTGATTTTGGGCCTTTAGGTTCATTTTTAATCGCTTGGAGTTTTTGGCCTAGGCTGTATGATGAAAATAGCCTTCTTGTCCAAAGAGTCCCTTATCGCTTGGGTTTTTGAGCGCTTACCTGCTTGCCGGTTACCTGATTGCTGGTGTTATCTATTCCGGTATTATCTATTATTTTATTGCTGGGGTTATCTATTACTATTACTGCTTGTACTATTACTGCTTGTGCTCAATACTGCTTATTGCTGGCATTTTTTTATCTTTTGCTGCCGTTTCTTTCCTGCTTGGCCCTGTTTTCCCTGCTGCCTGTTTTCCCTCCTGGATGAGAAGCCGCTATATCTTCTTTTCTTACTGCTTTTTTGGGGCAAGGGGGAGATATAAGCCGTAGTGCTATGGCCTAGTTAGTATAGCATAACAGAAAATATAAAACAACGTTTAAAA
>Ga0123519_10010606_pt1 | contig 13698 bp, 15 predicted proteins | sample YelNatPaOPRAMG02_FD_87396 | JGI IMG/M metagenome (GOLD analysis project Ga0123519, IMG submission 87396) | Hot spring microbial communities from Yellowstone National Park - Yellowstone National Park OP-RAMG-02 (version 2) | ecosystem: Environmental > Aquatic > Thermal springs > Hot (42-90C) ...
CAAGATTCCCTATGGCATCCATTTTTTGGGCATGGAGAAGTTGTTGTTCAAGCTTTTTATATTCAGTTACATCTCTCATTATCCCCCTGTAGGCAACAATTTTCCCTTTCTCATCTCTTACAACTGTTCCAGTATCTAAGATAATCAATTTCTCTCCATTCTTTTTCTTTAATACAATTTCAAAATCTTTTACATAGCCATCCCTTTCCATTGCTTCCTTGTATTTTTTCCTACCCCCTGGCTCAAAATAGAGCTCATTTATATTGACCTTTAAAAGCTCTTCTTTGGATGAGAATCCGAGCATTTCAACTCCTGCAGGATTCATATCAAGTATCCTTCCAGCTGGATCTGTAATATAAATTCCATCCTTTGATTCCTCAAAGAGTGTTCTGTATTTTTCTTCTGCGATGATTGTTGAGGTTATGTCCCTTGCATTCATCAAAATTGCATTTATATTGGGCTCATTGAGCAAATTGTTAAATACTCCTTCAAGATAACGCCAGGAACCATTCTTATGGCGAACTTTAAATCTCAAAGGTTTAGATATAATATTTGTCGATGCAATTTTCTCGAAATTCTTTTTTGCAGATTGAATTTCATCAGGATGGAGGTATTCGAAAATTGATTCGCCTATAACATCCTCATTTTTATATCCAAGTATTCTTTCAACAGAAGGGCTTATGTAAATAACCCTCCCCTCTTTATCGAACATACTTATAATATCAGTGGCATTTTCAATTAAAGTTCTAAATCTCCTCTCCCTTTCTTCAAGAATCTCCTCTGCTTTTCTTTTTTCAGTTATATCTTCGTATGTTTGAAGTATTTTACCATCTCCCATTGCAACTGAGCGAATACGAACAATTTTTCTATCCCCATCTTTACATCTCACATTTAAATCTCTTTCCCTAACCTTTCCAATTTCTTTATTATTTACAAAATCCTCTTTCCAGATCGACATAACTTTTTTTCTATATTCCTCTTCAGGATAGGCAAGCTCAAACCACTTTTCTTTATCAGGTATATCTTCAATAGTATATCCGAAAAGCTCTGTAAATCTTGGGTTTATATATTCAAAGGTTCTGTCGGGTCTCAAAAGGGAAATTCCAAGGGGTGAGTTTTCTGTTAAGGCTTTGAACCTTTCACCACTTTCTATAATTTCTGTTATATCAGAAACAATTATTACAGCTCCAGAAAATTTATTATCCCTAATTATTGGTTCTGAAATTATATTAAGCCATTTACCATTCTTTTTTATGGTTGAGACTTCCCTTTTTAAACTTTCCCTTGATCTATAAAAGGGGTTCAAATCAAAGGGAATCTCAAATATTTCAAAAAGTCTTTTCCCGATTATCTCATGAAAGCTCATTCCAAGACTATTGGAGAAGGACATATTGCACCTTTTTATTACACTGTTTTCATCAATCAGGATAAGGTGGTCCTTTAATGCGTCAAAGGTTGCTCTCCATTCCTGAGAGGCATTCTCAAGCTTCTTCTCAAAAAGTTTCATTTCAGAAATATCTCTTGAAATTCCCATCACACCTATCACTTCTCCCTTAGGGTTTCTTAGAAGAGATGCAGATATTAAACTTGGGAACAACTCACCATTTTTTCTTTTGTTGATCACTTCAGCTATGCATCTTCCCTTCTCAAAGACCTCTTTGGATATTTTCTCACCTTCTTTAGGATCAGCATATAGCATATCCACAGATTTACCCAGAACCTCTTCAAGAGAATAACCGAAGGTATTCTGGGCGGATCTGTTAAACTCAACAATTCTTCTCTCTTTATCAACCGTAATTATCATGTCCAGAGATGAGTCAATAATTGCTCTGTAGTAATCCTCCAGTGAAATTTGTAAAAAGGTACCCTCTCTACTTAAACTTTTTTTCTTCACAATTTATATTCTAATGGTCAAATAAAAAATTTTCAAACCCTCAAATTTTCCTAAGGGAATTGATTGACTTTTTCCTGGGTTAAAAGTTAAATTATTAAATAAATGAAAGAGAATTTAAAAATTCTTTCCCCCCTTCTCCTTGGGTTTTTCTGCCTTGGCTACCAGATAATAATTGTCAGGGAATTCTCTGCTGTCTTCTGGGGTAACGAGCTTAACTTTGGTATAATTCTTGGATTCTGGCTTTTCTGGGAAGGTCTTGGCGCATTGATTGCTGAAAGGATTAAATTCAGTGAAAATAAGATCTATTGGTTTTACTCAATCACAATTTTTTTCTTCTCTTTTTCAATGCTTCTACTAAGATTAAACAGATTCATAATACAAAAACTTCCAGGAGAGATCCCTCCTTTGCACTGGGTTCTCCTCTTTTCTGCTCTTTCTACCCTTCTTGTTTCTTTCTTCTTAGGTTTTCTTTTTGTTCTAAATGTAAAGTTATTAGATGAAAGACTTGGTATTACTTACATCCTTGAAAGCCTTGGCTCTTCTATAGGTTCTATATTTGTTTATTTCTTTATTGTCCCCTATACATCCAACTGGATTGGAGGAACAATAATTGGACTAATTGGAATTTTGTTTCTCATTGTTATTTTTAAACCAAGTCAAAAAAAACTTTTTGTTTTAGCTTTGCTTGTCATTTTTCTCATTTTCTTCGGTGCCTTTGCTGATATATTCTTCGCAAAAAAATACTGGTCTCCCTTGACCCTTATAATATCCAAGGATTCTAAGTTTGGAAAAATATCAGTAGTAAATGAAAAGGGAGAGATATCTGTCTATGAGAATAGCATGCTCTCATTTTCCTCCCATGAAAGGGAGGGAGGTGAGGAAAGCATTCATCTCCCTCTTCTTATCTCTAAATCGCCAAGAAAGGTCTTGATAATAGGAGGAGGCTTTGGAGGGGGTCTAAGGGAAGCTTCTAAGTACAAAAATATAGTAAATATTGATTATATTGAGCTTGATCCTGAAATAATAAGGGTTTCAAAAAATTTCGAGGTTTTCAAAGGATATTTTGAAGATAAAAGGATAATATTTCACTGGGGGGATGCAAGAAGTTTTCTGAAAAAGGTAAAGAAGAAATGGGATTGCATAATAATGAATTTACCAGAACCAGTAAATGCCCAAACCAACAGACTTTACACAAAGGAGTTTTATCATCTTGTCAATGAGAGGTTAGAAGAGGATGGAATATTTTCCTTTAAAGTTCCATCCTCAGCTGAGTATATAAATTCAGATCTTCAAAAAGTCCTTTCAATCCATTTTTTTACCTTAAAAAGTGTATTCAATTATGTAAGTTATATCCCTGGTGGAACTTGCATCTTTTTAGCCTCTAAAAAAGATCTTGAAATAAAAATTGAGTCAATTCTTAAAAGGAAAGACGAGCTTGGGATAGAGACATCTTTTATAAGCGAAAGATACTTAATGATGAGAATGTCTCCTATCAGATACATACTTCTTGAATCAGCATTAAGAAGTGAAAGCAGAGTAAATTCAGATTATAATCCCTCTCTCTACCTTTTTCAGCTTAATTATCTTAGCGGATATCATGGAAGAATTGAAAAGAAATTCTTTAATTTCTTAATTTCTGTTTCAGCCTTCTGGCTAATCAATTTCCCATTAATGGTATTTGGGATTTTTGTTCTCATCAAACTCTTAATAGAAAAATCTCGCTCTTATATGTTACCTGTATTTGGAATAGGATTCACAACTCTATCTATGGAAATTCTTATTGTTCTTGCTTATCAGGTCTTTTATGGCTACTTCTATGGAAGGATAGCTCTCCTTCTATTTTCCTTTATGGTCGGGCTTTCAATAGGCTCAGCCATTACAAAACTTTACATAAAACCATCCAATAAAATCCTCTCAATCTGTCAATTCTTTATGCTTTTTGTCTCAATTCTTTCCTATATATTCTTTAAAATCCCTCCAGCTATAATAACCGAACCATTACACCATTTTTTCATTTTCTTTCTTCTTTTCCTGTACGGACTTATTAGTGGATCAATTTTCATTGTTGCTAACGAATTATTTACTCAAAAGAAGAGGAGATTTGGGCTTGGCTGGGCTATTGATCTCTCTGGCTCTACAATTGGAGCTCTTTCTATATCTGCAATTCTTCTTCCTTCCATAGGTTTTCTCCCAATTCTAAAGTTCTTCTCAATTTTCAATCTTCTAATTTTCCTATACATCTTGAAAAAATAGCACCTTTTTTTAATTTTAAAATTCCTAAAGAGCCCTCTGTTTGACAGGACCATAATTTTGTGGTAAAAAGATATTTAAATAAATTGAGGTGATATTATGATTGCGGTCATTGAAAGTGGTGGAAAACAATATATAGTTAGAGAAGGGGATAAAATACTAATAGAAAGAATAGAGGGAAGTCCTGGAGAAAAGGTTTATTTTAAGCCTCTTTTAGTGGAAGGAGAAGAAACCATCCTTGGAACTCCTTATGTTGAAAATTACAGGGTGGAAGGAACTATTCTCGAGGAAAGGAAAGGAGAGAAAGTGATTGTTTTCAAGAAGAAGAGCAAAAAGCATTACAAGAAAAAGAGAGGACACAGACAGATATTTTCTGTTGTGAAAGTGGAGAAAATATTTAAGGAGGCATAATGGCGAGAAAAAAATCAGCTGGAAACGGAAGGGATAGTAATCCAAAATATCTTGGAGTAAAAGTATTTTCTAATCAGTTTATTAGAGCTGGCTCAATAATAGTAAGACAGAGGGGAACTGTTATAAAACCAGGATTTAATGTGGGAATGGGAAAGGATCATACTCTCTTTGCATTAAAAGATGGAATAGTAAGATTTCATGATAGAGGAAACAGAAAATATGTTTCTGTCATTCCTCAGAATCAATAAAAAATTGTGAGGGGTATTTTAAATTCTAATTGATGCAATCCAGATATTTTAAAGTTGAGAAAAGTTTCATTCTAAAAAAGGTAATTAAAGATGTTCATTGACCGAGTTACTGTTTACCTTGAGGGTGGAAAGGGAGGAGATGGCTGTATATCTTTCAGAAGAGAAAAATTTGTTCCTAAGGGTGGTCCAGATGGAGGAAATGGAGGGGATGGAGGAAGTATTTATCTTGTAAGTGATGAAGGGGTTGACTCTCTTGTTTATTTTAGATTCAGACCAATTATTAAAGCAAAAAGAGGAGAACACGGTAAAGGATCAAACAAAAATGGTAAAAGGGGAGAGGATATCTATCTAAAAGTGCCTGTTGGAACAGTGGTAAAGGATAAAAAAACAGGGGAAGTTCTATTTGACTTTCATTCTCCTTCAATGGTTTATCTTGCAGCTGCTGGAGGGAAAGGAGGAAGAGGAAATGCATCCTTTGTTTCCTCTACAAGGAGAGCACCAAGAATAAGAGAGCTTGGTAAGGAAGGGGAAAAGAAAGAATTAATTCTTGAGTTAAAGAGTATAGCGGATGTGGGAATTGTAGGATTTCCAAATGCTGGGAAATCAACACTTCTTTCAAAGGTATCCTCAGCAAAACCTTTAATCGCCGACTATCCTTTCACAACCCTTATTCCAAATCTTGGAGTTGTAAATATTGATGAGGAGAAGAGTTTTATCATGGCGGATATACCTGGATTGATTGAAGGAGCTCACCTTGGAAAGGGTCTTGGAATAAGATTTCTTGGACATATTGAAAGGACAAAAATTCTATTGATACTTTTGGACATTTCCCATGGAGATAGAGAGAGAGCACTGAAAGAATACCAAATTCTTATAAATGAAATGGCTGAATACAGCACAGCTCTAACGGATAAGCCAAGGATAATTGCCCTTAACAAGATTGATTTAATTGAAGATGATTCTATAATTCAAAAAATTAAAATTGAATTTGAGAATATGGGACTTAAAACCTTCCCTATTTCAGCTTTAAAAAATCAAGGGATAAAAAAGCTTTTGAAAGGAATCTGGGACTTGATTGAAAAATTCAAAGAAAGGAAAAGGATTGGAGTATTCGGAGGGACTTTTGATCCAATTCATTTGGGACATATAAGAATTGGTGAGAGAGTAAAGGATTTCTTCTCTCTGGAAAAGGTTTTCTATATCCCATCTTATTCCCCTCCCCACAAAGATTCATCTAAAATAACCGATGCTCCATTGAGATTTAGAATGGTAGAAATTGCTTTAAGAGGGAGGGATGGACTTATTCCTTCTGCTATTGAAATAAGTAGAAAAGGGAAATCGTATACTATAGATACTTTGAGAGAACTCAAAAGAATTTACAAGAATTCTATGCTTTTTCTTATTATAGGAGTTGATGCTTTTCTTGAGATAAAAACATGGAAGGATTGGAAAAGTTTGCTTAAAGACTATTCTCTTATAGTGGTTAGTAGACCAGGTTATAAACTTGAGGAGGCTGAAAAATTGATAATTGAGGAAGGTTTCTCCTTTGAAAGGGTAAATTATTTTGAAAACAAAAAAATAAATGGAAAATATCCCTGTATTTACCTTTTTGAAATGGATTCTCCTCAAATTTCTTCAAGGGAAATAAGGGAAAAGGTTAAAAAAGGTGAATCCATAGAGGGACTTGTTTTACCAGAAGTAGAAAGGTATATAATAGAAAATGAATTATATTTGGGAGAGTGAAAATGAGATTGAATAAAGCAATTAAATCTGCTGTTTCTGCTGCCCTCGAAAAAAAAGCTGAAAATATTGTCATTCTTAATGTGAAGAAAATAGTTGATTACACTGATTATTTTTTGATTTTATCAGGAAATTCCACTCGACAAAATCAGGCAATTTACGATTCAATTATGGAATCCCTTAAAAAAATAAAGAAAAAACCTCTTCATGTTGAGGGTGTAGAAAGAGGGGAATGGATTCTCCTTGATTATGGAAGCTTTATAATACATATTTTCTCTCCGAGAGCAAGAGAGTACTATGTTCTCGAGTCTCTCTGGGGGGATGCAAAGAGGATGGAAATTGAAAGTTCATAAAATTATAGCAATTTCAAAGAAGACCAGAGAAATTGTTGAAATAATAAAGAAGATTGCTCCAACTAATATACCTGTTCTTTTAACAGGAGAAACAGGAACTGGAAAAGATTTCTTTGCCTATCTCCTTCATCTTTTCGGAAAAGGGGAAGACAAACCCTTTGTCATTGTTGACTGTGCAACGCTCCAGGAAAATCTTGCTGATTCAGATCTCTTTGGCCATGAAAAAGGAGCATTTACAGGAGCAGAGGAGATGAGGATAGGTAAATTTGAACTGGCAAAAGAAGGAACAATTTATTTTGACAGGATAAATCTATTAAAACCCTCTCTTCAAGGGAAACTCTTAAGAGTTCTTGAGGATGGATTTATCTTTAGAATTGGAGGAAGTGAAAGGATAAATGTCAACGCAAGGGTGGTTGCATCCAGCGATGAAGAAATTTACGATTTAGTGAAGGATGCTGAATTTAGAAAAGACCTGTTTTTCAGGCTTGATGGTTTCACAATAAAAATACCTCCTCTCAGGGAAAGAAGGGAGGAAATTATCCTCTTCTGGAATTTCTTCAAAGAGGAAGTTGAAAGGGAAACAGGAATAAAAAGGGAATTGAGTGAAGAAGCAAAAAAATTTATTCTGGAACATGATTGGTATGGAAATTTAAGGGAATTAAAATTAGCTATCAGAAGGATCTGGCTCAATGGAAATGAAGGACCAATAAAGGTATCAGAACTAAACTTTCTCAAAGAGGATGAAATTGAAAGGAATAATGTATATAATAAAATGCTCCCCCTGAGGGAAATGATAAAAATTTATGTAAGGAATGTATGGGAGAAAATGGGAAAAAATAATTCAAGAACCGCAAAAGTTCTTGGGATTACAAGAAAAACTTTAAAAAAATGGATAAGAGAATAAATGTTAAAAATTTTATGGGTTGGAAAGACAAAGGAGAAGGACTTGAAAAATTTAATAAATGAGTATAAAAAAAGGATTTTAAACATGATCCCTTTGAGAATCATTGAGATTGAGGAGGAAAGGAAGCGGAACAACTATAATGAATATTTTTTAAAGAAGGAAATGTAAAGAATTGTAGAAAATCTTGGTAAGGATGACTATTTGATAGTGCTCTCTGAAAGAGGGAAGATGATGAGTTCTGAACAATTCTCAGAGTTTTTAGCCGATAAATTTAATAGGAATAAAAATGTATCCTTCGTTCTTGGTGGACCATGGGGGGTATCAAAGGAACTGGAGGAAAAAGCCAACTGTTTACTTTCCCTCTCTCCCATGACATTCCCCCATGAGATAGCAAGAGTTCTTCTTTTGGAACAAATATACAGGGCTCTTGCCATCAAGAAAGGAAGTAAATACCATAAATAAGGAGAGGCAAATGAACAAGAAAAAATTGGAAGAACTAAAAAAAGCACTGCTTCAAAAGAGAGAGGAAATCCTTAGAAATCTTGCAGTTTCAGAAGACTCAGGAAAGGAGACAGATTATGACAGCACCCAGGACCAGGCTGATAAAGCTCTCTCTGCTTACACCAAGGAATTTTTCTACAGCCTCACAGATACAGAAAGGGAGACATTGAACCTGATTGAAGAAGCTCTTAAAAGGATTGAGAGGGGTAAATATGGATACTGCCTCTTATGCGGAAGTGAGATTGGAGAAAAAAGGCTTACCTCTATCCCCTGGGCAAAATATTGCAAAGAATGTCAAGAGAAAGTAGAAAAGGAAAAATCCTTAAAATCTTTCTGAGAAGGTTCCTGTATTCTTTTGAAACCTTAATTTTCCCTTCTTTTTGTTGCATATGTGGTTCCCCCCTTGATGAATTCGAAAAATTGGTCTGCAAAGGGTGTCTGGCAAAAATAAATCCAATGGAAGATAATGTATGCTTAAAATGCGGAAAGCCTCTCAGCTCTCCAATTCCAAATCAGATATGTTTGAGCTGTATAGAATCACCACCCCTGTTCACCCTCCACAGATCCTTTTCTTTATATGATGGTATTTTGAGGGAAATAATACTTCTCATGAAGTTTAGAAAATTTAAAATTCTCGGTAAAGTTCTTGCTCGAATTGCCTATGAAAACCTAAAAGATTTTGATTCTCTCTTCGATTGTGATTTAATAATACCTGTGCCAATTTCAAAAAAGAGAATGGCAATGAGAGGCTTCAACCAATCAGAGGTTATAGCTGAGGAGCTTTCAAGATTGACGAAAAGGAGTATTTTAAAAAATGTCCTCATTAAGAAAATTGATACAATTCCCCAATCCCTTCTTTCTTTGAGGGAAAGAATTGAAAATGTTCGAGGAAGTTTTGAAATAAAAAATGGTGAGCTTTTAAAGGGAAAAAGGATCTTACTTGTTGACGACATTTATACCACTGGCTCCACAATATCTGAATGTTGCAAAGTACTTCTTAAGGCAGGAGTTGTAGAGGTTAAGGTTTTTACGATTGCTCAAGGCGGGAAATCCATCTTCCCCCTATCACTTGAAAAGCTTGACAGTTAATTTAAAATATATTAATGCAATTTTATAAGAGAGCTGAATTAGGAGGAACGAATGGAGCAGATTGAAGTTTCAAGTTTCGCAACTTTGGATGCTCTTAAAAAAAGAGCTAAAATTGTAGAAAAAATTGGAAGTATCGAATCAGGTTTAGGACTTTCTGTCTTCTGCAAAATAGAGGATGATCTCCTTGAACTCTACTACAACGATGTTGACTCTTCTTATATCAGAAGATACAAAAATGAAAAGGAATTCAGGGAAGCTATAAAGAAAAGAAGAGAAGAGCTGGGTGAGGAAGAAGAGATCATTGAGGAAGAAGAACTTGAAGAAGAGGAAGAAGAATTTGAAGAAGAGGAAGAAGGGGAAGAAGAGGAATTTGAAGAAGATTTTGATGAAGAAGAAGAATATTGACAGAAAATCCGAAATTTGATAATGTATTAGGCTTATGATGAATGAGTATTTTGCTATTTTTCTAATATTTGTAATTGGAATAATCTTTGTGCTTGTAGCCTTCTTTTTGTCAAGCCTTCTCCAACCAAAAAAGCAAATTCATGATAAATATGTTCCTTATGAGTGTGGAGTTGATCCTGATTCTGATGCGAGGGATAGATACTCAATAAAATATTATCTTATAGCTCTTCTTTTTATTATCTTTGACATCGAAACTGCTTTACTTTTCCCATGGGCTTTAAGATATGAGAAACTCGCTCTTTTCGGTTTCTTAGAGATGCTTATCTTTCTCGGTATATTGATAGCTGGATATTTCTGGGTATGGAAGAAAGGAGTAATAAAGTATGGAGCAGAATAAAGAATTTCCTTTACCAGGAATTTTTTTGACTTCCCTTGATTATCTAATTAACTGGGGTAGATCCAATTCTCTCTGGCCCCTGACCTTTGGACTTGCTTGCTGTGCTATTGAGATGATGGCAGTCGGCATGCCAAGATACGACATTGCAAGATTTGGCTCTGAGATATTCAGACCTTCACCGAGACAGGCTGACCTTATGATTGTTGCGGGAACAGTAACAAAAAAGATGGCACCTATTGTCAAAAGATTATATGACCAGATGGCTGAACCGAAATATGTAATCTCAATGGGAGAATGTGCCAATGCAGGAGGACCTTTCCCAACCTATCATACAGTAATGGGAGTTGACAAAATAATACCTGTGGATGTTTATGTTCCAGGTTGCCCCCCAAGACCTGAAGCCCTATTAGATGCTTTGATAAAATTGCAGAAAAAGATAAAGAAGACAGATTTCTTAAAAAATAAGGGTAAATGATGGAAGGCGAGATAACTTTACCCGATTTTTTTCAGAGTATATTAAACAAAGTCAAAGAGAATTTCTCCCAATCAATAGTTGAGACAAAATATGCCTTTGGAGAGCTAACAATAAAAATAAAACATGAATTTTTAATACCTTTAATGCAATTCCTTAAGGAAGAACTTGAATTTGATTATCTAACAGACATTACCGCAGTAGATTACCCAGAAAGGGAAAAGAGATTTGAAATGGTCTATCATCTCTTTTCTCTGAAGAATCATTACAGAATAAGAGTAAAAACAGAAATTAAGGAAGGGGAAAAGGTCTCATCCATGACAAAGGTTTGGGGATCAGCAAACTGGCTGGAAAGGGAAGTATACGATATGTTCGGAATAGAATTTGAAGGGCACCCTGATCTGAGAAGGATTCTTCTCTCTGATGAATGGGAAGGACATCCTCTAAGAAAGGATTATCCTTTGATTGGTGATGGAAAGCAACCTTATTAGGTAGGTGAAGAATGGTTCAGGTAAGAGAGATAGTTGTTAACATGGGTCCTCAGCACCCATCAACCCATGGAGTCTTTAGAATAAAACTCTGGCTCGATGGAGAGGTTGTTGTGAAGTCAGAGCCAATAATTGGATATTTGCACAGGGGGGTTGAAAAGCTTGCAGAACACAGAACATATGCTCAATTCACCCCAATAACAGATAGACTTGATTATCTTGCAGCAATTTCCAACGAACTTGGATGGGTTGAAGCTGTGGAAAAATTGATGGGTATTGAGGTTCCGCAAAGGGCAGAATACATAAGGGTTATTCTTACAGAACTCACAAGAATTGCAAGTCATCTTGTTTGGCTTGGAACCCATGCCCTTGATATAGGAGTTATGACTCTGGTTCTTTACTGCTTCCGAGAGAGGGAGCACATTCTTGATATATTTGAGATGGTTACAGGGGGAAGGCTTACCTGTCATGCCTTCAGAATTGGAGGCTTACCCCAGGATGTTCCTGAAGGATTTGTTGACAAAGTAAAAGAGTTTGTGGAAGTATTTCCAAAATATCTGAGTGATTACCATAAATTACTCACAAATAACAGAATCTGGCTAAAAAGGACGAAAAATGTTGGAATTATAACTGCTAAGGATGCAATTGACCTTGGTCTTTCTGGACCGAGCATAAGAGGTTCTGGAGTAAAATGGGATGTTAGAAAGTCCAATCCCTATTCAGTATATTCGAAGTTTGACTTCATTGTTCCAACAGGAGAAGTTGGGGATGTATATGATCGTTATATGGTGAGAATGGAAGAGATGAGGCAGAGTTGCAGAATAATTGAGCAGGCAATCAAGTCTCTTCCCTCTGGAGAGATATGTGCAAAGGTTCCAAAGGTCATAAAACCCCCTGCTGGTGAGGTCTATCATTCTATAGAAGCTCCAAAGGGAGAATTAGGATACTACATAGTTTCTGATGGCTCAACAATTCCCTACAGAGTGAGGATTAGACCTCCATCCTTTGTGAATCTACAGGGAATATCAAAAATGATAGAAGGACAGCTTGTAGCAGATGTTGTTGCAGTAATTGGTTCCCTTGACATTGTCCTTGGAGAGATTGATAGATGAGAAATTTCAATTTGAGAGTTAAAAAATGGTAGAGTTTTTAATTGTTCCATTGATTAAAATAATCATCATTCTTGCATTTATAATAGCTGGAGTAATTCTCTACATATGGTTTGAAAGAAGGGTATGGGGCTTTATTCAGACAAGACTTGGTCCAAACAGAGTCGGTCCTTTTGGTCTTCTCCAGTTAATTGCTGATACAGTAAAGCTTCTGATAAAGGAAGACATTATACCTTACAGAGCTGATCGTTTTGTCTTCAATATTGCTCCAATTATTGTAATTGTCCCTGTTATTGTTGTTTTTGGACTTATTCCCTTTGGCGAAGGAATAAAAATATTTGGAATAGATTTTAAATTTTATCTCGCAAATACAAATGTCGCCCTTCTCTTTGTTGTTGCTTTTTCATCCCTTGCTGTTTTCGGAATTATTCTTGGAGGTTGGGCATCCAATAGCAAGTATCCCCTCCTTGGCTCTTTGAGATCAGCCTCCCAGATGATAAGTTATGAAGTTGCTCTCGGACTTTCAATTGTCCCTATTCTCTTCTTCTCCAAATCCCTGAGCCTTGTTGATATTGTTAATTCCCAGAAGGAGATGGGAGTCTGGTTTGTATTCCTCCAGCCCATTGCTTTCTTTGTCTTTTTCATTGCAGGGGTTGCAGAGACAAACAGGACTCCCTTTGATCTCCCTGAGGCTGAATCAGAGCTTGTTGGAGGTTTCCACACTGAATATTCTGGAATAAAATTTGCCTTCTTTTTCCTTGCTGAATATGTTCATATTTTCCTTGTTTCAGCTCTCGTGACAATCCTTTTCTTTGGTGGATGGCTAAGGCCCTTCCCATCCATAAAATTTCTATCATTCCTCGATGTAATTCCTGGACCTCTATGGTTCTTGCTCAAACTCTGCTTCTTCCTCTTCTTATTTACATGGATAAGGGGGACCTTCCCCCGTTACCGATACGACCGGCTTCTTGAGCTTAGCTGGAAAGGGCTCATACCCTTATCCCTTGCAAATCTCATTGTTACATCTTTTATTGTTCTCCTTGTGAGGTAAAAATGAAGGTATTAGACAAACTCAAGAAGATACTATTGATTGATTTGATAATAGGGCTTGCTGTAACATTTAAATATCTATTAAAACCAAAGGTTACAGTGGAATATCCTGAGGAAAAAATAGAGCCCCAGCCAAGATTTCGAGGGATGATAAGGCTTTTTAAGGATGAAAATGGAAGGGATCTCTGCGTAGCATGCATGCAATGTGTTAAAGCCTGCCCTGACTTTTTAATATCGATTGAAGGTGAAAGGGGACCTGATAAAAAGCTCTACCCAAAGACCTTTACATGGAATATGTCAAGATGTATGTTCTGTGGTCTTTGTGTTGAAGCCTGTCCAACAAATGCAATAAGATTCACAAAGGACTACGAGCTCGCAACCTATGAC
>Ga0123519_10010607_pt1 | contig 13698 bp, 19 predicted proteins | sample YelNatPaOPRAMG02_FD_87396 | JGI IMG/M metagenome (GOLD analysis project Ga0123519, IMG submission 87396) | Hot spring microbial communities from Yellowstone National Park - Yellowstone National Park OP-RAMG-02 (version 2) | ecosystem: Environmental > Aquatic > Thermal springs > Hot (42-90C) ...
TCTCTGACGTTTATTGAGGTGGGTGATGGTGAGTATGATATATTGGGTGATGTAGATTTTTCTCATTTAGGACTTAGTAGTCTGTTGAAAGTGACAGCTTTATTAAAAGAGCTCACCTCTTCAAAAGTACCTATAAGATTAAGAAGAGTACAAGGTAATTTTAAATGTAGTCACAACTACCTCATCTCCCTTGATGGCGCACCAGAACGAGTGGATGGAGATTTTTATTGTCGTGGTAATCAACTCACAAGCCTCAATGGCGCACCAAAGTTCGTAGGCGGAGATTTTGACTGTAGTTACAACCAACTCACAGCTCTCAATGGTGCTCCAGAGCGAGTGGATAGAAGTTTTTATTGTAATAATAACAAACTCACATCACTCGAAGGAGCACCAAAGTATGTAGGCGGAAATTTTAGTTGTGGTGATAACCAGCTTACAACCCTCGAAGGAGCACCAAAAAGAGTAACTGGAGATTTTTATTGTCTTGATAACCAACTCACATCACTCGAAGGCGCACCAAAGTATGTAGGCGGAAATTTTTATTGCTATAATAACCAACTCACCTCACTCAATGGCGCACCAGAACGAGTGGATGGAGATTTTTATTGTCGTAATAATCAACTCACCTCCCTCGAAGGAGCACCAAAGTACGTAGGTGGAAATTTTATTTGTAGTTATAACAAACTCACCTCTCTCGAAGGAGCACCAAAGTATGTAGGTGGAAATTTTTATTGCTATGATAATCAACTTACAACCCTCAAAGGAGCACCAGAACGAGTGGGTGGAGATTTTGGTTGTGGGTTTAATCATAAGCACTTCACCAAGGAAGAAGTAAGAAAGCTCGTGGATGTTAGAGGAAAAGTTATGGTGTAAAGAGAGAGATAAAAAATGAAAAAACTAAGTGATTTTCACACAATCAGATCAGCGAACACAGAGTTCATAAAGCGTGTAAGCTATTTGACGTTTATTGAGGTGGATGATGGTGAGTATGACATATTAGGTGACGTAGATTTTGCTTATTCAGGACTCAGCAGCTTATTAGAAGTAACAGCTTTGTTAAAGGAGCTCATTTCTTCAGAAGTACCTGTGAGAATAAGGAGAGTACAAGGTAGTTTTGACTGTAGTAACAACTACTTAAAAGACATCAAAGGAGCACCAGAAAGAGTGGAGAGAAACTTTAATTGTAATTCTAACCTTCTTGAAACTTTAGAAGGAGCACCAGAGTACGTAGGTGGACATTTTTTGTGTGAGAAAAATAATCTAAAAAACCTAACAGGAGCTCCACAATATATAGGTAAAGACTTTTACTGTTCAGGAAACCAACTTGTTTCGCTTGAGGGAGCTCCTCAATATGTAGGTGGAAGTTTTGACTGCTCAGAAAACCAACTTGTTTCACTCGCAGGAGCTCCGAGGCGTATAGAAAAAAGATTTGTTTGCAGTTTTAATAAACTACAAACACTACAAGGTGCACCTGAATATGTGGGTGGGAACTTTGTATGTGTTTTCAACAGACTTATTTCTCTCGAAGGTGCTCCAAAGTATGTAGGTGGAGAGTTTTCTTGCTACGGAAACACCAAAAAATTCACTGAAGAGGAAGTAAAAAAATTGGTAAACATTAAGGATCGAGTATGGACGTAATAACTACAAAGGACTTTATAATATACAAAAGAGCACACAAGGAGGTAGCATTATGAGAGTGATAAAAGGCAGTATTTCCAAAATAGTTCCAATAGCTGAAGACGACATAAAGCATCTGTCCAAAAGATTAGCTGCTATAGTTGCACCTGTTTTGGAACAATACCTATATTTTGTTACAGAAGGCATTCACGGTGCTTTGAGGGACGAGAATGGTAATCCTATAATTGAACCCAACAGAGCACCTAACGAGAACGGAGATCTGTTCTTTTGGGACGAATTAGTTGGAGAGTCGTTAATTCCTGGTCAAAAGGTATATGCCACCTGGATAGACAAACCAGTTTTGGAAAACCACGATGAAAAATGCGTAAGAGGTGTGATAATTGATACTCATCCTGATGAAAACAGAAGGTCTATAGACATGTTGGATGCTGTGGACAAGACCAAGCATCCAAAACTGGCTCAGGATGTTTTGAATGGAAAAGTTACTGATACTTCTATGGGTGTGATTGTTTCTTATTCACTTTGTTCTGTGTGTGGAGCGAAGTTTAACGACACTAATGAATGGTGTTCTCATCTTCGAATGCATAAAGGCAAAAAACACCCAGAAACTGGAGAACTGGTTTACGAGATTTCTCACGGATTAATAGGATTGGAAGACAGTGTGATAACGATTGGTAGAGGTGCGGACAAAGATGCAAAAATAAGAGAAATCCTTGCTGCTGATGAAAAAACTCTCAAAGCTGCCAAGGTGTTCAATGATGCTTGTAAAGAATTAGGCATCCCAGAAGATGAGGTGGCTGGATTCTTGAGTTATTTGTTAAGTAAGTAAAGGAGTTGGAATAAATGGAAAAAATAGCAAGGATATTAAGCAATCAAGCTGTAAAATCTCAGAAAAAAGTTGGTCTAAGTGTTAAGACAAAAGAGCAAGTTGAAAGAGCAATTGATGAACTTATGGAGACAGTTAGTTCCCAGTCTGATATGGTTTACTTGGAGGTGTTAAACAAAACCTTTGACGATGTCAACGAATATTGGCAGGTTACTTTTCAAGCAAAGCTTATCATAAAAGATTTTTACGTTGACAGTGAGGTTTACGAGCAAGGACACGCTATTATTTATTTGTCGGACAATTTTTACGCTACTGTAGACGAAATAGGAGAAAAACTGTTCGGCGATCATCCTAGTTGGAACAATACTCGCACATCGTTCACGTTTTATGGACGATTAAAGAAGTAAAGGAGATAAAAAAGTGGAAATATTACATTCGTCTATAAGGCTCTGGAGAGTAAAATTGGAAGATTTAGATCCTCCAGAAGTTATTACGCTCTGTGGACATTACCACACAGCTATGATAGTCAGAAGAGCTTTGAGCAAAGAATCTTAAACACAAGGAGGTGTCAGATGGAGAATAAGTCTGTAGAAAAATCAAAGGATGGAAGGATAAAGATGGAATGTAAACACTGTCAGGAAGAATTTGAAATTGAGGATTATGCTCCAGACAAGACATTTTGCCCATATTGTGGTCTGGCATCCGGATTAGTTACCAAGGAGCAATCAGAAAAAATAGATCCTGTTGGAACAGTACCGAAAAAGAAAACCAAGCTCTATGAATGTAATTTTTGCAAAATAAGGTGGACAGCAAAGTTGGGCAGCGTATGTCCTAATTGCAAAAGACAAACTGATGAATCAATAATTGTGGAGGTGTGAATGGTAATGATAAAAAACGTCCCAGGTAAAATCAAAAGGATATTCAAAAAGGACGAGACACCTACACTCACTTGGATTTGCTCTGATTGTGGCAAAACAAACTCCATTCAGCAAAACAAGTGTTCCAACTGTGGAAAAGAGAAAAAGTAATCCCAAAAATGGATAGATACAAAAAAGATGGAGTTATCGCTCCTCAAATTAGCGACCTAGCTATTAAAAATTCTGATATGCTCAACCAGATTCAGTACGGTCAGGTGGTGTTTCATATTCAAAAAGGTAATGTGTGGAGGATGGAGGTAATAATCTCCGTCAAGACAGACAACAGAAATACAGAAGGAGAAGAGGAAAATGATTAGATTAGCCCAAATAATACAATCGGTGTTGAAAAAGAAATACCGAGAAGACACAGACCAGTACGAGTGGGCATTGGTGAGCAGAAAAAATGATAGGGTGTTGAAATGGTTTGGTCTCGAGAAGCCGTCAAAAGAACAGGTGGCTAAGGAGGAAAGACGAGTGCAATATTTCAAGCACAAGAGAGGTAGTAAAAAAGTTTTTTCTATGGGAGTTTACAGAATCAAGAACATTTCGGAAATTGTGGATGTGCTCAAAGCAAGAGCAAAGGAAGATCCATTTGTTCAAGAATTACTTAACAAATATGGATTTGATACTTCTGTTATAGATAGCCTTCCTATTAATGTTATGGTGAATAAAAGAGTTGTGAGTCCATACGGGTATTTTTCTCCTTCTAAGAGGTCAATATTTTTACAAATTCCATTTTTTGCAAAAGAGCATTTGTTGAACTCCATCCAAGCTGAGATAAAAGAACGTGAGAAAGAGAGAGGAAGATATAGGAGAAGACTGAATGAAGCTCAAAGAATAATTAAAGAACTAGAGAAACACTCAACAAAAAATGTTGATTTACATCTTTTATCAGATTGGAAAAATACACGTGATTTTTATGAAAGACAGATTGCTGAAGAAGAAGAACGTATAAAATTTCTTCAAGAGAAGTTGAAAGATTTGGAAGGAAAATCAGAAGAAGAACTTTATCAAATGGATAAATTTCAATATACAAGTAGAGATGATATAATGGAAGCGACTTATGATGTTTTTATCCACGAGTTTAGGCACTACTTGGATTGGCTATATAAAAAACAAAAACCGCTAACACGAAAACAACAGATTCCGAACATCAGGAATAGAAGAAAACCTTGGTATCAGAGAGATGAAGAGATTTCTGCTATGGTAACTGAAATTAAGAAATGGCAAAGCATTGGATTGAGTAAAGAAGAAATGAAAGAGCGACTCTCAAAACACACATTCTTTTTTAAGAATTTTGATATAGACAAGTTTCTGGAAGATGCTTTGGCAGGGAAGTATGACGATTATTTCGAGCCAAGAGGACTTTGAATGGAAAGCAATTTTTCAATTATGGAAAAACACCTAAACTGGTAAAATGTTAGGAGACATTTATCTATTTTATGCCAAACAGGATAGCTTTGCTTCTGCATTTGGGAGTGGGTATTTAGAGGGAGTTATTCACGCAGCCGTTGAAATTGGAAACACAGAATTTTTTGATTTCCAACATCCTTTGCTTTTGGAAGCTAACATTGCCTGGAAAAAGGTAGTAATTTTCCCTCTGAGCTTTCACAAGGACATACCTTTTGAAGTCTGGAGATTAAAAGATCTGTGGCAAAGGAAATTTGATACACTCAAAGCTGTAAACTGGGGATTTCAGCAAGTTGGAAAATCTTATGACATTCTGCAACTGGTTGGCATTTATTTCAAAAGAAAATTGGACAATCCTAACAAATATATATGTTCAGAACTGGTTTACAAGTTCTATCTTGCAGGAGGAATAAGGCTGTGTGAATGGACAAACCCAGTATTCATAGTCCCAACACATTTTCAGCAGGATGAAAAGCTTCAGAAAACAGCAGAAGGTATGGTAAAGAACGATGGCAGCATTATAATTGAAAAAAGGAAATAAATCTTTATAATTATTTTAGATGAAGAATAGCACTTTTTATGGAGGTGAAAAATGGCTGAAAATGAAATTAACAAGCCAAAAGGTTCTCCAGCTTGGAAGCCCATAACCCTGGACACAGCTCCAAGCGGTGCAGGTGCAGGTGGAGAGCTTACAGCTGATGTTATGAGCAAGCTTCAAAAAGAGCTGGAAAAGTACAGACAAGCATCTAAAACTGGATTAGGTGATGAGGAAAAAGAGTTGTTGGAATTAGCCAGAACTGTTCCAAAAGATGAATTAAGGAAGCTCGCTTCCAAACATGTAATGAAGAGTAAATTAGGATGGACAGAAGAAGAAAAAGATAGCAATTTGGATTATAATAAGGACAAAGGAGGTGAAAGTATGGATAGCAACTTACAGAAAGAGTTATCAGAAATCAAGACAGCGATTAAGGAATTAACATCTGCTTTGACTACTTTAGTGAAAGAGCCACCCAAACCTACAGAGCCAGTAAGCACTCCAAAAGAAGAACCACAGAATTCTCCTGTTACTCCAAAAGAAAAGGCAGATGCTCAGCCAAAGGTGTCAACGCCACAGGAGCAGGCTAAAAAGGTTGTAGAACCTCCAAAGCAGGAAACAGTCAGTACTCCCAGCGACACTCTACAGGAGAGACCAGTTCTTGGCCAAAAAGAAGTAAAATCTCAAACTCCTACTCCTGGTATGTCAGTATCCCAAAAAAAGGTTGTAGAACCTCCAAAACAGGAAGCTGTATCCATGCCATCTGCTGGAGAACAGGACAAGGTAGTAAGAGAAGAAACCACAACTAGTAGTCCGTTGCCTGGTGGAGCGAAAGAATCTGTAACTATGCCCAAAACTGAAGAACAGACAAGACCTATATGTGCAAGATTCGCAAGAAAATTCCCTATAATCAATTCAAGATGGACAGTTTATGCTGGCAAAACTCCTCTCTTCTCAGTTTCGGCAAGACAGGCTTACGTAGAGCCTCATAAACACATAGAATATTTCTGTTCCAAAGATTATGGTAAAGACCTAATCAAGGAAATAAAGAAAAATGGAGTGATACCAACTTTGGAAAAATACTATGGAGGTGGAAGACACGCTACTGTTTACTTTGCACAGGATTCTGCTGTCCCAGCAGAAAAAGGCACTCCTGGTGTGGTCAGCGAAGAAAAGTTTGAAGAACTAACTGTGCCAAAATCAACTCCTAAACTTGACACTGCTGGACTGGGAGAGGCTTTGGCACTGTTCTTTTACAAATCCGACGCAGACCTTGACGAAATCCTTCAGCAATTTAAAACACTCGTAACGAGCAAAGAACAAATGGACAAACTTTTTGGAATAATAGAAACAAAATACAAAGAATTGGAAAAATCAGAAACTGCAGAAGAAGGCGTAAAAGAGGAAAAAGTAGTTCAGTCCATCGTCCGACTGGCTCAGGAAAGTGATGCATTCAAGGCTGTGAAAGATCTTCTTGACGAACTGTCTAAAGAAACGACTAAAGGAGGCGAAAAGAACGAAGCTGTTTCAGAAATGAAAGATCTCTTGAACAAAGCCGAAACTAAAACAGCATCTATGAAAGATTTACTGAACAAGGCAGAAAAAAGGATAGCGTTCCTAACCGAAGAGTTGGACAGAATGAGCAGAGAATGGAAAGCTCATAAAGTTGGCATTTTGATAGAAGCTATGAAACTCAGAGGTCTTGTAAACGACAACGAGGCTGAACAAAAATCCAAAGAATTGATGACCAAGAGCATGGATGCACTCGACACACTTGCAGAAGAAATAGTCAAAATCCCAACCCAAAAAAGAGAAGCGATTGCTGGAACGATGGATGCTCTACCACTTTTGGATACAGAAACAACAGCATATTTCAATGTTACTCCTACTACAGCTGAAAAGGCTTGGAAGGAAAAGACAGAAGGAGTGCAGTTCTTCTCAACTCCACCAGTGATAGACTCAAAAGAGAAAAAGGTCATAAAGGATTCAAAATGGTAATGAAAACAGAGAGGTGAAAAATGAAGAGCAGAAAACTGGCAAAAGTAATACACAGAGCAATCCTGGCAAGCAAAACAGATGGCATACGACACACCGTAGGGAAACGTGGTGATGCTGCTGAACTAATAGGATGGGTCTATTTGGAAAATTATGTCTTGGATGACATAGCATTCAGAAAGTTAAAGGGAATATTTTCTAAGCTCGGGTACTACTTAGGGAATGCGTCTGCTGAAGCAGGAGATGAGGATGCTGATTACCCAATAATATATGTTGCAAGTAGAAAACTCAATCGTAATGAATTAAGAGCGCTTGTGGATGGAGAAGAAACGCCTGCTGATGTATTAAACTATTTCTTTTTGGAGGAAGGTGATGTTTTAGATGATATAGCATTTGAAGAATTTTCAGACATTGTTTCCAGAATTGGGTACTACCTGGGGGATGTAGCTGCTGAAACAGGAGAGGATATGAGTGATACAACTATTTTGTATATAGCAAGGGAACCGCTTTCTCGGGCAGAACTTAAAAAGTACTTTGGTATTGAAGATTATTCAGATAGCACATAAAGGAGGTGAAAAAATGGATGTAAAAAAAGCTGCAGAAATCATAAACAAAAACATAGTGGATTTGGTTTTAGAGAAAAGTGAGAATATCAAAAAAGCTGCTGTTGAAGATGAAGAAGAAATAAAAGTGGATATTGAGGAAGACGTAGGAGCAGGCAAAGGAAGAGGTAAAGGACAAGAAGAAAGTGATATGTCTGACGAAGTGTCTGATGTTGTAGATGCTCTTACGGATGTTATCAGTGATATTAGCGATGATTTAGAAATCCCAGTTGAAGAAGCTATAGACATCGTCGAGGAAGTTGTCACCGACGAGGAAGCCAAAGAAGAACTAGCGGAAGGCGCGGAAGAAAAACTGGCAGTGAAAAAAGCTATGAAGAGAAAAGTGAAAGCATCAATTGCAAAATTAGGAGCGTCTGTGCGGAAGAAAACAAGTAAGCAGTATGTTGTAGCTGAATATGAAGGAGGAAGACCTGTTTGGATTAGCGAGCCGATATCCAGCTTCAAAGAAGCTTGTAAATTGGCAGACCAAATATACGAAAGAGACTACGACAAATATGTAGACCCAGAGATAGGCAACGAGGAATATTGGTTCAGAGTTTTAGTATTTGATGCTGATGACGAACACTTGGAAAATTTTCTTTATGCATCACACGAGCCAGAGGTAGAGTAAAATAAACTTATTTTTATTATTCAAAAAGGAGGTGATAAAATGGTCAGCATTAAATATCTTGGCAGAATAATTGAGCATTATACTGTTCCTGATGATTACGGAGCAGGGCACACTTGGATGCCTGGAGAACTTTTGACTCTGGACAGTAATGGTAAATTGACCAAAGCCGACGACACTTCTACTGGGATGATCGGAATAGCTATGGAAACGAGACAAGCACCTGTTGAGAATTACTACATTTTTGACCAGACCAAGACAGCAGGTGTTGGCTCAGTCCTCACAGGCGAAGCAGTCATAGAAACTGATGTCTACGAATCTGGTGTAACATTTACAGTGAATGATGAATTAAGAGTTGGAGCAAATGGAAGAATCACCAACACTGGCTCTGGAAAGGTGGTTGGAAGAGCAAGAAAGTTTGAAAATGGTGTATTAACATTATTCTTCAGACCAGAACTATAAGATAATCTTGCTGAGCAGCCCAAATTACTCTCAAGATAAGTCCTCTGATGTTCCAAGACCTTACTCACAATTCATTCTCAACGAAGTATTAAGCACAAAGGAGGTGAAAGCAGCATGGCAAGAGAGCTCAATATAGAAGAAAAGAACGAACTTTTAGCACAGTATTTTGAAACAGACCAGGGAAGGAGGGTTATAGCCCAAACAATGCTTGAGCCTTTCAAACTTGGTAGGGATTATGTTGCAATTAATCGTAATATTTTTGCAGTCCATAATGTCCCTACTGGGTATCCACTCTGGTACGATAAAGATCCGCAGTTTACAGCAGTTGTGCTGGCCAACGACGGAATGGTTCCAATCGAAGTAGTCAAGGCGGACAGGGTTGCTTATGAACCTTATCTCATCACAGAACTCGTCAGGATTGGAGTAACAGAAGTTGCCATCAGAAGGTTTGACATCCTCGACAGGTCTCAGAAAAAGGCAGCTATAGAAATTGCAAAAAAGGAGGACACCAAGGCATTCCTGGCAATTGATTTTGCAGCTACACAAGCAACAGGACACAACACAGTTGTAACATCCAACGCAGGAACAACTCGAGCAGTGCTGGCCAGCCTCGTAGCAGAGTTGGAAAAATGGAATGCTCCAGCTGTAACACTCCTAATGCATCCCAAGCAGTTCAGGGACATAAGAGTGTGGAGCAGGAACGAATTGGATGTTGTAACCCATTATCAGATTAGAAAGACAGGATATTTGGCAGATTTGTGGGGAGCAGCAATCAGATGCTCTATGCTCGTCCCAGAAGGTAAAATTTACGCAATCTCTGAGCCACAGTTGTTTGGTGTCCTTTCTGTTAGGATAGATCTCAGCTCTTGGGAAGCACCCGACCAGGACAGGTTACAATATGGTTGGGTATTCTTTGAATACCTGGCACACATAACTGTAGTTGCTCAAGGTTGCGCAGCCGCAATAATAACTGGTCAGGTTGGCTAACTTTGAACTATATAAACATTCTGGGCTGCTCAGCAGAAAATGAAGAAAATTGTGAAAAATGAAAAAGCTAATAATAGACGAAGCATTACAATATTACGGAGTTGTGGCAAATATACTGTATTTAGACACAGAGAACAAGAACACAGAAGTTGCTTTTTCCATTTTGGATACAGATGTCAGTTGGACTACTAATACAGACCAGTACGGAGTTTGTCGCACTACTTTTTCCATCACCAAAGACAAGTTCAAAGCTGGAAGTGTCTACACCTTGCAGTGCAATTGTGGAGGTAATACCACCCAAACACAGTTTTTAGTTAGCTATGGTGCGACTCTGGTAGACAAATATCTTGAGAACCTTTTAGCTGGCTTCAGGAATGTTTATGTTGGAGACGAGTTAGCTCTGCTGTCTTCTGATGGAGGATATTTTTACACAACTTTTGGCAACTGGGTATTGAACACACCAGAAAGGCATTATTACCAAAACAAGACACAAGAATTGAGAGAGTTCGTAGATGTTATGCCAGATTTCGATGGAAAAATATACACTAATTTAATGAATGCTAATAATGGAGATGAGCTAACCTGCACTTATGTATTCAACTACTTTACAGATATGGATTTTTATTCTGCCTTGTGCTACGGTTTGAACTATTTTAATATGAGAGAACCCATTTCGCATTATGATTTGGAGACCTTGCCACCAGCTTTTTCTGTAGCAGTGGTTCTTGGAGCATACACATTTTTGTTGGAAAAGTTCTTGAATGATTTGAGCTTTTACAACCAGTCAACTCTGTTCAGGAATGTAGACCAGCTCAAAGGAGAAATGAATGGCAGAATAAGCACAGCCAAAACAGAGTTGGAAAGAATGTTAGCGAGTAAAATTTCCTTGATGCTGTCTATCACAAGACCAGCAGTGATAACTGGTTATAGATTTCCTGTTCCTTATGCAATTAACGAGTGGAATTGGAAATATCTAACAGTTGGACAAATTATCCCCAAAAATTTATATTTAGGACAAACATAGCATTCATACAAAAGGAGGATGGATGAGCGCAAGCGGTGATAAAAGAAATTGGGAGGAAATGAAAAAGGACAAAAACTTTGCAGACGAGAGTAATAATATGTCTTTTGAAGAAATAAAAGAAATACTCCCGAACGTAGACACAGAAGAAAAGTTCAGGATTTATGCAATCACATCTTTGAAATCCTTGAGAAAAGAAATAAAAACCTTGGATGAAAAGGTGGATAACTTAAATAAAAAGTTGGAAGGAGTTTACACAAGCATTAGTGAAGAAATGTTCTTAATCAAAAAGCAGCAGGAGGAAACACAATCTAAATGCAAAACCTGTGAAGCTGCTAACCAAAAGGAGCATAAACTATACTTCAAACTGATGATATGGGCATTAGGAGTCGTGGTATCACTTTTAGGAGTAGTAGTTTACAGTATGAAAAAATGAGGTGAGAAAATGGCTTATTATTCCGGTACAGCACAAGAAGTTCAAATGTTCTTGGATGGAGTGCTATCTATTGGAACGGGCAGAGCTAACATTCCAACAGAAGAAGTGGAAAAGCACCAATCTGCTATAGACGAGTTCGTAAATGCAAGGTTATCCTCCACTTATGCTGTGCCTTTGAAACAAATAACAAGGAACGGAGAAGCAAAATATCCAGACCCAATACCTTACATAACCAAGAGACTGGTAGCAGCCAGTTTAATCAGCACATTCTATTCCGGCGAAGCTCCTAATGTTTCCGAGCAAGCACGAAGAATAAGAGAAGAAGCGCTCTTTGACCTTGAATCTCTAATTAACGGAACAGGTGCTGGCACAGTCAGGTTGGAAGGTCAAAGACTAATTTCAAAAGTAAGAGCTGCCAAGCCTACTCTTCAGCCACAGCCAGTGCCAGGAACACCTGTTGAAACACCTACAGGCGGCATAGGAGTGAAATAAAATGGAAGAACTGAAAAATTTGAATATAACTGAGCTGGTGAAAGAATTGAAAAAGCTGATTAACTACAATTCATTCCTTCCAGAAACAGAATTAGCTCGGGACGAAGAGGTGTATATAGCTTACACCAGTTTGGACGAGAAGAATTTAGAAACTATTCTGCGCAGACTTGTCAAAACCACAGCCAATGTGGTGTTGGAATTTTCTGAACAGACACAGGTAAAGAATTATGAGTAAGATAAAAGTACCAGATGTTGGACAGATTTATTCAAAAATCAAGGAGATATTAGAAAACCAAGAGAACCTACAGGTATTAGACAGCATCGTGAAGGAATTTGATAGTAATGCCTCATTTCAAGGTGTGATAGTAGGTAGCTACAAAGTAATCGGAAATCTACCTTGTGTGGCGATTATACCAGGAGTGATCGTCCCTACACCAGTAGGTTCGGGATATTCTTTTGAGTTCGGATTCAATTTTGACGTAGGAGTATATACCAAAAACATAATGCATCATGAAGCTTATTTCTACCACTGGAAACTAACTCAAACCATTTGGGAAATATTAGCCTCTCCAGATTATGAGAGGTGGGTATTAGAAGATGGAACAATTTATTCATTCAACATATTCAGAGGAGTGGATCAGGGAGTTGTAGAAGGTGGAGCAGTAAGAGCATCCATAATTCACGCTATTGCTTTGTGCAGAAAAACATTATTGATAACTTGATTGCATTATAATTCTGTAAGGAGGTGAAAAAATGGGTATAGTTGGAAATACTGGAATAGGTTATCGTGGATTCCTAATTCTGAACACAGGAGCAAGTAAGATACTATTACCTTGCAGCGGAGCGGGACCTGATATTACGCCAACCTTGATTGCGCCTGATAACATTCACGGTTCAGTTGATGCAGATGACTCTCAGCAAGCTCACAGAATCCACTACGCATTAGGACAGGTAACTTACGAAGGAGACATAGAATTTCCGTTTTACGAGGACAACACAATTTGGGAAGTGATAAAGAATTGGATATATACGGACAGAACCACTCCTATGCCAGCTGTTTACTTTTCTCCGGATGGAGCACTAATCCACAAATATTCTAATGTTTATGTCGCCACAGCAGACATATCCAACAGAGGAGCAAATAATCTTATAACTGTAAGGCTCAGGATAGTTGCAGAGCACAGAACAGAGCCAGACAGTGGCGAACTTTCTGGAGTAACCTTTAACCTCCTTTCCACAGAGGCTACACAAAACAAGGTTCCAGTTCCATTCTGGAGAAGTGTGATGCAATTGGAGAACATTTACATCAATACTACAGGATTAGTTCCAACAGCCTGGGAAATCAGGATAAACCACAACACCGCAACAGTTCTTGTTGCTAACGGCTCTAATGAACCGTACTCAATAAAACAAGGATTGGTTGTTGTGGAAGGTAGAATAACTTTATACAAGGAAGAAGGTGTTCCTCTCCCAGATCACAAAAAAGGCAAAGTGGTAATTAAGGTTGGAGGAACTCTGCCTAATAGTCCATTTGCTACCTTTACAATGAACAACGTAGCTTTGGCAAGATATCCATATCCAATGAGAGCACCCAGCGAAGTAACCACAAGAGATTTAGAATACCAGGCATTTGCTGGTAAATACAATGCAACCTTGCCTGACGATTACAAGCTACCAGCACTACAAATCTCATAAACTAAACAGGAGGTGAGAGGATGTCCTATTTGCCTGAGTTTGAGCTTGAAGAAA
>Ga0123519_10010608_pt1 | contig 13697 bp, 10 predicted proteins | sample YelNatPaOPRAMG02_FD_87396 | JGI IMG/M metagenome (GOLD analysis project Ga0123519, IMG submission 87396) | Hot spring microbial communities from Yellowstone National Park - Yellowstone National Park OP-RAMG-02 (version 2) | ecosystem: Environmental > Aquatic > Thermal springs > Hot (42-90C) ...
GGTCCACCTCCGCCGGCTCCCGCAAAACCCGTGAGAGAATCTCGTGGCACGAGGCGACCTCGGCCAATTGCACGTCCGACTCCAGGCACACCTTTTCAAAATCGGGAACCTGGGCATCCGGCAAGCGATGATCGAGATACTCGGCCACCGTGTTCGGATCGAGCCATTGTCCGCGGTCCAACACGCTCGGCGCCCCCAGGCGCAAGCGCCGAACAACATCTCGAATGCGGTGCACCAGCTTCCGCGCCCGCTCGCTCTCTTGGATGCGCCGCTCAATCTCCTGGGCCTCTTCCGGCGAAAGGTCCAGCCCATGCAAGTAGGCCAGCAAATAGCGGAGGGTCAAACGCATCATCGCACCTCGCAATGGCCACCAGGGACATAAGCACCGGGCCAAGGGAAAACCAGTGGGTTGGCTGCGACCCGCTCCCTGCTAACTGGGGCACGCTAGTTGCTATCCGGGGGGCAGCCGCCGCCGGTCCCGGTAAACTGCGCCCTTTCTGCGCAACCATACCCAGAGCGTGTCGCGTACACCCTTATTAGTGCCAAGTAGAGGCTCTATCCGTTCACAAGTCGCTCGTCCCCCTCATAAAAAAGAGACGCTCCAGCCAGTTTTCGTTTAGGAAGAGCAATGGACTGGTTTGCGGACGAGTCTTTCCCCCCGTAAACGTTGGTATCGTTTCAAGATGGGGCCGCCGCGTGGGGAAGGCAGTCTGCTGCCTCTGCGAAGCTGGGCACTTATGGGGAAGTCGCAACTCCAAGGGGGCTCAAGGCAGGGGGGGAAGCCGAGGGGAGATTCGGGCCCCACCTTTCGGTTGGCCTTGACGGAATATCCCTTATTTCTTATCCCCTCCTAGCCGATAAAACGGTCGAGCCGAAGAGTTCCCCTCGGGCGGCCTCCTCCCCTCTAAGGGGTGGAACGGGTGGAAGGGCGTGTTCAATGCTTGTGATTGCCAGCGACCTGCATTTGAACGACGGCACCACGGGCCAAACCGTACCGACTGGCGCGTTCGAGCTGTTCGCCTCGCGGGTCGGGGAGCTGGCGGTAAGCGCAAGTTACCGCGCCGACGGAAGTTATCGCCCTATCGAGCGGATCGACATTGTGCTGTTGGGCGATGTGCTGGATGTGATTCGGTCGGCTCATTGGCTCGCTGATCCCGCAATTCGCCCCTGGACCGATCAGACCGCGCCAGGGTACGTGGAGCTGGTGGACCGCATTATCAGTGAAATACTCCAGCAAAACGAAGAAGGGCTTGCGGTACTGCGGGCAATGTCCGTCCAACAGGGGGTGCGCATACCCCCGGCGACGCGAGCTGGCCGGCCAGACCCCTCGGCCGATGGCGTCCCCGTCCCCGTCCGCCTGCACTACATGGTGGGTAACCACGACTGGTTCCTCCATGTCCCTGGCCCCGCCTTCGACGCCATCCGCCAAAAAGTGGTTCGGCAGATGGGCTTGGCCAACCGCGCCGACCGCCCTTTTCCCCACGACATGCTGGAAAGCGAAGAGCTTTTGCAGACCCTGCGGCGGCACAAAGTGGCTGCCCGGCACGGCGACCTGTTCGATCCCTTCAATTTCGAGGGCGACCGGGCGGCCAGCAGCCTGGGCGACGCCCTGGTCATCGACTTGGTCAACCGATTTGCGGCCGAGGTAGAATCGCAACTGGCCAACGAGCTGCCAGCCGCCACGGTCCTGGGACTCCGCGAGATCGACAACATCCGGCCGCTGGTTCTGGTCCCTGTGTGGATCGACGGCCTGTTGGAGCGGACTTGCCCGTTTTCCTCGGTGCGGACCATGCTCCGACGAGTCTGGGACCGATTGGTGGACGATTTCCTTTCCCTGGATTTCGTGCGGGCTCACGACACATGGAGCCCGGTCGATATGGTCGATGGCCTGAGCCAAGTGCTGAAGTTCAGCAAGCGGATGTCGATTGGCTGGGCCAGCGCCATATGCACGTGGTTTTACAAGCTGCGGGGGGCGCCCGATGGTTCGTATTATCGACACGCGCTCGGCGAGCAGGATTTCCGTAACCGGCGTGCCCGGCACATCGTCTACGGGCACACCCACGTGGCGGAGGTGGTCCCCTTGGATGCCAGCCATGCCGAGGGCTACGTGCTGAATCAGTTGTATTTCAACGCGGGAACGTGGCGGCGAATCCACCGCCAGACCGAGATGGCGCCGGCCGAGCACGAATTCATCGCTTCCGACGTGATGACCTACCTGGTCTTCTACCAAGGGGACGAACGCAAAGGCCGGCCGTACGAGACCTGGTCGGGCACGCTGGGCTACAACCCCCAGGAGACCACCGTTCATCGCATCGATTCCGGCAGGACCAGCCATGGTGCAGCCCTTCCCAGCTCAGTCCCCGTCCGTCAGCATGGTCCCCACTTCCGTCCCGGCGGCGCTCGGCCGGCGCGCTACCTGGAGCGGCGCGGTTGATGCCCTTGGCCCGCGCCTGGCCGAACTGGCCCACGCCTTGTCCGAACATGGCCTCGCTGCCCTCTTGTTGATCCCCGGCAGCCATCCGGGTGAAACCGACCCCTTTTGCGATCGGCTGGCGCGCTGGCTGGAAACTGGTCTGCACACGGGCGGCGGGCTCCTCATCCCGGTGCATCTGGTCGAATGGTCGGGCGAGGGTCATGACCTGGGCTGCGCCGACGGGGCCGTGCGCCTGCTCGATGCCCTCCTGGCTCTCGAAAAAAAGGCCCCCCAGCGGGTGCTTCTTCTGGGCTTAAGCCAAGCCGCCCACGTGCTTGCACTGGCTTCGTGCCTGATCGCGGCCGGCCCTGAGACGGTTACGAAGGTCTTTCAAGCTGCCCGCGTGTATTACCGGTGGCCGCTCTTGGGGTGCGTCGATATCCCGATGTGGGAACGGGTGCGGCGCCGCCTGGAGCGCTCGCCCGCCCTGGCCGACTGTCTGCTGGACATCGTCGTCTGGGGACCTGTGGCGCGGTACTCGTGGCGGCTGGATAGCCGCATGAGGCTCTTGCACTTCGTCCAGCCGGCGACTGCGGAGTGCGTGGAGCCACCCCGCCCACCGGAGCGCGCAGCCTGGAGGGCCCGGCTGGCCGACCGCCGGCTTCGCCTGCTCTTCAATTCGAGCCAGTTCCGCAGCCAATTCGGTGCGGAGAGCATGGGCTGGCCAGCCGCCGTGCTCGAAAGTCCAGTCGTTCCGGTCCGGCAAGGAGAGCACGCGACGCCCGGGCCGGACCTTCAAAATTGGAGTCTGTCCGAACGCCAGCAGTGGACCCTTGCCCTGGTGGAGGAAGTGGTCCGCCGGTTTTATGCTGGCCGGCAACTCAAGGTGGCCTGAAACCGTGGGGCGATCTCTTGGGCCGAGTGGCCGGGGGCGGCGCTCTGTAGCAGCGACACCGGGCCTCGACAGGTCCGGCTCGCCGCGTAGAGTGTGCCACTGCTTGCCGTAAGGCAAGCAGTGCGGCTGGGCTGTCTAACCACTGCTTCTGGCGAAGCAGTGGCACACGGCCAACAGGTCCGGATCGCCGTGCGGAGTGTGCCACTGCTTGCCGCAAGGCAAGCAGTGTGGCTGGGTTGTCTAACCACTGCTTCTGGCAAAGCAGTGGCACACGGCCAACAGGTCCGGATCGCCTGGAAGATGCGACACCAGCGCCGCTAGTGCCAAAACTTCGCCAGTTGCCTCAAGCCAGAATCTCCTTGCACGGCGCCCCGGGGGTTTCTCGTACATACCGGGGCACGGCGTAGCCCGGCAGACGGCAGCGGACCTCGGCCATGAGCGCGCGACCACGATCTTCAGGCACCTCGAAGTGGGCGGCCCCGGCAACCGGGTCAAGCTGGTGAAGGTAATACGGCATCACCCGGAGCTCCACCAAACGCTCAAACAACGCACACAGCACGTCGGCCGAATCGTTCACCCCCCGCAGCAGGACCGACTGGCTCAGCAGGGGAATCCCGTGGTCTACCAGGGTGGCTAGTGCCCCTGCCACGGCCGAGTCGATTTCTGCCGGGTGGTTCACGTGCACCACCATCAGCGGCACCAATCGGGTGCTCCGCAGAACGCGGATCAGTCCCTCGGTAACGCGTTGGGGGATGACAATGGGCATCCGCGTATGCACCCGGAGTCGCTTGACATGCTCGATACCCGCAATCCGCTCCACCAGCCAAGCGAGTTCGTCATCGTCCAGGGTAAGAGGGTCGCCTCCGCTAAGGATTACCTCGCGGAGCGAAAGATCTCGCTGGACGGCCTGGAGAACCTGCGCCCAACGGGGGAGCCTGGGCGGTCCCTTGGTGTAAGGAAAGTGCCGGCGGAAACAGAACCGGCAATGGACGCCACATTGGCCAACCGTTACCATAAGAAGCCGGCCTTGGTATTTTTGCAGCCCGCCTGCGGGCGCTGTGGACCGTGCCTCGCCGAGGGGGTCGCGGGAGAACCGCGGGTGCTCGGCCTCCTCAAGTTCCTGGGGCAGAACCTGCAAGAGGAGGGGGTCCAGGGGGTCGCCCCGGCGGATTCGCGACAGATAAGGGCGTGGGACCAGTAAGGGGAACCCACCGGCGCGGCTGGATACCTGGGCCAGTCGAGGGGGAAGGTCGAGCAGGCGGCACAGCTCGCCAACCTCGGTGATCGCGTTGGCAAGCACGGCCTGCCAACTCTCGTCCGCCGTGGCTGCGTCGCTTGGCGAGCCCTGCGACAAACCCGACGGATCGGTAAACTGTACAGTAGTGGAACCCATGGGTCTTAGCGGATAGCGAACAAGGTAATTGCCGTGGCGTCGTACAACACCAGCGAATTCAAGAAGGGATTGAAGGTCCAGTTGGATGGCGACCCGTACCTGATGATCGAGTGCAATTTCGTGAAGCCGGGCAAGGGCCAAGCCCTTTACAAGTGCAAACTCCGCAATTTGCTGCGCGGCACGGTCATCGACCGGACTTACAAGAGCGGCGATTCGATCGAGGCGGCCGACATCGAGGAGGTCACCGCCCAGTTCCTCTACCGCCAGGGCGATACGTTCGTGTTCATGGACAACAACACTTACGAGCAATACGAGCTCAGCGCCCAGCAGGTCGACGAGGCGTGGAAGTACCTCAAGGAGGCGATGGTGTGCAGCATGTTGCTGTTCAACGGGCAGCCCATCAGCGTGTCGCCGCCGAATCACGTGGTGCTCCGTGTGGAGTATACCGAGCCGGGCGTGCGGGGCAACACGGCTACCAACGTGACCAAGCCGTGTCGGGTAGAGACCGGGGCGGAGATTCTTTGCCCGGCGTTCGTGGAGATCGGCGACCTGATCCGCGTGGACACCCGCACCGGCGAGTACATCGAGCGGGTGAAAGAATAGCGCCGGCCTCAGGCAAGCCGCCGCCCGGCACACCTCCGCTTTGCCGCGGGTTAACTTTCCATCTTCGATGAGCGACGCCAGCACACGCGGCCCGTTTGGGCCCTCGGCTTCCTGGGACGTACTCCGCAAGCGGGCGGCGTTGCTCCATGCCGTGCGGGAATTCTTCGAAAACCGCGGATTCCTGGAGGTGGAGACCCCCGCGCTGTCGGCCGACACGGTGGTGGACCGCCATCTGGACCCATTCTGCGTGGAGGTGGAGCCCGCGGACGCCTTAGGATCGGCGCGGCGCTACTGGCTTCAGACCTCGCCCGAGTTCTGCATGAAGCGGCTTCTGGCTGCGGGAGCCACGGCCATCTATCAGATCTGCCACGCCTTCCGCCGGCAGGAACGCGGCCCGCTGCACAATCCCGAGTTCACGCTGGTCGAGTGGTACCGAGCCGGGGATTCCATGCAGCAGGGGATGCAGCTTCTGGACGACCTCTGCCAGGCCCTGTTGGCCCGGGGGCCAGCCGAGCAGCTCAGTTATTCCCAAGTCTTTCGGCAGTACGTGGGCGTGGACCCTTTGGCGGCTGACGACGCCGCGCTTTGCCAGGCTGCCCGGCGGTGGGCGATTGCGGTCCCCAGCAGCCTGGCGCCGGACGACCGCGACGGCTGGCTGGACCTGCTGCTGGCCGAGCGCGTGCAGCCGCATCTGGGGCGAGGCCGGCCGGTCATCGTCTACGACTATCCCCCCAGTCAGGCCGCGCTGGCTCGGGTGCGCCCCGGGCCGCCCCCGGTGGCCGAGCGATTCGAACTCTACGTGGATGGCATCGAGCTGGCCAACGGCTATCACGAGTTGCTTTCGGCCGAGGAGCTGCGGGACCGCATCCGCCGCAATAACCTTTGGCGGCAGCGGGACGGCAAGGAACCGCTGCCCGAAGAAAGCCGCCTGCTTTGGGCCATGGAGGCGGGGTTGCCGCCGTGCACGGGGTGCGCCTTGGGTTTCGATCGGCTGGTGATGGTGGCCACAGGCGCCGCGACCTTGGATCAGGTGCTGGCCTTTCCGTTCGAGCGGGCGTGAAGAAAGCTGCCGGCGGCATGCTGCACCGGGCTGCGTCGCAGCCTCCGTGTTGCGACTGGTGCTGTGTACCCCCGGCGTGGCGTGGGGTTGTTGCCGCGCCTTGCGCGGCGGGATTAGAATGAGATCATCACGGAGCCGGGCTCACGGAGGGCGCGTTGTCCATGCGGCGGGCGGTGCGGCACCGCCTGCCCTTATATCGCATCTCCGGGGAGCACGCCATGGCAGACAAGATCGACCCTTATCGCGAGGCCCTGGTGGTGGAAATGGTAACCGTGTGGCCCGAGGACGTGCCGGAGTTGCCGCCGGAGGACCGCCAGCGGCTGGAAGCGCGTTTGCACGCCGACCCGCGCCGGGCATCGCAGGTGGAATACGTGCGGTTGCATACGGGCTTTTGCCGGCGGATTACAGTAACGGCGGAAGATGTGGCCCGGTTCACCGCGGAAAGCACCGCGGCCTCGGCGCCTGTCTCCGGGGGCACACCATGACGCCGCCCGCGCAGTGCATCCGCGTGGAGCTGGGGCCGCGAAGCTACGACATCACCATCGGCCAGGGTACGCTGGTCCACAGCGGTGATTTTCTGCGCAAGCGCGCGGACTTCTCGCACGCGGTGGTCATCACCGATGGGAATGTCGAGACGCCTCACGGCCGGATCGTGGCCGAAACCCTGGCCGAGGCCGGCGCCTCGGTCGATATGGTGGTGGTCGAAGCGGGCGAACCCTCCAAGTCGGTCCCCATGGCGGTGGCCTTGTGGGAGAAGATGCTGGAGTTGGGGGCCGATCGCAAAACCGTAGTGGTGGCGGTTGGGGGCGGGATGATCGGCGATTTGGCCGGCTTCATCGCCGCCACCTATGCCCGCGGCATCACGTTTTTTCAAGTGCCCACGTCGCTTTTGGCTCAGGTCGACAGCTCGGTGGGAGGCAAGGTGGGCATCAACCTCCCCGAGGCCAAGAACATGGTGGGCGCGTTCTTGCAGCCCCGCGGGGTGCTGATCGATACCGAAACGCTGCACACCCTGCCCCAGCGCGAGTACCGCTCGGGCCTGGCCGAGGTGGTCAAGTACGGGGTGATCCTCGATGCCGAGCTGTTCGCTTATCTGGAGCAGCATGTCGAAGGACTTCTGCGGCGCGATGCCGAAGTGCTGGTTGCTACGATCGCCCGCTGCTGCCGGCTGAAAGCCGACATCGTAGAACAGGACGAACAGGAACAGAGCGGGCTGCGTGCGGTGCTGAATTACGGGCACACGTTCGGACATGCTTTTGAGACACTATCGGGCTACGGGCAGATGCTGCACGGCGAGGCGGTGGCATTGGGCATGGTGTGCGCCTCGCGCCTGGCTGAGCTTCTGGGGCGCATCGGACCCGAGGTAACCCAGCGGCAGCGCCGCCTGCTTTCGGCATTGGGGCTCCCTACCGAACCGCCTGCCTTCCATCCCGACGAGGTGCTCCGCACCATGCGGCACGACAAGAAGGCGGCCCATGGCCAGTTGCGCTTCGTGCTGCCTGCCAGGCTGGGCCACGTCGAACTGGTCGCCGGCGTGGACGAGCATCTGGTGCGCCGCGCCTGTGCGCCTGAGCGATCTGCCGCGCTTTGACTCGGGCGCCGGCCGTGGTAGCATGAAGATAGCTGTTACGCTGGCAGGCGCCACCGTTCAGGTACTCGCCTAACGGGAGCATGGCTGCGAGGCGCCGAGCTAACGCGCTTCGTGTACGGCGGTTGCCTGTCCCCGCCAGCATAAGGTCTCATTTTGCGGTGAATGCGGTTCGTGCCTTGTGGATCGTGGCGGGGGTAGGGACATTGCTCTGGGGGTGCAATGGTTCCGGCGTTACAAGCAGCGGCGGCTCGGTGGCCGGGGCTGCGGCCGAGTCGCCATTCGGCGCGCGGATCGGCTTGGGCGGGGCCTCGCCACCCGCGAGCCAGGCCGGACGCCATTCCGCGGCCGCCGCCCCAGCCGGAAAAGACGCCCCGGCCGGCCACCCCGTGCCCCGATTTCAAGATGTGCATCGCCAGGCGGGGCTGCACCACGTGTATCTCAATGGCGAGCGTGGCCGGTGCCTGTTATTCGAGACCACCGGGGGCGGGGCTGGCTGGCTGGATTACGATGGGGATGGGCTTTGGGATCTGTACCTTAATCAGGGGGGCGATGCCACTGCCGGGCCCGAGGCCCCGCAGCCTTCCGACCGCCTGTTTCGTAATCGGGGCGATGGCACTTTCGAGGATGTTACCGAGCAGGCGGGGATCCGCGAGTTCGGTTACAGCCAGGGGGTGGCCATCGGGGACTACGATAACGACGGCTACGACGATATCTATGTAACCAACCTAGGGCGCAACACGCTGTGGCATAACCGCGGGGATGGGACGTTCGCCGAGGTTACAGAGGTTGCAGGTGTGGGCGACAATCGGTGGAGCACCTCGGCCGCCTGGGCCGATCTCGATGGCGATGGTCTGTTGGACCTATATGTAGCCAACTACTGCGTGGACGATCCGCACCGTCCCATGGAGTGTAAAAGCCGCAAAGGAACTCCCAGCGTGTGCCATCCGGGCAATGTACCGGCCTGGCCCGACGAAGTGTATTTCAATCGGGGGGACGGCAGCTTTTCGGCGGAGTTCTCGCGCCGAGGGTTTGCAGACCCTGATGGCCGGGGGCTGGGCGTAGCCGTGGCCGATTTCAATAACGATGGCCTTGCCGACGTGTTCGTGAGCAACGACACGACGGCCAACTACCTGTTCATCAACCAGGGCGGGGGTCGATTTGAAGACCAGGCGCTGCTTTTGGGCTGTGCGACCGACGCGGCGGGCAGCACCATGGCCAACATGGGAATCGCGGTGTACGATTTCGACCACAACGGGTGGCTCGACGTGTACGTCACGCATTTCCGCGATGAGGCGGACGCGCTGTATCGCAACTACGGCCCGGGGGGCTTCCAGGACGAGAGCGCTTTGGCGGGCATCCGGTCGCTTACTATGGAGCACCTGTCCTTTGGCGTGGTGATGGCCGACTTCAACCAGGACGGGCTGCCCGAGCTGATCTGCGCCAGCGGTCACATCGAGAACGCCCCGGATTACCCATACTACCGCATGACGCCGCTGTTTTTTGTTTATGACGGCCAGCGGTGGCACGAGTGCGGGGCACAGGTGAGCGACTATTTCGGCCGCAAATACGTGGGCCGCGCTGTGGCCACCGCCGACTATGACGAGGACGGCGACCTGGACCTGGTGGTGGTACACGAGAACGATCCGGCGGCACTGCTGCGGAACGACTCGGCGCGCGGGCACTGGCTGAAGTTCCGCTTCTTGGGACGGCAGAGCAATCGGCGGGGCATTGGCGCGCGTGTTGTCGTTCGGGCCGGCCAGCGCCAGTACATGCAGGAACTTTGCGGCGGCACCAGCTACGCTGCCACACACCAGCCGGCATTGGTGTTTGGGCTGGGGGCGTGGAAAGGCCCGTGCGAGGTTACGGTCCGCTGGCCCAGTGGCCGGGTGCAGCAGTTCGAGACGCCAAAGGTGGACCAGGCGTGGGTGCTGGACGAAGCCGAGGCGGCCGAGCCTTCGGCCAGCGCCGGCAAGCAGCCGTCCCCCGGGGCGGCGGGGAGGACCGTGCCATGAAGCCGTCTGGCCGGGCTTGCCTGGGCATCGCCGTGGCAGGGGCGTTGGTCGCCGGTGGCGTAGGGGTCGCCTGGTGGAGCCTTCGCTCTTCGGCCGCGTTTGTGCCTGCGGTACGGGAATCCCGCTTGGATTCGCGGGCCGCGCAGGCGCGGTTTGGCCCGCAGGCAGCCTCGGCCAGCGGATCGGTCGGGGGTTTGGGGGCGCCCGCCGATGCCGATGCGGCTTCCCAGGGACCGCCCGGGTGCCGCATCCAACTCCACGATGTCACCGCTCAGACCGGTATCACCTTCGTGCATACCGATGGGAGCAGCGGCCGGCGCTACATCGTCGAGGCCATGTCCACTGGCATCGCCACCTTCGACTATGACAACGACGGGCGGGTGGACATCTATTTCCCCAACGGGGCGCCCTTGCCCGGCTGCACGGTCGATCGCCCGCCCCGCCACGCCTTGTACCGCAACCTAGGGAACTGGACTTTCGAAGACGTAAGCGAGTCGGCCGGGCTGGTCTGCACCGCTTACGGCATGGGGGTTACGGTGGGCGACTACGACCAGGATGGCGATCCGGACATCTATCTCAGCAACTTCGGCGATAACCTCCTTTTCCGCAACAACGGCGATGGCACCTTTACCGACGTAACCCGCCAGGCCGGGGTGGCCCGCAGCGGGGGAACTATCATTGGCGCCGGGGTGGCCTTTCTGGATGCTGACCGCGATGGGCTGCCCGACCTGTATGTGGGCAACTACATCCATCTGGACTGTGCCGCCCACGTGCCCAAGACCGAACGGGGGTTCCCCTCGTACCCGTCGCCCCGCGATTACAGCCCCATTCCCGATACGCTGTACCGCAACAACGGGGACGGCATGTTTAGCGATGTCAGTGGGCCTGCGGGCATTGCCGCCCACGCGGGCCGATCCATGGGGCTGACCTGCGCCGATTACGATAACGATGGCGATACCGATGTGTTCATCTGCAACGATGTGATGGAGAACTTTCTCTTCCGCAACGACGGCCGAGGGCATTTCGAGGAGGTGGCCGTCATCGCCGGAGTGGCCATGAACATGCAGGGCGAACTGGTGGCCAACATGGGGGTCGATGCGGCGGATTTCGATCACGACGGCCTGCTGGACTTCTTCACCACGAATTATCAGGGGCAATTGCCTATGCTGTTCCGGAACTTCGGCGACGGGGTATTTCAGGACGTTACTTCGGTCACCAACGCCGGAGCCCGGTGCCTGCCTTACGTGAACTGGGGGGCGGGGTTCGTCGATTTCGACAACGACGGCTACCTGGACCTGTACATCGCCAACGGCCATACCGAAGACAACATCGAGCTGCGGGACCGCAGCACGGCCTACAAATGCCCCAACCTGTTGTTGCGCAACACGGGCCGAGGGCGGTTTATGGACATCTCGGCCAAGGCGGGCGATGGCATGGCACCGGTCAAAGCGAGCCGGGGTATTGCCCTCGACGATCTGGATAACGATGGCGATATCGACGTGGTGGTGCTCAACTCGCGCGAGGCGCCTACGATCCTCCGGAACATGCTGGCCGAGTCGGGCTGCGGACATCACTGGCTGGGCGTGCGGCTGCTGGGCACGCGAACCAATCGCGACGGCATCGGCGCCCACGTGACCGTGGTGGCGGGCGAACGGCGGTGGCTCGAGGAGGTCCATAGCGGCCGTGGCTATCAAAGTCACTGGGGCACGCGGCTCCACTTCGGCCTCGGGACTATAGACCACATCGAGCGAATCGAGGTCCGCTGGGTGGGCGGCGGGACCGATGTCTTCGAGAATGTGGCTCCGGACCAGGTAGTGACCTTGATCGAACGGTAGGCCCAGCGGTGCTCGGAGGACCGCGTTGTGTCGTAACCGGACGGGGTTTCCTCCAACCCGAACCATGAGGGCCATGTTCCGGGCCTTGACAGGCCCGGCTCGCCTGGGGGCGATTGACCGGCACGCCGCCCCGTGCCTACAGTGGGGTCAGGTGGCGGCTTTTCTCGCGAAGGGTGCCCGTAATGTACGTATCTTGTCCTTTTTGCGGGAAGCAATACGAAGTCAAACAGGAGCTTGCCGGCCGCAAAGCCCGCTGTTCCAACCCGGCTTGCAAAAAGACCTTCGTATTGCCGGTGCTGGCGCAGCCGGAGGAGCCGTCTGTCCCTCCGTCCGGCAAGGCGGGAGTGGCGGCGGCGGGGGCCCCAGGCGGGCCTGCACCGAACGCATCTGCGCCTGGGGTTGCACCCGTGGCTGGACCGTTGGACGCCCTGTTGGCAGCGGAACTGGGGACGCCCGGGACACCGGGCGTCGGTAGCCCCACCATGCCCGGACCTTCGGCCACGCCGGGCGCTGGGGCGCAGCCGGGCATGGGGGTACCGGCAGCCGGGCCGCTTGGCGTCCCGCTGGGCCCGCCCGCCTATCTCTATCGCCGCCGGCGGCGCCGGTGGGTACGGCCGGCCTTGATCGGCGCGGGTGCCGGCGTCGCGGTGGCGGCCCTGGTGTTCATAGTCATGGTGGTGGCCCGGGCGTTCCAGGGCGGCGGCGTCTCGCAGGCCACCGGCAGTTCCGGTCTGGCCGGCAATGGTCTGCCCACTTGGGCGGCGTTTTGTGTGCCGCCCGAGGCCAAGGCGGTGGGCTATGTCAACATCGACAAGATTCGCCAGAGTGCCGCGATGCAGGCCTTCGAGCGGCTTGTTCCGAAAACCAGGCAGCCGGTCAACCTGCGCGCCCGAATCACGCCGCTTAAAGACGCCTTGTTCGTGGGCGGGCCGCAGGCCTCCGTCGTGGTGTTGCGCACCCGCGACGACCTGTCGCTGGAAACGATCGCCGCGACGCTTACCGCGGCTGAATCCCCTCCGGGCTCTGGCGATACCCCTCCCATTTCGTCCCATGCGGGGACCTCGTATGTGCGGTTCAGCGGTGGCTACGTCGCCAAGCTGGCCAGTTGCACCTATTGTCTCAGCGACCGGGAAAGCGAATTGAAGCAAGCCCTGGATCGCAGCCAGCGGAGCGAAGCCCCGCCTTTGAGCGCCGAACTGCGCGAGGCGCTCAAAAACATTCCCTCGGGCGATCACTTTCTTGCCGTAGTTGCGGAGGGTCTTCCGGAGGACGCTTTGAGCGCGCGAATGATGGGAGCGCTCCCCAGAGACGCTGATTTCCGTTGGATAGCGGCGGCCGGCTACGTCGATTCGTCGATCCGCGGCACCGTGGCCGTGGAGTTCAAGGGAAGCGAGCAGCCGGCCAAGCTCAAGGCCGACTTCGATAAAGGCCAACAAGAGCTGGCGGCCCAAGTGGGTACCGCTCCGCCGCACGCGCGCCCGATGCTGCAGAAACTGGTGGAGCTGTTTCGGGGACTGCAGGTGAGCCACAGCGGCAGCCGGTTGACGGTCAAGTTCAATTTCACCGTCAAGAGTATCGAAGAGTTGGCCCAGCTTGCCGAGCGGTAGAGCGCCAGTGGAATTACGGGCGAAACGGAGTGCATCCCTTCGGGGGATCTGGCTTCCGGGCGAGCGGGCTGGTGCCCGCCCTACTCGGTTTTGCGCAGCGGTTCGCCCAGGGCCACCACTAAGGGCTTGCCGTCCGACTTGCCATCCACAGCGATCTCCACATGGCGGTCGGCGATGCGCGAGATCACCCCTTTGAACGAGCCGATTTCCAGGCGCTGGCCTTCATGCAGGCGGTAGTTTTCGTCTTTCGTGCGGGCCTTGACCCAAACCTGCGGCTGGCCGTCCACC
>Ga0123519_10010609_pt1 | contig 13696 bp, 14 predicted proteins | sample YelNatPaOPRAMG02_FD_87396 | JGI IMG/M metagenome (GOLD analysis project Ga0123519, IMG submission 87396) | Hot spring microbial communities from Yellowstone National Park - Yellowstone National Park OP-RAMG-02 (version 2) | ecosystem: Environmental > Aquatic > Thermal springs > Hot (42-90C) ...
GTACTGCCTCAACGGGCGCGATGTCGACACCGTCATCGTCGGCGGCCGGGTCGTGGTGCGCAGCCACAGACTGCAGACGGCCGACGAAGAGGAGATCATCCGCGAGGGCGAGGCACGCGGGCGTGCGCTCATGCGGCGCGCGCTGGAGAAGGAGCAGGACCTGGCCTGGCTGTGGCAGTCGAGCCACGGGCAGGTGCCCTAGGGGCAATGACGTTTGACAAGTCCCGCGGAGCTGGCTATAATACCAGCCTGTCAGAGGGGTGGAGGCGCCCCTCGCAGTGGGCCCTTAGCTCAATTGGCAGAGCAAGTGACTCTTAATCACTGGGTTGGGCGTTCGACTCGCCCAGGGCTCACCAGAGCCGAGCCGGCAGGAGCCGCGCTCGGCTTTTTGATTCCCGCCGTGGCCTCTGCCCGCGGCGGGCAGTGCCGGCCGCCACTCTCCGCATCTCCGCCCCTCATGGGCTTCATCCGAAGCGAATCTTGCGCCACGGCGACCGCAGGCGGGCGCAAGGCCTTCGCAGTGGCCCTCGCCGTTGTGTGGCCCCGACGGTTCAGCGCAAGGCCCCCCAGCCCACGACCGTCGCCCCGCGTTGGCAGGCGGATCACTGATGCCCGAAGAGTGCCAACTGGCTCCCATCCCCCTCCAGCCCGAGCGCAGCCTCAAAGTGCGCCCGCCCGGCCGTGCCCTCCAGGAGGGCCAGCAGTGCCGCCTCGCGCAGGAAAGCCCATCCTGATCGCTCGAGATCGGCCCGCCAGAGGGGCACAGCAGCCAGCTTGTGCCGCCAGAGCGCCACTCTCCGCTCCGGGATCACGAGCACGCGCCGGCCTGCCACCGGCGCCTCGGCAGCGAGAAATTCCGCAACTGCAGCCGTCGCCTGGATGCGGAAGGTGACCGGCACGTCGCCGGCCCAGGTGAGCGTGCCGTCGCCCGTCTGGCGAGGGTCATAGCCCAGCCGTGGCCCCAACCGGGCAAGGGCCTGCAGCATGCGGGCCTGCCAGGCCCGCACCTCTTCCTCGCCCTCCGCCTCTGCCAGCGCCCAGCAGCCGCCTTCCGCAGGGCGGCCGTATGACTGCAGGCAGGCCCAGAGGAGCGGCCATGCCGGCACCTGGCCCTCCAGCAGTGGCCCCAACACCCGGCGTTGCAGGGCCACGGCATCCAACGGCCCGCCGCTCAGGGCCTGGCGCACCAGGGCTTCCACACGGTCGGCGAGGGGCGATGCAGGCGCTCCCGCGAGCACCCAGAGGGCCGCCCCGTGTTCGTCGCCCGGCACGGCCACCGCGCGCAGGGCATCGCCGGCCTGCAACGCCTCGGCCAGCGCTGCCTCCATGCGCCCGCGCAGCTCCTCGGCCTGCGCGGCGCCCCGGAGGCCGGCCAGCAGGCCCTCCGCGGCCAGCGCGCTCCACAGCGGCCCGTGCAGGGCGCCGAAAGGCGTCGGCTCGGCGCGTGCCTCGAGGATCCGCGCAGCCGTGCGCAGGGCGCACCTGCGCGCGGCTGCGGTAGGGTCGCCCAGCGCCGCGCCAGCCGCCGGCTTGCTGAAGGCCACGTGATGTTCGCTGCGCCCTGCCACCAGCGCCGGGCTCGGCCGGTCGTCAAGCAGCCCATGCCACCCGTGGACCGGCACCAGCCCGGCCGCCGCCGCGGCCACGAACAGGTTCTCCAGATAGCGCGTGCCCGGCGCCTGGAAGGCGAGCGCCACACGCCCCTGAGGCGCCAAGGCCACAGCGAGCGCAGAGAGCGCCGCCTGCAGCGCGCGCAGGTAGCGCTGGTCGCCAGGCGCTCGCTGATGGAGGAGGTGCAGGGCCGCGCGGCTCCCCTCCTTGCCCAGCAGCCAGCCGCTCCAGAGATAGCTGAGGGCCGCAAAGCTGGGGTCGAAGCGCGGGAGCTGGCTGAGGATGAGCGTGACCCGCCCCGAGAGTGCGGCCGCGAGGCGCGGCAGCGGGTCGGTGCACAGGCAGGCCGCGGTAGGCGAGGCGGCTGTATCCGGCCCCGGCCTTACCATGAGGGACAGCCCGGCCTCGGCGCGCCAGCCACCCATCGCGCGCACCGCCCCCTCAAAGGTCCGCCACACGTTGACCTCACGGAAGCGCCGCGGCGGCGTCAGCGACCCCACGGGCCGCCACCCTTCTTCCTCGGCCGCATGCAGTTTGCTGGCCACGTCGAGCGTATGCAAGAGGGCAGCACGCAGAGGGTCGAGGAGCGGGCCGGCAGAGAAGAGTACCTCCAGCTTGAGCACGAGGGCGGTCAGGGCGTAGAGGCTGCGCGGCGTATACAGCGCCAGCAGCTTCTCCGCCAGGCGCGGAGGTGCGCCCTCCACCCGCAAGCGCTCGGACACCAGGCGGCGGTAGAAGCCCTGGGCGTCGCCGGCCAGGTGTCGCGGCACCTCGGCGCCCGGTATGGGCTCGCGGGCCATGTGCGAGCAGCGGGGGCAGGCATAATCGCGCAACACAGGCGCGGCCACGCTGCGATCCCACACAAAGGCCTCGGCAGCCACCGTCGCGCCACAGCGGCTGCAAGTGGTTGCATAGAGCTGGTCGAGGTGCTCGCCCAGCGGCGCATCGGCCTTGGGCGCGGCGTACAACTGTCGCAGCGCACCCTCCAACTGCCCCGCCGGCGGCGGCACCGCCTCGACCCTGATCAGCAACGCCAGGAGTGGGTTACTCGTGACAGCCAAGGCCCGCCGCCCCATGGCCGCAGCCGCGCGCAGCACCGTCGCATCCTGGCAAAAGGGGTCCAACACCAGGTCGCCAGGCGCAGTCCAAGCCGCCACATACTCTTCAGCCAGTGGCCTGGCGACGGGCCGGCGGTAGCGGGCCAGAAACGCGGTCCGGCTCGCCTCCGACAGGCTGTACAGGTCATGGGGTTGCACCGTCCACCTCCCACCGTTGCTGGGAGATCGCTGCCGGTTGACACCTCCAGTATAACATGGTTTGTCAACCTTGTGGAGAGCCAACCCGAGACGGGCAGGGCTATTTCAAAGTCCCGCTTATGTCACCCTGAGCAGGTTCTGCGGGCCTTCCAACGTGGCGAACGCTGGCCTGCGAAGGGTCCGGGCTACACATAACGCCGACTTTGAAAAAGCCCTACGAGACGGGTGCAGCTCAGCGTGAGGCAAGCCGGCCTCGAACTCCCCAACTTGTTGGGGCCGTGCTACGATTCGGCGCCAGACATCGCAGCGCGCGCCATTCCGCAACACGGCCCGAACGAGTCGGGGACTCCCGGACCGCCGGCCGGCCCAAGGCCCCCCAGATTGAACCGAACCCACCCAGACCGGAACGAGGGTGCCATCCTCAGCCCAGAGCGTCCTCCAACACGCCCCCCACAGGAACAGCCACCTTCAGCTCCGGGCGCGCCCGGCGAGCGTCACCCACGCCACCCCAGCGGCGGAGGGTGATAAGCCGCATCCTGGCATCCCATCGCGCCTGTGGACTTGCCATCGTCAACCCACTCCTATGGCCAACCGCGCGCCGAGACTTGCCTTTTCTCGACTCTTAGTGTAAACTAGCAGATGGGGAGCATGCCCAGGGAAAGGAGAACGGAACTCGCTATGGGTGAAGTAGCCAAGGAAAAGGCGCTGGAGACGACCATGTCTCAGCTTCGCAAGCGCTTCGGCGACGGTTCCATCATGAAGCTGGGCGATGCTTCCAATATCCTGAACATTGCGGCAATCCCAACCGGATCATTGGCTTTGGACCTTGCCCTCGGCATCGGGGGCGTCCCGCGGGGCCGCATCACCGAGATCTATGGGCCCGAATCCTCGGGCAAGACCACCCTCTGCCAGCACATCATTGCGGAGGCGCAGAAGGCAGGTGGGGTGGCAGCGTTCATCGACGTCGAACACGCACTGGATCCAGCTTATGCTCAAAAGTGCGGCGTCAACATCGACGACCTCTACGTCTCCCAACCCGACACCGGCGAGCAGGCCTTGGAGATTGCCGAGGCCCTGGTGCGCAGCGGAGCAGTCGACGTGGTGGTCATCGACTCGGTGGCCGCACTGGTGCCGCGGGCTGAGATTGAGGGCGAGATGGGCGACTCCCACGTCGGCCTGCAAGCGCGCTTGATGTCGCAAGCGCTGCGCAAGCTGGTGGGAGCCATCAAACGCTCCAATACGGCCGTGATCTTTACCAACCAATTGCGCATGAAGATCGGGGTTCTTTTCGGCAACCCGGAGACGACCACGGGTGGCAATGCACTCAAGTTCTATGCGGCTGTGCGTATGGACATACGCCGTATGGAAGCAATCAAACAAGGAGCTGCGGTCGTCGGCAACCGCACGCGCGTGCGGATCAAGAAGAATAAAGTGGCTCCTCCCTTCAAAGTGGCGGAATTCGACATCATGTACGACCACGGCATCTCAAAGGAGGGCGACGTCCTGGATATGGGCGTCGAGCTGGGCGTCATCGAAAAGCGTGGTGCCTACTTCTCCTACAATGAGACCAGGCTCGGACAGGGTCGCGAGAACGCCAAGGCTTTTCTACGAGAGAACCCCGACCTGATGGCCGAAATCAGCGCCAGAGTCCGCGAGATCGGATTCCAGGGTTTGGCGACGGCACCCAGCGCCGCTGCATTTGATGACAGCGATGACGGAGAGGCCTTTAGCGAATCCGAGTGATATCCGCTCGACCTCTGGCGAGGCAAAGGCCCTGGTGGGCTGCAGCCCGGCTTTGAAGCCGGTGACACCATAGCCCCCGGCCGCGAGCCGTCGCAAAAGGAAGGCGCGCCCACTGTGGGTTCACGGCGGGCTGTGCCCGTCTGCGACGCCGCCGTATTTCGGGGTCTGAGGTAGGGACAATCTGGAACAGGCCGGCACGAGCGCTCGGCGCCCGTGCCCGCGTGGGATGGAACGCTGTGGCTTCAGGCCACAGCGTTTTCTGTTTGTCGGGAGTGTGACAGCACCCTTGTCTGGCAGGATCACCGCCCTGAAAGCACAGACGAAAAACCGAGGGCGCGTCAACGTCTACCTCGACGGCTCCTTCGCCTTCGGGCTGGCCGAGATCGTCGCCGCACGGCTGCGGGTCGGCCAGTCGCTGAGCGATGACGACATCGCCAGCCTGCGCCAGTGCGATGCCCAGGAGCGCGCCTACGACCAGGCGCTCCGCTTCCTGAGCTACCGCCCGCGCAGCACCGAGGAGGTGAGGCGCTTCCTGGCCGGCAAGGATGTGCCCCCCGAGGTGGCCACGGCAACGCTGGCCCGCCTGACCGGCGCAGGCCTCCTGGATGACGAGGCCTTCGCCCGCTTCTGGGTGGAGAACCGGGAGTCCTTCCGTCCACGCGGTCCCATGGCGCTCTGCTTCGAGCTGCGGCGCAAGGGCGTGAGCCAGGAGGCCATCGAGCAGGCACTCGGCGCAGCCGACGAGAAGGATGCCGCCTACCGGGCGGCACGGACCCATGCCGCACGCCTGGAACACGCCGACCGCGCTACATTCTTCCGCCGGCTCGGCGAGTTCCTCCAGCGGCGTGGCTTTCACTATGAAACGGTGCGCGAGACGGTCGATCGCCTCTGGCGCGAAAAGGCCGCGCGCGATCAGCGCTCGTCGCAGCGCTAGGTTCTATACCCTAGATGACATACCTTTGGGAATCGGAAAGGATTACGTATGGCGACGCCCGTGATCATTCTCGCTTGCATTGCCGCCTCCGGACTGGGCTTCGGGCTTGGCTACCTGCTTCGTGAGTATCTGGCAAAGACGCGCTTCAAGGAACTACAGGAGGAAAGCGAACGTATACTGAACGAGGCCAGGACCAAGTACCGCGAGATCGAGCTGGAGGCCAAGGATCTGGCCCTGCGCCTGAGAGAAGAGGCCGAGGCCGAGAACAAGCGGCGGCGCGCGGAGCTGCGCGTGCAGGAACAGCGCCTGCAGCAGCGCCGCGAAAGCCTCGACCGGCGCATGGACTCCCTGGAGGCTCGCGAAAGAGAGCTCCACGCCCGGGAGAAGAACATTGAACAGAAGGAAATGGAGGTCGAGCAGATTCGCGCCCAGGCCTGCCTGGAATTGGAGCACGTGGCAGGCATGGATCGGCAAGAGGCACGGGTCTTGCTCTTGAAGGAGGTGGAACAGGACACCCGCCAGGACCTGGCCCGCGTTATCCGTCAAGTCGAGGCCGAGGTCAAAGACGAGGCCGAGCGCAAAGCACGCGAGATCATCACCCTGGCCATCCAGCGCTTTGCCTCCGACCAGGTGGCCGAGACCACCGTCTCGTCGGTGCCCCTGCCCAATGACGAGATGAAAGGGCGCATCATCGGGCGCGGCGGGCGCAACATCCGCGCCATCGAGAGCGCAACCGGCGTGGACCTGGTAGTCGACGATACGCCGGAAGCCATCGTCCTGTCGAGTTTCGACCCGGTACGGCGCGAAGTCGCACGGGTCGCCGTGACCAAGCTGATTGTCGACGGCCGCATCCATCCTGCCCGCATCGAAAAGGTCGTCAAGAAGGCGCAGCAGGAGGTGGACAACACCATCCGCGAGGAAGGTGAGCGAGCCGCCTATGAGAGTGGGGTGCACGGCCTGCACCCGGAGCTGATCCGGCTGCTTGGGCGCCTGCGCTACCGCACCAGCTACGGCCAGAACGTGCTCATGCACTCCATCGAGACCGCCCACCTGGCAGCCATGATGGCGGCTGAGATCGGCGCGGACGTGCAACTCGCCAAGGAGGGCGGGTTGCTCCACGACATCGGCAAGGCCATCGATCACGAGGTCGAAGGCCCGCATGCCCTGATCGGGGCAGACGTGGCCAAACGCCTGGGCAAAGCGGCGCGTGTGGTCAACTGCATCGCCGCACATCATGGCGAGGAGGAGCCTCAGAGCCTTGAGGCGATCCTGGTTCAGGCCGCCGACGCCATTTCAGGCGCACGTCCTGGCGCTCGCCGTGAGTCCCTTGAGAACTATGTCAAACGCATCAAGGCTCTGGAGGACATCGCCGACTCCTTCGAGGGCGTCGAGAAATCCTACGCCATCCAGGCCGGGCGTGAAATCCGCATCATCGTCAAGCCCGAGGCCGTCGATGACTTGGGCGCCATGCAGCTCTCGCGCGACATCGCCAAGCGCATCGAGGAAAGCCTGGAGTATCCAGGCCAGATTCGGGTGACGGTGATCCGCGAGACACGCGCCGTTGAGTACGCCAAGTAGATGCGGGGCGTCTGCACTCCCGGCCAGGGCTCGTAGGGCCGGTGAGGGGGTGCCTCTGAGAGTTTTCGCCGATCGTCGAGGATCCAGCGTCTGACATCCGTTCTCCGGACCAGTTCTTGGCCACAAACATCACAGCAGTGGCCATCCAGAGACAGGATGGCACAGGAGGCAGCTACATGGAAGTCCTCAAGGTTTCGGCCAGATCGAGGTCTACAGCGGTCGCAGGCGCGATCGCGGGTGTGATCCGCGAGAGCGGCCGGGCAGAGGTGCAGGCCATCGGCGCCGGGGCGGTGAACCAGGCCATCAAGGCTGTGGCCATCGCCCGGGGCTACCTTGCCCTCGATGGCATCGATGTGATCTGTATACCGGCGTTCACAGAAGTGAACATCAGCGAGCAGGAACGAACGGCAGTCAAACTGATCGTTGAACCGAGATGAGTTCGCGAGCGGACCTGCACGTTCACACAACAGCGTCCGACGGGCAGTTCACGCCCGAAGAGGTGGTTGCGATGGCGCGGGCTCTTGGGCTCCGCGCCATCGCCATTACCGACCACGACAGCACCCTCGGCATCCCCCCTGCCGAGAAGGCAGCCAGGGGCACCGGCCTGGAGGTTGTGCCGGGCGTGGAGATATCGGCCGAGAGTGCCGTCGGCGAGGTGCACATTCTGGGCTACTTTGTCGAGCCCGAGGCCGATGGTATGGAGGCCAAACTGCGCCAGGTGCGCGAGGCACGCCTCGAGCGCGCGCGCCGCATCGTTGCCCGGTTGGCTGCCCTGGGCATTCCGGTCGACTGGGAGAGGGTGCGCGAGCTCGCCGCCGGTGAATCGGTGGGCCGGCCCCACGTGGCGCGAGCCATGGTCGAGCGGGGCTACGTCTCCTCGACCGACGAGGCCTTTGCCCTCTATCTGGCCTCAGGCCGGCCCGCCTACGTGCCACGCCTCAAGGTCACTCCGCCCGAGGCCATCGCCTGGATCCGGAGCGCCCGCGGCGTGCCGGTCTTGGCCCATCCCCTCCAGGCGACCGACCTGGTCCCTGCCCTGCGCAAGGCCGGCCTGGAGGGGCTGGAGGCCAGCTACACCGGCTACTCGCCCGAAGAGGTCCGCTACCTGACCGACCTCGCAGCCCGTTATGGCCTCGTCGCCACCGGCGGCAGCGACTTTCATGGCCCCGACATGGCCTGCGGCGAGTTGGGCGCCGCGACGACGCCCTATGCCACCGTGGAGGAGCTCCGCAGGCGGCGGCCAACTGGCGGCCAGGGCTCGGGCCAGGCACGGCCCGACGCCCCCTGAGGAGCCGGGCAACCCGCGGCATCGCCGGCCGGGGGGCCTAGTCCTCCTCGTCGGCTTGCGGCTCCTCGCCCTCGACCTCAGATTCCTCCGCAGGCGCCGCTCCCTGCCGGAGCGCCGCCGCTTCGACTTCGATGACCGCCTCGCTCTCCAGGAGAACGTTCACGCTCTCCTTGAGGGCGTTCACCGCCACGACCTTGCCCCGGCCTTCGGGGGTGGTCACCTCCGCGCCCACCTTGGGCAGCACGCTGCGCGCCTCGGCATAGTGTTCCTCCTCGAACGCCAGGCAGCAGAGAAGGCGACCACAGACGCCCGAGATCTCGGTGGGGCTCAGCGGCAAGCCCTGGTGCTTGGCCATCTTGATCGAGACCGGGCTAAAGTCGGTCATCCATGCCCGGCAGCAGAGTTCGCGCCCACAAGGGCCCAGCCCGCCGAACAGCTTGGCCTCGTCGCGCACCCCGATCTGCCGCAGCTCGATACGCGCATGGAAGGCCTTGGCCAGGTCGCGCACCAATTCCCGAAAGTCGACCCGCTTGTCGGCCGTGAAAGAGAAGACGAGCCGCGTGCCATCATAGTTGTACTCGGCGCCGACCACCTTCATCGGCAGGCCATGCTCGGCTACCTTACGCCGGCATTTCTCCAGAGCCCTGGCCTCCCGCCGCTGGAAGCGCCGCGCCTGTAGCCGGTCGAGCGGAGTCGCGCGCCGCTCCACCGGCTTGAGCTCGCCCACAATCTGGGCCTCATCCACCTCGTGGGGCCCGATGATCACCCGCCCCAGCTCGCGGCCACGGCTCGTCTCGACGATGACCTCATCGCCGGCTTTCAGGTCGTTCAGCCCATTGGTGCTGAAATCGTACAGCTTGGAAACGCGCCTGAAGCGCACCCCCACCACCATAGTACCCATAGAGAACCCTTCCGTGCAAGTGCACAGCGCTCAACGGCCAGCCCCCAGCGCACCCGCCCAGGCCTGGCCGGTCAGCGCCGGCAGCTCGCACCCCAATTCCAAGAAAAGTACTTCCAGAGTCAGCCGCGGGTTTGCATTCAGCTCCAGCCGGCGCCGCGCCTCGCCCAAGGCCCGCACCGAGGCCAGCACCTGCGCCACATCGTACTCCCGCGCTGCCCGCTCGAGCGCAGCCTCCTGGTCCACATTGCAGATCCACTGCCTGCACCCTGCGCGCCACAGCAGCACGTCGCGCCACCAGCCGAGCCACAGGTCCAGCAGGCCGGGCAGCGCCTCGGCATCGCCGCTCAGGTCGCGCGCCAGGCGGAGACGCCCCAACGTGTCGGCCGCCAGGACCTCGCTCAGGCGCCGCAACTGCTCCTCACGCTGCCCCAGGAGCGCACCACCCCGCGCTGCCTCCACCGCCCAGCCGACGCGCCCGGAGGCCAACCGCGCGATCGCAGCCGCCCGCTCGGCATCCACCCCACACTGTGCCTGCAGGCCGCGGGCGATGGCCTCGGCCGCCGGCGGCCGCAGCGACACCGGCTGGCAGCGGGATACGATCGTGGGCAGCAGCCGAGCTTCGCTAGTCGCCGTCAGGATCAGGACCACACCGGCCGGCGGCTCCTCCAGCGTCTTCAGCAGGCAGTTGGCCGCCTCCGGTGTGGCGCCCTGAAAGTCGGTCAGGATCACCACCCGTCGGCGTGCCTCCACCGGCGAGAGCAGCACCTGCCGCTGCAGTTCGCGCACCTGATCGATGTGGATTGCCCGCGCCTCGCCCCCCTCAACCACGCGCACATCCGGGTGGCGCCCGGCGGCAATCAAGCGGCAACTGCGGCACTCCCCACAGGGCGCAGCTTCCCCGGTGCAGTTGATCGCCCGCGCCAGGGCCAACGCCAGGGTCGTCTTGCCGACCCGCGGCGGCCCTACCAACAGGTAGGCATGCGACAGGTGCCCCCGCGCCAGGGCCTGCTGCAGCAGGCGCACGGCCCAGCCGTGGCCAATGATCCCCCAATCGCCGGCTGACTCTTCCATAGCGACATTCTAACACAGACGCTGACCGAGTTCAACTTGCCGGCAGGTGCAGGCCAGGGCTTTTTCAAAATGCCGCTTATGTCACCCTGAGCAGGTTCTGCGGGCCTTCCAACGTGGCGAACGCTGGCCTGCGAAGGGTCCGGGCTACACATAACGCCGACTTTGAAAAACCCCTGGGTGCAGGCCCCCGCCCATACCGTTTCGGGAACCCGGCTGCCTGTGGTATACTTGCCAGCCATCCAGCTCTGCAGAAAGAGTGCTCAGCTATGCCCGACACCGAAAGCCCTGAGGATGCCCTGGCCCGCCGAGCCGGCGACCTGCTGCGTGAGCACGGCCTCACGCTGGCTGTCGCCGAGTCCTGCACCGGCGGCGGCCTGGGCGATGCCATCACCAACATCGCCGGCAGCTCCGACTATTTCTTGGGCGGGGTCATCGCCTACTCCTACGAGGCGAAAGAGCGCATCCTGGCCGTGTCCCACGACATCCTCGCCACACGAGGCGCCGTTAGCCCAGAAGTCGTCACCGCCATGGCCGAGGGTGCCCGCCGCCTTTTCGACGCTGACCTGGCAGTCGCCCTCAGCGGCATTGCGGGGCCGGGGGGTGGCATGCCAGGCAAACCTGTGGGCCTGGTCTACATCGCCCTGGCCACACGCCAGGGCATGGCCTGGCGGAGCTACCTCTGGCAGGGGAGCCGTATCGAGAACAAGCGCGCGTCCATCCGCGCTGCCCTCGAATGGCTGATCGAGCACCTGACCGGCCAGAAAGGAACGTAGTGAACCAGAAAGGGCATGGGGTCGGGCGCAGAATAGCCCCTGTGGGCGTCTTCATGCGCGGGGGCGAGCGTTTCGCTCATGAACGCCTTGTGCTTCGCGGTCAAGGGTTCTGCGATCTCTGGCGCACGGCCTCGAAGAGGAGCACGGCAGCGGCGATGGCCGCGTTGAGCGATTCCGCCCCCGCCACCATGGGAATTGCCGCTCGCGCCTCGGCCAGCCCCTCCGTCACCTCGGCGCCCCGCGCCTCTCCGCCGATCACCAGCGCCACGTCGCCCCTCCAGTCGATTTCCCAGTAGGGCGTGCCGGCCTGGTCGGCGAGAATGAGGCGGCGCCCGCATGTGAGGCGCGCCAGTTCGCCGGCGCTCAGGCCGGCGCGAACGGGAAGGTGGAAATGGGCGCCCATCGCTGCCCGGGCAACTTTGGGCGCGTAAGGATCCACCGTGCCTTTGCTGGTGGCGAGCCCGGCTGCCCCCGCTGCCCATGCACTGCGCAGGATGGTTCCGGCGTTCCCGGGGTCGCGCAGACTGTCGAGGATAACGACCAGCCCGTGGGCAGGCCAGGGCAGCTCGGGGGTGGGCACCACGGCCAATACCCCCTGCGGCGTCACGGTATCCGACATGGAGGCCATGACCTCAGGGCTGACCTCCATCAGGCAGTCGGCGGCTTGCTCCAGGCGCGAGAGCAACTCGGCCCCCTGCCGGCTCTCCCGCAGGCGCCCGGTAAAGAACGCCAAAACGGGCCTCACCCCCGCCTGAAGTGCCTCCTGCACCGATCGTGTGCCCTCGATCAGAAAGCGCTTTTCGCGGGTGCGGGCCCGTTCCCGATGGAGCGAACGCGCATATTTCACGCGCTCATTGGCCAGGCTTGTGGTGACCATCGCGCCAGCCCTCAGGCGCCGGCCTTGGCCACCTCGACCAGACGAGCAAAGCTCGCCGCATCACGCACGGCGAGATCGGCCAGCATCTTGCGATCCACCTCGACACCGGCCGCCCGCAGGCCATTCATGAACTGGCTATAGTTCAAGCCCTGCAGGCGCGCCGCCGCGTTGATACGCTGGATCCAAAGCCGGCGCATGTCTCGCTTGCGGTCGCGCCGGTCGCGGTAGGCGTAGGAGAGCGACTTGAGCAGCGCCTCATTGGCCCGGCGGAAGAGCAGGTGTTTGCTCCCATACTGGCCCTGCGTCAGCTTGAGTACTTTTTTGTGGCGTGCCCTGGCGGTGACGCCTCGCTTAACCCGTGGCAAAGTTCTTCCTCCCCACAACGGGCCACCGGTGACCGGCCAGCTCAATGAAGGGGCGGGCCGGGCTTGGGCCCGGCATCGTGACGGCCTAGATCGTCACAGCGAATCCGGATCGCCTCAGGGCTTGAGGAACGGGGCAAGCCGGCTGATCCGCTTCTTCTCTCCGCGCGTCGTCACCTCAAAGCTCTTGTCGAGCGCCCTCAGGACGCGCGCCGACTTTTTGCGGCGCAGATGGCTCTTGCCACCCTTGGTGCGCAGGATCTTGCCCGAGCCCGAGACCTTGAAACGCTTCTGAGCCGTCTTGTGAGTCTTGATCTTCGGCATCGACAGTTCCCTCTACCAGAATACTCAGCCGCCGACCTGCTGTTTCACGCCAGGCCCTGGGGCGAGAAGCATGATCATCGTCTTCCCGTCCATCAGCGGCTGTTGCTCGATCGTTGCGGTATCACCCAGGGATTGCGTGATCTGATCCAACAGATCCCGGGCAACCTCAGGGTGGGTGATCTCACGGCCGCGGAAACGGACGCGCACCCTCACCTTCGCTCCGTCCGCCAGAAAGCCCCGCATCTGCCGGACTTTGACGCCCATGTCATGCTCGCCAATCTTGGGCCGCAGGCGGATCTCCTTGACCTCGGTGACCCGCTGCCCTCTGCGGTCCTCACGCTCCTTTTTCGTGCGCTCATAGAGATACTTGCCATAGTCCATGAGACGGCACACCGGAGGGTTGGCGTTGGGAGCGACTTCTACGAGATCGACGCCCTTTTCATCGGCAATCTGCAAGGCCTCGCGCACCGGGTAGATGCCCAGTTGCTTCCCGGTCTCGTCGATCAGCCGGATCTCTCGGGCCCGAATCTCCTGGTTTAGACGGTGTTCTCGGCTACTTATCTTTCCACCTCACTGGAGTATTGGCACACGAACGGGACATAGTTAGCGCCCGGCCAGAGCCCAGGCGCTAAACACCCTTGTTGCGAAATGGTACCACAAATGTACAGGCGAGTCAAGTGTGCGCAAATGCGCCAGGGGCAGCAGCCGGGTGTTGATCTCCGCCCGCTCGCGACCCAGCCCCCGAAACGGTTTCGCACCGGGTAGCCGCGGAGCGTGTAGCCCGGTCCCTGGTCCGGCGACAGCCGAAATGTCTCAACAGCGGGTTCTGCGCGCTTTTTTCGGCGTGGCGAATGCTGGCCCGCGAAGCCACCTGACCACACATAACGCCAGCTTGGCCATGCCGGGGGTGACGTCTGGGCCGAAGCCTCTTGGGTTTGGCCGCCGCCCGCGGCGCGTGTATAATCGCTGCATCCTATA